>Ga0233431_1001294_pt1 | contig 44337 bp, 37 predicted proteins | sample SI_118_April2016_FD_179867 | JGI IMG/M metagenome (GOLD analysis project Ga0233431, IMG submission 179867) | Seawater microbial communities from Saanich Inlet, British Columbia, Canada - SI_118_April2016_200_MG | ecosystem: Environmental > Aquatic > Marine > Inlet | place: Canada: British... | reverse complement strand
GCCGGGACTGTAGAGGCGGTGATTGACCTTTTTTTCGCAGCCTTTACCGAGCGAGATACGACGACTCGCAACAACCTTCTGGAGCGAGCAGTCGTCAGGGAGGTGAGTCACTGGTCCCGCAAGGGCATGGTCGGATCACGAACTGAGCTGTCCGCTGCCATCGGTGTGTACCAGAGCACATATGAAGATCTTACCCTGCAACTGGTCGGTGAGGTCCAGACCTTCAGGGATGTCGCCCGTGCGGCTTGGGAACTATATGCTCCGGATGAACAGCGGTACCAGAAGGGTGAATCCTACTTTGAGTTTGGTGATGATGGTCGCCTCAAGGAAATTGTCGAATTCAGCGACCCGCCCCATAACCGGCCGTTTGGGGGTGGTCCGCAGGTGTATGTGGATGCCTGGAACAGTGATACCGATCAGGAACGTAGTGCCGTACTGGCTGACGACTGGGCAGATAACGGTCGCTGGGTGGAGCTTAACTTTGATAAGACCGGCCCTGATGAGGTGGGTGACAAGATGGTCAATGTCATTCACCTGGAACCGGTCGGTGGACTGATGGATGTGATTGAATTGAAGGGGTTCGGGGCACAGATCCGTTTTCAGGTAAAGGTCACGAAGCGGACCGGTGAAACGATTGGTACGTTTTCGGACTTTATTGCACTGGACGCTGAGGGTCGTGTTAAACGACTGGCGGGGTTCAAAGGCCCATCGCTGGTACCTGCCCGCATCGAAAGTACGGTTGATCCTGCCTGGAAGTGGTCATATGCAGCCGGTTATCTCGATTCGGCCGGGCAATACGCAGGCGGATCCGAAATTATGCACCTGGCAGGGCACAAAGGTAAGCTCTATGCTGCCAATGGTTACTGGGAGGATTCCCATTGGGTCGTTCCCAGCGGTGCCCCCAAACAATCAGCCCAGGTCTTGCGATTGGATTCATCCGACGGAAGCTGGGAAGTTGATCTGGATACCGGGCAGGAAAGTCCCCCGGAACTTAATTTCATGAAAGGCAACATCCTCAGATCCGTGACTTTCACTAAAGATGGCGACGGCAACGTCCTGGAAACACCTGAAGAACTCCTGGTGATGTCCGCCGGAAACATCTATTCCCATATCTGTGTCTGGGTGCGTGATGACGACAGCGGTCAGTGGATACACGAGGTCGTCATGGGTGGAAAACGGCAACCGGTCGTTAAGGATAAGCCCGGGATCGTGAGATGGGTGCCCCGCGACATGGAGATATATACAGACAAGGTCACCGGCCAGGAGAGAATCTTTCTGTTGGCGGGGAATCCTGGAATTCTCTCAGGTGTTTATGACCCTGGGGCACCTTCCAAAATCCGTTGGGATTCGGAAGTAGAGTTTCCCAGAGAAGGATTTCTGGACGTTCGCCCGTTGGGAATGGTCGAGGCCAACGGTGAATTGTATTTTTCCGGTGGTGGAACTATCTATAAGCGATTGGATGGTCCGGACCCTTCATACTCGGAACTCCTGACCTTGGAAGATGAACTCAACGTTGAGATGGGCGGTATCCGAGGTCTGTCAGCTATCGACAATCCCCATGGGGACGGCCAATCGTTAATCTTTATGTGGGGGCCCAACCGTGAATCAGTTGGCCAGATCAAGCGTCTCGATCCGGACGGCAAGGGCGGTTACACAGTCCATGATGAAGTGGAAGTCCGTAGCCTGATGAACAATGCCTTGGGCAAAGAAGTGGTGCAGGGGAACGTACTGGGTGCCTACAACAACTTCTATCCATTTATTGACCCTGCTACTGGTCAGGATCTGCATCTGATTGGCTTTCAGTGCAGGGTCTCCGGTGATCCGCCTTACATCTGGCAACGGGGCTATTATCCCGGCGGGATGTATGCCATCCGCTTCGCTGATGGACAATATAAGTTAGGTGAAATCAACGGGACTTATGTTCCCGGGAAACCACCGCTGACAGGACCACGCACCTTTGCTCTGTCACCCTTTGGGGATCAGCGGATTTTTGCAGCTGGAAATGATACCAATTTTATTGTCTCGACGGACATGGCCTGGGTTTTCAGCGCCAGCCTGGAAGTCTGGCTCTCATCACTGAAGGATAATTCTTAAGCAGCAGGATGTCACGGGGCAGGTTCAATATATCTTGAAACTGTCCCTGCACCGGAACAGATCACTCCAGCCTGTCGGGCCATTATTGAATGTTAAGCAAATATGCAAAATAATCTACCCCGCTGCCCGCTTCCAATGAGACGCGAAACTTACAATTTCGAAGGGTGTATCAAACCCATGCTTCACAATAAATAGTGATCTGGAGAACCCAGACTGAGAATTTTACAAATTGATCAAAGGAGGAATCTGTGATGCCGAAATCCGTAGCATGCATTCGCTACTTACTTTATATTGCCCTGATGGGACTCTGCCTGCTGCCCGGCCAGCTGCTTGCGGTGCAGGGGTGGGCGGCAAGCTCCTCAAACGCTTGAATGGACCAAAGCCCAGTTGGTCGCTTGCGTATCAGATTTCAGACAAGGATCGCGGAAAGACAGGTGTTGGCGCTGTCTGGGCGCAGTCAGCACTTGAACCCGAAAAGCCGTTTGCAGTAAAAGAAGCTTTACATTTCAGGGGGGCGATTGATGAACTGCAGATTTTTAACACTGTTCTAACGGAGCATCAGATCGGGGCCTATTACAATAAGCTGAAAAAACGGGACTAAAATCCGCCTTGCTGCTAAGCAATACTAGCGACGTGTTATGAAGTGGGTAGCGTTATTTGTTTAAGTATGATTCTCATCCAAGTTTCAGCTCAGTGATCGCAAAGACCCTGTCAGTCATTGCAATACGTAGATCATAACCTTGGAGTGGGTGCGGTTCGAGCGAGCTTAAGCAACAGCATTGAATTTGCGAAACTTGCAGCAAAGAACAAGAGTCATGTCTAATCCGAGGTGGTTCGCGACAGATTTGTACCGGTATAGAATATAAATGATACTTAATCAGATGGTTTTAAATAACGTGAAATTCATAATCAATAAAATAATGGAGATTTAATGAAAAACGGTTACAATGGCAAAGCTCTGTTTGTCGACCTGACAACGTCGACGCTGACAATTGAAAAGCCTGACGACGCGATTTATCGAAAGTATATGGGCGGAAGTGCCCTGAACCTGCACTATTTGCTGAATCATATGCCGGCAGGTGTCCACCCGCTGTCACCCGAAAATGTCCTGGCATTCAGCGTAGGTGTGACAACTGGAACCCGTATCTCCGGTCAAAGTCGCATGTGCGTTAATGCCAAATCCCCACTGACTGATGCCATTGGCGATTCCCAGTGTGGGGGGTCGCTTCCAGCCAAAATGAAGTGGTCTGGTTTTGATTCTATCATATTCAAAGGTAAGGCGGAAATACCGGTGTACCTCTGGATTGACGATGGCAAAGCAGAGCTTCGGGATGCGTCGCATTTGTGGGGTAAGGATACGAGTGAAACAGAATCCCAAATACGTCAGGAATTGGAAGATGAAAAAATAGAAATTGCGTTGATTGGTCCAGCCGGGGAAAATCAGGTTCTCTATGCAGCGATTATGAATATGAGAAGTCGTGCCAATGGGCGGACGGGTATGGGTGCGGTAATGGGCAGCAAGAACCTGAAAGCGGTAGCCTTTCGCGGAACCCGGAAACCGACCCTTGCTGACAAACCAGCTCTGATTTCGCTGGCTAAATGGGGGGCAAAACAGTTTCCCGAATCAATGGTAAAGGTACTGGGGAAATTTGGAACGGCGAATGCGGTTTCGGCTCAACAAGCCCAAGGCGGTCTGCCAACCAGGAACTTTGCCAGCGGTTGCTTTGACACGGCCGAAAAAATATCTGGTGCCACCATGTATGCAACGACTCTTGTGGGTGCCAGTGAAGGCAAGCAGGATCGGAAAGGCCGGGAGACTTGTTATGCCTGTGTTATCCGTTGTAAACGTGTGGTAGAGATTAAAGATGGACCGTTTCCGGTGGATCCGCAATATGGAGGACCGGAATATGAGACATGCGCGACGTTCGGTTCCTATTGCGCAGTAGACAATCTAGCGGCTGTCAGTAAAGCAAATGAAATTTGTAATCAATACGGCCAGGATACCATCGCCTGCGGCGCCACCATTGCCTGGGCCATGGACTGCTTTGCAGCAGGTATCCTGACCAGGGAAGATACCGGTGGACTGGAAATTAAATTCGGTGATGCTGAAATGATGGTCAAACTGGTTAAAATGATTGTCGATCGTGAAGGCTTCGGAAATATCCTGGCAGACGGTTCCGCTAAAGCGGCCAGAAAACTGGGTAAAGGTTCAGAACTCCTGATCACCTGCAAGGGGTCCGAAACACCAGCACATATGCCAACAAACAAACGAAGCCTGGCACTAATATACGCGGTGAACCCGTTTGGTGCTGATCATGAAAGCAGTGAACACGATATCGCTTCAGAAGCCCCGAGCTTTGAGAATTTTAAGGAACGTCAGAATAGTCTGGGATTGATGACAGCTCAACCCCCCAAAAGCCTGGGACCCGGGAAAGTTGATTTTGCGCGTAAGACCCAGCAATTTTACAGCTTTATGGACAGTGTCGGTCTCTGTATGTTTGCCTGGGGTTCCGCGTGGCAGCTCTATGGACCTCAGCAGGCCGTTGAACTTGTCCAGGCTGTCACCGGGTGGGATGTGACCATGGAAGAGTTGCTGACCGTTGGAGAACGGCGTATCAACATGATGCGGGCATTTAATGGCATGGAGGGTATAGAGCGAGCGGGTGATGCACTTCCCCAAAAGTTCTTTACCCCGTTAAGCGGCGGGCCGACAGATGGGGCAGCCCTGGATCGGGACGAGTTTGAAAGTGCCCTGGACGAGTACTATAAACAAAGCGGCTGGGCGCAGAATGGCCTTCCGACCCGCCAGACCCTGGTCCAACTGGATCTGGATTGGGTCGCTGACAGGATGAACATCTAAAACGTTCTTGTCAGTGAGGCAACAAGTGTCTTCTGATACTCCGGGGAGTGTCTGAAGATCACCTCGTTAAATAAGACTTCGCCTGGATCATCCAGGAAAATCCTCCAATCAATTCCTCTTCCTTTATCAGAGACACATATCTGAGTTTTTGGGTCTCTGTGGTGAAGCAGACCGATATTCTCAAAAAAATCCCTTTGCCCGGATAGGGAGGGTGTTTCAAACAAATGTTGGGTGATGGTGCTGACAGGTTCGGAACAGGTAGATATGCTGTGCTTGAAATCATAAAATGAAGATGAAGCAACAAAATCGACATGAATTTCTAAAAAGTGCGGGACTGATGGCTGGCGAAAAATGTTGCTGTCAATATGATTTACTTTAACGGAGTATTCCAGATGCGAAAGGTACTGATAACGGTCCTGAGCGCGACATACCATCCACGCAGAATCGACACAGGAACCCCTCGAAGTCGAAGGCACATTGCAGGATAACGAAAGACGTTTCATCTATGGTACCCTGCAAAAAACAGGTTGGAAAGTCCATGGTGCCGGTGGCGCAGCAGAAATCCTTGGACTGAAACCCTCCACCCTCGATTCTAAAATCAAAAAGCTGAAAATCGAACGCCCCAAAGGGGTCAAGATCCAAAGAGTACAAAGTGCTCGCACCACCTCCCTGGAAAAATCCCCACAATATTAGTCAGTACAGATCTCGTCGACTCCAGACGTCCAAATCTTGAATTTTAATTTACTATCCCACATCAGGGTCAGGATTTTACCTTTGGTAAAAAACGAATTTTGAGCTGCAGGATGAAAATCGTTTGATTCTAAAATATCTTCTATAAGGCTTTTGATTGGATTACGACATGCCTATGTAACTGATATAAAATAGAAAAAAGTGTAAGTAATTATTTAAACGAAATCTCGTGTTTAGAATATTGAGTTCGGATTTATTTGCAAGAAGTATTGAAAGTCATTGTAATAAAAGAAAAAAATAAAATAGATAGATTTTCAAAAATAGAATTCTCTTCTTCAGAAATGAATTTCTCTGAAAATTAGAATGAAAGGCCAGATGATTGATGCCCTATAAATAAAGGGATAGATAGGAGAGGAATTGTAATGGCATGTTTTTTTCATAAGGGGAACACTGTCAATTTAGGATAATCCTGGAATGTGACTTTTTTAGGAATGTAAGATTCTTTAATAAGAATGAGCCTAATGTTTATGACTGTTAAAGATACCTTACTGGGAGAATAGAATGAGTAAGTTACAATTTAGGGTGATCCAGTATCACTAAGCAGGGTAAGCTGACTAATTGTCACCGGCCTGCATGTTGTGAAAAGAAACAGGATCGGGTAGCGGGAGAGATGTAAATAACATACCTGATTCAGACTATTGAGGCTGGGAAGTGCACAGAATTGTTCGACCCGGTTTGACCTCAATATTTTATTGCACTTCTAATAATGATATTGGGAGTGTTCGCAAATAGACAATGAACTAAAGGAGGGTTTAGATGGTTCTCAAAAAAATGATGAAAGCAGCATTGGCTGCTTCTCTTGTTTTCTGTTTCGCATCTGTCGGTGCAGCTGAAACGAAGGTCGGCGGGCAAGTTCAAACTCATTGGGGTCAGTATAATGCCGGCACAGACGGCTACTCTGCCTATTTCAGGAACTATACACAGGGACACGTCAATGTCACTTCATCAGCTGGCCCGCTGAGCGTTTTCTTGCAGATGGAAATCGTTGATGATGATGGTAGTAAAAAAGAGGTCAGTGTCGATGCTGATCAAGACGGTACGAACGAAACATATGCCGTTGGTGGCGGTGCCAACAAGAATAATTATAAAAACGCCCAGGCACGAGCGACTTATACCTCTGGTGATCTTAAGGTCAGCCTGGGTACCGTATCCAATTGGATGTCCTGCGGTTTCACAAACAACGGGGGTATGGGAAACAACAAACCTGCGACAGAATGGCAAAACTGCAGCAACTACACTGAAGAGGACGGTATCCAGGTGAAATATGGCATTCCTGCCATGAAAGGATATGCGGCTCTGACTCTTCAGAACAGCGACTCTTATATGAAGACATCTCTCACAACAGTACTTCAGGTTGTTGATGGGATCAAAATTATGGCTAACCAGCTGAGTCGCGCGGACAAAGCGGCGGCTGACGGCACAACCGGTGACAAGTACTCCGGGCTGCTCCTTGGTGTGAAAGCTGCCTTTGGTAAAATGGCGGTTGCTTTTGATAACTACGCTGGCAAGTATAGCGACTCTGAAAATGGATCCAATCAAATGGGTGTGATGTTCTCAATGGCTGACTTAGGTCCTGGCAAAATGATTTTGACCTACGGAACTGTTGAAAAGCTGACTGGCGGAACTGCATCTAAAAAAGATGTCTATACCAACCTGGTTTATGCCATTCCTGTTGAAAAGAGAGCAACTGTCAGGGCTTTTTACACTTCAAAAGCGGGCACACCGACAGGTGGCGATACAACAACAGCAACCTATATGGGTGGTGGATTAGAACTTAAGTTCTAGGAGATGAATCTGATATCCCTGTTTTCTCAGCTCACCGCCGGGTGTCTCGGTGGTGGTGTGTACGCTAATGTTCTTTGCTGATTGGACAGTTGGTCATCACAAGCATCCTCAGTCTCCTTGATCTTACTCACAGGATATTTTTTGGACTCTCCTTTTTATATCCGCATTTTGCATCAAGGAGGCTGAGGTCTATGTGTACTTCAGCACATTAAAACCTGAAAACGGTTTGCACGTTGAATCCTTCGTACAAAATGGGGGTCTGCCCTAAAAACCTGGAGAGAAACTGGCCCGCTGATTGAAAAAAGCAGGCCGGTTGTTTTACCGGACGTGAGCTGATGAATTCGGGAAAACTGACTGCGGGCAGTCACCTACCTTTGCTTGTACCTCGAAAACCTGGTAGTAATTTCTGATTAACATTTCGATTATATATTACGGCCATAACGATACTCTACGGCTATTCCCGAGAATACCCCCAAAGGCTTAGCGGATACCGGATGAATGTTGTTACTCCTGGCCATATTTCGTTGATAAAATCTCACCCGTATCAGAACTCCACAGATTACGATTCATTTGCAGAAGCTGCATTGATATCAAATGGTGCTAATCTCAACTGTTTCTTTCATACACGGGTCTGTGCTTTTGCGGGCTCAATGAGGGATAAAAAACGATTGCCAGAGAGTAATCCGATACAAAAGTTTGATTTGGAAACAGAGGTGGAGGAGCGACATCCCATTCAAAATCAATCAAAATATTTGTAAAAATAGAAGTCAGTAAAAAAAAAAGGAAAGTCCATTCCGTCAAATAAAACGAAAATTCGTGCTTTATAATTTAATATACGAAATATGGATTATATCACTTTACTTCCAGCTGGGATTAGTTGTAGGATCCTGAAGGATTAAAAATTATTAGAACCCACACAAAAGCGGACCTATGACAGAGAAGACAAAGATTGAACAGTTGATCACATCCAGTAACGGAAGGGATTTATATATGCTGGCTGCCCTTTTTACCGATACGTTTTCCATTGACTGGATGGTGGATTTAACAGGCTTCAAAGCTTCACGTGTGCTGGAGGAGTTGCAAAGTGGTTTGCAGAAGGGTGAATTGGTATCCCCGGCTCCGGGAGTCTTCAAGTTTCAGAATTCCGAATTCCGTAATCAGCTACGCAATCAATTGACACCGGATCATAAAAAGATGTACCGGCAATTGATATTCAAGCAGCTGGTTAGAGATTTGCCGGAGGATGATGAAAAGGCATTGGTTCTGGCTGAGTACCTGAAGGATGATACAATGGATTTTGAGAAAGCGGACTGGTTGAAGCGGGCAGGAGATACGTTTAGAAAGAAATATCTGATGAAACAGGCTTCGAGTGCCTATGCCAGAATTTTGAAGGATATTTCAGTTCTGGATGATGAAAGAGTCGATTCGTTTTTTATTGAGACAGCGCTCAAATACTCCAGAGTGTGCCAATACCGAGACAATACGCGAGAAATTCAAGAGAAAATGGAAGAGGCGATTCGTCGCGCCAAAAACCGAACTGACGAGTCCTCCCTGGTTCAGTTGGAATTAATTGTTGCCAGATGCGAATGGATTCAGGGTCATCACCGCAAAGCGATGAAGCGCTTTGATGAGGGGAAAGCGATGATCGAGAAATTGAACGATCCCCACGTGACTCAACAGGCTTCCCGCCTTGTCATCCTTTTTCTGTTCATTCAGGGGCGTTATCAGGCAGTGGTTGATCAGTACCAGAAGTTGGCAGGCCCAATCGAGAAATATCCCCGTGGGGATTTTCTATTGGGGCAAACGCCCCAGGCGGGGGAAGCCATGGCACACATTGGTCAGCTGAACCAGGGGCTGGGTATGTTGGAGGGCCTGCGGCAGCATTGTCGGGAAATCGGAAATGCTCAGTCGGAAACCTGGGTTTTATTGTCACTCAGTATTATTATGCTGAATATCGCCCGCATAGATGAAGCCGTCGGTTACATCAATGAATTGGTCAAAAAGGCGAAGTGCTCAAATTATTCCTGGGCTGAAAAATATGGCGTCTTGCTGATGGCTTATGCCTATTATCGCCTGAATGAACCCAGAAAAGCACAAAATAGACTGCGAGTCTTTTTCAAAAGTTTTAAAAAATCCAACCCCATTGTCCTCTATTCCAGCTATCTTCTGGAGCTGGGCTGGGCTGTTAAAACAGGTCAATTAGCTCCGATTCCGGGATTTAAACTGGAAGATGAAATCCAAAAAGGCAAGCGGGGGCACAATGTCTATTTAAAGGGGGTGTCGTACCGGTTTCAGGCGTACCTGCAGAAACACGAAGGTGCTCCGTCGGATAAGATTCTGAAGTCTCTGAACCGGTCTATAGAGTTTTTGAAAGAGTCCGGGAGCTGGGTTGAGCTGTCGCGCACCGAACTGGAACTGGCCCGTTTTTATCTGGAAAACGATGAAGAGAAGCAGGGAACCGAGCTGGCCATTGAGGCTTCCCGCAAGCTGATGCTGATCGATGAAAGACTGATCTCCGAAGATCTGCTGCCACTGTTGAAAACCGGGAAGCACGACCAGAGCATGCTGGAAATGGCTTTGAAGACAGCAGTCGCCTCCCCCGGTAACCGACACTACGCCAATGACCTCAAGTCGGTTCTGCAGACCTGTAATCTGGTCACCGGAGCGGAACGTGGCGGTATCTTCTTATTGAAACAAACAGACAGTACCTTCCAGACCGAGTTGATCGCTTCGAGAAACCTGACGGCCGAGGATGTCAGGAGACCGGAATTTGAAGCTTCCCGCCAGCTGATTGACGAGGTCTGCCAGACGGGGCAGGAACGCTTCGACAATCAACTCTCACTGAAAACCGGTGATGACACCTTGCAAAGACCGATACGCTCGCGAATTTGCGTGCCTTTGCGAATGCAGAACGAAATCATTGGCGTGCTTTACCATGACAACCGGATTTTGAATCAGAATCTGGCGGAAACCAACCGACTCCTGCTGTCGTTGTTTTCTTCCATGGCCGCTTTGATCATTCACAATGAATCCCTGGACGATGAATGTACGAAGTTCCGTAAAGCCGCCGCCTTGGCCCAGGCCGAATCAACCGAAGAGTTGGTAGATCTGGCATCAGGTGAGCACATCGTCGGCCAGAGCCAGGGCATTATCGAGGTGACCCAAAAAACCAGGCAGGTGGCTGGCACCAATACCGCTGTGTTGATCCTGGGAGAAACCGGAGTGGGAAAAGATCTGGTGGCGCAGGCCCTTCACAACCAGAGCCTGCGCCATCAAAAACCCTTTATCAAGGTCCACTGCAGCGCTTTGCCCGAAAGTTTGATCACCAGTGAATTGTTCGGTCATGAAAAAGGGGCATTTACCGGCGCTTCTGCACAACGAATCGGTCGTTTTGAACAGGCCCACGGGGGAACGCTGTTTCTGGATGAGATCGGGGAACTGCCACTGGAGGTTCAGGTTCGACTGCTGAGAGTTCTTCAGAACCAGGAGTTCGAACGGGTGGGGAGCAGCAAGACGCTGCACTCCGATTTTCGCCTGATCGCTGCCACCAATCGTGACATGGAAAAGGAGGTGGTTGCTGGCAGGTTTCGCTCGGACCTGTACTTCCGCATCAATGTCTTTCCCATTCTGGTGCCGCCGCTGCGGGAGAGAACCGGGGATATCACCCTGCTGGCACAACACTTCATGCGCAAAAACGCGGTGGCCCTGGGGAAAAACCTGTCTGCAATTCCAGCAGAAGAGATACAAAAACTGACCCGTTACAAGTGGCCAGGCAATATCAGGGAACTGCAAAACGTGATAGAGCGGGGTGCGATCCTGAGCCGGGGGCCTGAACTATTGGTTCCTCTCTCATCCCACGCAGAATCGACACAGGAACCCCTCGAAGTCGAAGGCACATTGCAGGATAACGAACGACGTTTCATTTACGGCACCCTGCAAAAAACAGGTTGGAAAGTCCGTGGAACCGGTGGCGCAGCAGAAATCCTTGGACTGAAACCCTCCACCCTCGATTCCAAAATCAAAAAGCTGAAAATCGAACGCCCCAAAGGGATCAAGATCAAAAGAGTACGGGGTTAAATTATTCCACGAAATGTCGTGTATTAAGAAGATGTGAGTCTTCCAGCCCATTGTAACTTGCATTAGATTGAAATACCAGTGCGTTAACGGTTTGGAACGGGATAATTGCTCAATAAGGTTAGCTGCTGACGCCACTTGTATAATCCTTAACCCTTGATAACATGGGGGTCAAGAAGCCTGAATTCTTTTTGGCACACATATTTCATACGGTACTGGATACGCTAGACGCCACTGACCCTCTGCTGACTGATTCATTGAACTCTTAAATCGGTCATGTCGTGGATCTTGTGTCGGATTTCTGGGAGGAAGTCGTTATTTGAGCCTGTTTCTCAAAATAACGTCATTTTTCCAGTTTGTTCCAATCCTCGAACTTTTTGACTGAATGTTATTTATGCTGACTCACTGCCGTTACCGCGGATGTTACTTTTCGGTCCTGCAATGGATCTGTCTGGATTATGCAGTGATCAGCAAAGTTAGTCTGTTCGGGAGTGCACTTCTAAGTACCCGTTTTTCGCGAATTCCGGCGGTAGATTGAACCGTCAACTTGAACCCAACTATTCTAAGTCCTAGGAGGAAAGAAATGGGAGAAAATAAGAAAGATCTGAAAAGAAGAGAATTTCTGGAACTGGCCGCCGTGGGAGCAGCTGGCGCTGCGCTCACCAGTGTAGGTGTCCCTTCTGTTTTTGGGGCAACACCAAGGCGTGGGGGAACTGTTAACATAGGTGTTGAAGGTATGTTCCACCAGCCGGATCCGACGCGGTTTCACGGTGGACACGCCCGGCCAAGTGCCGCTCCCGGTTATGAAGGTTTGACTACACCTGTTTCAGCTGCGGTCAGGGCCAAGATTACTATACAGAAAGGGCCTGAACACGTACCGGAGTATGACCTTATGCTGGCCGATTCCATTGAGTCTGAGAAAAACGGTGCCCGTTGGGTATTTCACCTGAAAAAAGGGGTCAAGTTCCATAATGGCCAGGAAATGACATCCGCAGACGTCAAATATGCCTGGAGACGAGCTGAGGATCCCCGTCATCGTGACGGGAATCGCAGCCAGCTGACATGGTTTATGGATCAGAAATTAATGGATAATAATCCGGATAAAGTGATCGAAACCCCGGATAAATATACAGTGATCTGCAACCTGACCCAGCCTTACGGTTCATTTCCGGCAGCAAACTACCTCTTTCTCTGCCCGATCGTTCCTGCAGGAACCATCCCCATGGGCACACGCTGGGGCGATAAGAATTTCAAGCCCAAATTTATCGCACCTCCCGGGACAGGCCCTTTCAAGATGACCCAGTACCAGAAGAAGAAAGGGATGACCTATGAGGCCTTTGAAGATTATCGTCTGGGTCGACCAAACCTGGACAAGCTGGTTTATAAGGCGATCCCGGATGACGGGCCACGGACCATCGCACTGCGTGCGGGAGACCTGGATTATATCGTTTTTGGTGATCCCAAGTGGCAGAGCAAGTTTGCGAAAAAGAAAAACATGGACGACAACTTGTTTAAGGTACTCGAAAATAAGAAAGATGGTCTTTCCACCTATCTCTATCCGAGAAGCGAGGCCTGGTCACTCTATTTCAACAGCCATCCTACCAAGGGAAACTCCCCCTTCCATAACGAGAAGCTGCGGCAAGCTTTTGATGCCGCCATTGACAAGGAAACGCTTGTTAGAGTGATATATGGCAAAATGGGTATTGCAGCCGGACAGGGTTTCCATCCATCCCTTTCTGCCTTTGGATTCGATGACATCAAACCAACCCCGCATAATATCGAAAAAGCCAAGCAACTCGTGAAAGATGCAGGTTACCCTGACGGTGTCACGGTGGACTTCCGTTACAATCCCACCTTCGCCAGGATGGGGGAAATGGTGCAGGTCCTGAAGCAGATGGTTGAGCCAGCAGGCTTCCGCTTGAATCTGATCTCCGGTGTAGGCTTCCCGGGTTACTGGTCTTCCATCCGTAAGTACAGCCACCATGTCATGGTCTACTTCCTGGGTCGCGATGATCCAATGACAGGTTACTATTCACTGGGACACACACCGAAAGATCCGCTGGAGAAACCTTGGGAAGGCTACTCTTCCAGGGGGATCAAGGATGCGAGAATGGACAAGCTGCTTGATAATTTCGCTGCGGCTGACGGTATTGAAGCCAGAAAGGCCACTTTCCGCAAAGTTCATGAGTACTACCGCGAGAAGGCCTATGTCACACCGATGGCCTGGCAGATCACCGGCCCGGTATGGAACAGCAAGCGCTTGAAGAATTTCAGGCCCCAGGATTATGCTCTGCCGGAACAGGCATTTGCAAAGGCCTGGGTTACCAGCTAGACAATGATTGGGCCCTGTGTCCGTCATTGAAGCGAACGGGGCAACTATTTGTACAAGGGTTGCCCTGCATCATCTGAAATAAGTTTTTATCGAGTATTTTTCCCCGACAGTTTGAGGTTCCGGAAATTAAGCCCGGAATTTCAAACTGCCCGGCCATCCTGCGATATCTCAACACAGGCAGAAACCTGGAATATGTTATCGTTGAAGGAGGAAAGCCCGACGATGTAATATTGACTCTATATATACTAGGCGGATTTTAGACTTCTTCGCCTACCATCAGCTATTACGGATTGCTAAATGCGTTTTCACCAATTCCTGATTAAAAGGTTACTCTACGTTCTGCCCACGATCTTCCTGGTGACAGTGATGGTCTTTTCCCTTTTGCAACTGGTTCCCGGTGATCCCGTGGACGCATTGATGGGTGAAGAAACGGACCCGGAAATAAGAAATGCACTGATCGTCGAAATGGGGCTGGATCAACCGCTGCATATTCAATATTTCACCTGGATGAGTAAAGTGGTTCAGGGCGATCTGGGGCATTCCCTGCTTCACGGCCAACCGGTGGGTAAAATGATTAGCGAAGCCCTGCCGCGAACCATGCAACTGGCTGCCGCTGCGATGGTAGTCGCCCTTGTGATTGCTTTACCCCTGGGTATTTTCGCTGCGGTGAAACGAAAGACAATCGTGGACTACACCGCCCAGGTAGTGGCGATGATCGGGCTGTCAATGCCGGTTTTCTGGGAGGCGCTGCTGCTGATGTTCCTGTTTGCGCTTATTCTGGGCTGGTTTCCTGCGGTGGGTTATACAGCTCCCAGTAAGGATTTTTGGGATTTCCTGCACCACCTGAGTCTGCCGGCGATCACACTGGGTTTTGAGCTAGTGGCAGTCATTACAAGGATGACACGTTCCACCATGCTGGAGGAACTCAACAAGGATTATGTCCAGACGCATCGGTCCCAGGGATTGTCTGAAAACGTTATCATCGGTCGTTACACACTGAAAAATGCCATGATCCCAACCCTGACCATCGTTTCGATTCGCATGGCCGCGCTGATGGGTGGGACGATAGTGATCGAGCAGGTTTTTGCCTGGCCCGGAATCGGTCTGATGATTCTGGATGCGATCCACACCAAAGATTATCCGCTGATTCAGGGAGGTGTGTTAATTGTCTCCTTTACATTTGTCTTTGTGAATCTGATTGTTGATATCCTGTACAAGTGGTTGGACCCACGGATTAAACTCGAATGATGATAAGGGATCGTACAAAAATAACTTAGCATAAGCTGTCCGCTAAAGTTCCCAAAAGACTGGACATTTTGCCGACAGAATGCCACAGCAACGTGTTTCCTTGACACTAATGGGAAACACTTGAGTAATTTTTGAGCCGACCCTAAGGAAGAGACAACAATGATTTCAACTGCAACCGTCAGACAGCCGGCCTGTTTCAAAGGGATACCGAATAGTTTTCGCGTTCGTTTCCGCACGAGACTTGTTCAACTGACAGATTCAAAGATCGTCCTGCTTGGAAAGATTATATCTCTGATGAGCGGATATTTTGTCGCTATCTCAGCCTTTATGATTGTAGATATGCTGCACCAGTGGAAGGATCCCTGTCTTAAACACAAATAATATTATGGAAGAGACTTTGTTAAACTCTAATCTGACTATCAGGCAGCAGGCAACTTTCAAAGGGGCGCTGCTGCGATTTTGGCTCCGTGTACGAAAAGGAATGCTGCTCCTATCTGAGTCACGCATGGCTCTGGTGGGTCTGGCCTTGTTTTCGGTGGTGGTATTTATAGCAATCTTCGCACCGTGGCTGGCGACACACGATCCGGTGATTGGCGACTTTTTTACTATCAACGCACCTGCCAGTACTGAGCATTATATGGGGACAGATAGTCTGGGACGTGATATCTGGTCCCGAATTGTTTACGGTGCCCGGAAAGTAATACTGGTGGCCGGAATAACGATCCCCGCCCAGATGATAATGGGTATTATATTTGGCGGGTTGGCTGGATATAAAGGGGGTAAAACGGACAACTTTATCATGCGCATTAATGACGCTTGTCTTGCCTTTCCAGGTTTGGTCCTGTTTTTAGCTTTACTGGCTGTGATTGGCGTTGGTCTCTGGCAATGTATGTTTGCTCTGACCATTGGCTGGACTCCCAGTCTGGTCCGCATGATACGTGGCTTGGTGCTGGTGGAAAGGGAACGGGATTACGTTAAAGCAGCCAAGTTGATTGGGGAAAGCGATATCATGATTCTTTTCCGACAAATTATCCCCAACGTATCATCGCCACTGATCGTCCTATCCACCATTCGCACCGGGGGAACCATTCTGGCATTTGCCTCGTTGACGTTTCTGGGCCTGGGGCCACCACCACCGGATCCAAGTTGGGGGCTGATGTTGAATGAGGCCCAGGATTTGATGGAGACAGCACCCATGGTGGCTATCTGGCCCGGCATGATGATTTTTATCACGGTCTTGGGTGTGAATCTACTGGGAGATGGACTGCGCGACATATTTGACCCGAGGCTTGCTGAAAAATGAGAGAAAATCAAGATTTTTTGAAATTGGAAAATGTACATGTAAATTTTCATCTCAGGGCCGGCGTCCTGCCGGCAGTACAAGGCGCCAACCTGATCATGAAGAGAGGGGATACGCTCGGCATCGTCGGAGAATCAGGGAGTGGTAAGAGCGTGATGTCCAAGGAGATCATCCGCCTGAATCCAAGTCCGCCGGCAAAAACTGAAGGCAAAGTGATCTTTGAAGGAATCGACATGGTCTCGCTGACCAACAGGCAACTGTACGGTATTCGAGGTGCCAAGATTTCCATGATATTCCAGGAACCGATGACCAGTCTGAACCCTGTTTTCACTATCGGGACACAGATGGCAGCGGGACTGAGGACTCACCTGAAACTGTCCAAAGTAGAAGCGGTTGAACGGTCGGCTGAGATGCTGGATAAGGTCGGGATCCCATCCGCTGGAGAAAGGCTCAGGCAATATCCGCACGAGTTTTCAGGAGGGATGCGACAAAGAGTTATGATTGCGATGGCGCTTTCCTGCGATCCCACACTCTTGATCGCTGATGAACCCACAACCGCTCTGGACGTGACGATCCAGGACCAGATTCTGGAACTGCTGGCTGATTCTGTCAAAAACCGGGATATGTCGATGATTCTAATCTCCCATGACCTGTATGTGGTGGCAGATACCTGCGATAGTATTATCGTCATGTACGCTGGCCGTCAGGTTGAAACGGGTCCCACCAGGGAGGTGTTTCAGAATCCTGCTCATCCATATACACAGGGATTGAAAGACTCTCAACCTGCGATCAGCGGAGTGAGAGCAGAGTACCTGAAACCGATTAAAGGCATGGTACCGAACATGTTGGCGGTTCCGGAGGGCTGCGCCTTTCACCCGCGCTGTCAATATGCCGAAGAGATTTGTCGCAAAGAGGTCCCGACACTCCAAAACCGGGGATCGAATCGCTCCATCGCTTGTCATGTAATGTAACTATCGAAATTGCGGAATTTTTTATGACCACAAAACCAATACTTGAAACCACTGACCTGTGCAAGTATTTTCCCGTCAAAGCCGACGGAAAAAGTGCGACCCTGAAAGCTGTTGATCAGGCCAATTTAAAGATATACCCCGGCAAAACCCTGGGTCTGGTTGGCGAGAGCGGCTCAGGCAAATCGACCATCGGTTTCACCATGGTACAGCTACATGAACCGACGTCGGGCAGAATCCTTTATGAAGGTAAGCAAGTAGCGGGTTTAAAAGGCCGAGACTTGAAAGCGTTTCGACGACATGTGCAGATGATATTTCAGGATCCATACAGTTCTCTCGATCCACGCCAGGTTTTGAAAACCATTGTTGAACGACCGTTGATCATTAATTCAAAACTGAATGCTGCTGAAAGGCTGGACAAGGTGGTTGATATTCTAAAAAAAGTTGGCCTGGATGCGGATCAGCTTTATCGCTATCCACACGAGTTCAGTGGCGGACAGAGACAGCGGATCGCCGTGGCCAGAGCTCTGGCCGTGAATCCCAGTTTGATCGTCTGCGATGAACCGGTTTCGGCTCTGGATGTTTCTATTCAAGCGCAGATCCTGAACCTTTTTAAGGATCTGCAGAAAGAACTGAACCTGGCTTATCTCTTTATTTCTCACGACCTGAATGTTGTCCGTCACATTTCCCATGAAGTGGCGGTCATCTATATGGGGGTGATTGTGGAAATTTCACCAACCGACGAGCTGTATGAAAAACCGGCTCATCCTTACACTAAAGCCCTACTGGATTCCATGCCGGGGCTGGCGGGGAGAGATAACAAACTCAGGCTGGTGGGTGAGATTGGGTCTCCTATAGATCCCCCGGTCGGTTGTCGGTTGGCATCTCGCTGTCCGGTGGCTCAGGAGAAATGTTCACAAGTCACGCCGGAACTCAGAGAGATTTCGCCCGGGCATAAAGTGGCCTGTATCCTGGCCTGACATAAAGGAAATAAAACTAAGTAACTATTCAGTATACCCTCCATCGAGAGGGTTATGATTTAAGACACACATGAATCCATCCATGGAGCTGTTGGAAAACGTCCTGTTTCCCATCGTTTCAAATCACAACCCTCTCGATTCCGGAGAGGTGCTGAATAGATAAAAAAACTATTCACTGCTTCATCAAGATTTTGTGCTAGAGCTGGGGCGGTCTTAGGGATCGTACAAAAATAACTTGGCATAAACTGTCCGCAAAAGTCCCATAAAGACCGGACATTTTGCTGACAGAATGCCAAGTAATTTTTGAGCCGACCCTTATTCAAGAATTTATCAACAGCAAGAGAAAATTTGTTATGACAACCCGAATCACCATCCTGGGCGCTGGACCAGGCGGATATATGGCTGCTATCAGGGCGGCTCACCTGGGAGCTGAGGTTACTGTGATTGAAAATGATAACCTGGGCGGAACCTGTTTGAACTGGGGATGTATTCCGACCAAAACACTGAAATCGTCAGCCGAGGCCATGGAAACCGCTGGGAGACTGGCGGAATTTGGTATCTCTGCTGAAGGAGATTTTACTCCCGATATGCAGGCGATCATGGCCAGGAAGGAGAAGGTAGTGAATATCCTGGTTAAAGGGATCGGTTCGCTGTTTAAGGCCAACCAGATTCGCCTGGTCCAGGGCCGGGGGACGGTTCTTTCTTCTACACGGGTCAGGGTAGAGAGCCGTGACGGGAGCATAACCGAGATTGAAGGGGACAAACTGATCCTGGCCACAGGCTCCAAAGTACTGAATCTTCCCGATTTCCCGCTGGACGGAGAAACGATCATCTCGTCAGATGAAGCGGTGATGCAACCGGAGATCCCGGTTGAATTGCTGGTTATCGGTGGCGGTGTGGTCGGGGCTGAATTTGCGTCCATTTTCAAAGCCCTGGGGTCTAATGTGACGATTGTGGAAGCCTTGGACAGAATCCTGCCGTTGCCCTCAATCGACGAAGATACAAGTAAAATTCTACAGCGGGAGCTGAAAAAGAAAAAGGTTAAACTATATTTGAATAAGACCGTTGTGGCGACTCAAAAGATGGCGGATGGTAAAATCAAAGCCATACTAGGGCCCTCGCCTTTCTTAAGCGAAGTCAAAGAAAAAGACCGGATTCCGGTTGAGATCTCTGTGGATAAGATTCTGGTTTCAATCGGCAGGGAGTTCAACACCGAGGGACTCGGCCTGAGGGAAATCGGACTTGAACTGTCTGAAAAAGGCTGGATACCGGTGAACGACCAACTTAAAACCAATATTCCCGGAATTTTCGCCATCGGTGATGTCCTGGGACCCGAAAAAATAATGCTGGCCCATGTGGCCTCGGCGGAAGCACTGGTTGCGGCTGAAAACTGTCTGGGGGCCTCAAAATCCATGGACTACAGTGTTGTTCCGAGCGGCATCTTTACATTTCCCGAGATAGGTAGTGTCGGGCTCTCTGAAGCGCAGGCTAAAGACCAATGCCTGAATTATCGAGCGGACAAATTTGATTTCAGAGGTCTGGGGAAAGCACAGGCTATGGGCGAGTTGGCGGGTCATGTAAAAATTGTCTCAAACACTGAAAGCGGTAGAATTCTAGGGGGTCACATCATTGGCCCCCATGCCACGGATTTGATTGCAGAGGTTGCCCTGGCGATTAAAATGGAGGCCACCGTTAAAGATCTGGCTGAAACCATTCATTTACACCCCAGTCTTTCCGAGGCGATCATGGAAGTCGCCCATGCTGCCGGTGATGAGTGTTTACATCTTCCGCCGGTAAAAAGTAGATGATCCGGATATGTTATTAAGGGGACACAATACAAGTATCATGTCCCCTTAGGGATCGTACAAAAATAACTTGGCGTAAGCTATCCGCAAAAGTCCCCAAAAGACTGGACATTTTGCTGACAGAATGCCACAGCAACGTGATTCCTTAACACTAATGGGAATCACTTGAGTGATTTTTGAGCCGACCCTTAATAACACTGGCTTTTGAATACCGAATTCTTGATATTTTCAGGACAATTAGAAATATAGGAATAAACCCATGATGACAGAAATCGCAGATATTTTACTCCGCTTACAGGGGCAAGTCGGTGTGGGAAGCTTGAACAGTATTGTTTCCCAATGTGGCGAGTTGGGGATTAAAAAACCGCTGATTGTGACCGATCCGGTGATTGTCAAGATCGGGTTGGCCCAAAGAGTCGTCGATCTGTTTTCTACATATGGACAGCAAGCGGTCATTTTCGATCAGTGCGTCGAAAACCCTTTGGTTCCCGATATTACAATCGGGGCAGAAAAATTCAATGCTGAAGGATGTGACGGCATAATCGGTCTGGGAGGGGGGAGTCCAATTGACCAGGCCAAAGTGATCCGCATTGTTGCGAAATATGGCGGAACGGCACTTGACTATAATGCCTGGAAAGGGGGGGTGCAGAAGATTAAAGCGGGTGTTGTACCCATGGTCGTCGTGCCTACAACGGCAGGAACCGGCAGTGAGGCCAGCAGGGTTTCCATGGTAACCGATCCCGAGAGCAAAACCAAGTTCCCGGTCGGTAGCCGATTTATTCAACCCGACCGAGTCATTCTCGACCCGGAACTCACCGTTACCATGCCGCCTCTGATAACAGCCGCAACCGGTATGGATGCGCTGGTTCACGCCCTGGAATCCTATGTCAACCTGAATACCGATCTGTTTGCTTACAGCTTTAACCGCACCGTTTTCGAACTGGTTGGCCGGAGCCTGAAACAGGCCGTTGAAAATGGGAAGGATTTGGAAGCCAGGGGGGATATGATGACGGCTGCAACGATGGGAGGCATGTCAATGGTAATCACAGGCCTGGGAGCGGTACATGCACTCGCTCACCCACTGAGTGCCCTAGCTGGCGTGCCACATGGTACTGCCAATAGCATCATGCTGCCCCATGTCATGAAGTTTAATAGTGAAGTGGCGGGGAAACAATATGTTGAAGCTGCCCAACTGATGGGATTCTGGGTCAATACTGCAGATGAAGCGATTGTGGCGATTACCAACTTCGCAGCTGAAATAGGATTACCTACAACACTGACAGCTGCGGGTGTTTCCAAAGAAATGCTGGAACAGCTGAGTATAGACGCATTTAACGATTCGACTCACAAGAAAAATCCGATTCCGACGACACAAGAAGATTTGAGACAGATGTATCTGAGTGCAATGTAACTATTCAACAATTGCCCACCAAGGGGATCATAATCCCCACGGCTCGGGAAATATGGTAAATGGTTACCCATTATCAAAGTAAAGGAGAAACAATGAGCAAGTTATCAACGGAAGACAAAATCAAAATGTACTATTACATGCTTTTAACCCGTGAGTTTGAAGCCATGATGGGCAAGTTGCTGGTCGATGGAAAAATCGATGAGGCGATTCACCGCAGTATAGGCCAGGAAGCGGTCTGCGTTGGTGCTACCTATGCAATCAGGCAAAAAGAAGATGTGATGGTACCTTCGCTGAGATCCCGGGCCGCCTTTTTTGTAAAAGGTCTGGACGTCAATACGGTCATGGAAGCTGTTTTTTGTCGAAGAACCTGTCTCTCCAGCGGAAAGGAGTCCTCTCACCACCTGGGGTCAACTGAACACGGTATTATTCTGACGACCGGCTTCATTGGCAGTCAATATCCTCTGGCTGTCGGAGCAGCACTGGCCCTTAAGCAAAAGAAAACAGATCAGGTGGCCATGTGCTACTTCGGCGACGGGGCCACCTCCAGGGGGGATTTTCATGAATCACTGAATATGGCGTCCGTTCTGGATCTACCGGTTGTGTTTGTGTGTGAGAATAATCAGGTCGCCTGGCACACTCCTATTGTCGGCCAGATGAAAAACCAGGATATCTCTTCCAGGGCAGTCGGGTATGGGATGCCGGGCGTCAGAGTTGACGGTCAGGATGTGGTTGCTGTTTATGAGGCGGTTGCTGAAGCCGTGGAACGTGCCCGCAAAGGAGAAGGTCCCACATTGGTGGAGTGTGTTACTTACCGCTATGCCGGGCATACCGAGTATGAACCAAACTGGAAAACCGGACGTACAGAAGAGGAGTACAATTATTGGAGAGAGAGAGATCCGATTGATATTCTGGAAAAAGCGTTGTTTGAAAACCAGGAAATGGATGAAGCTAAAAAAACGGAGATCCAGGAACAAATAAAACGGGAGATCGACGAATCTATCGTCTATGCTGAAAGCAAACCCAGTGTTCTCCCTGAAGATCTTTACACCGACGTATATGGTAGCGAGATACTGTCAGTCTTAACATAAACGAATCAATATTAAAAACTCATCTGTTAAAATATTCAGTAAAAAGAGGAAAAAATGCCAAAGAAAACATACGTCGTTGCGCTTAATGAAGCACTGGGTGAAGAGATGGAGCGGGATGAATCCGTATTCCTGATAGGCCAGGACATGAAAAGGGGCGCTTTTACAGTGACCATAGGACTGGAAGGGAAATTCGGCAGTGACCGGGTCATCAACAGTCCTCTCTCAGAATCGGCTATTGCAGGCGCCTGCGTCGGTGCAGCCCTGATGGGGCAAAGACCGGTGGGTGAGATCATGTTCGGAGATATGCTAACCCTGGCCATGGATCAGATCGTCAATTCAGCAGCGAAAGCCCGTTACCTTTATGGTGGCAGAAACCATGCCCCCCTCGTCATCCGCACGGCCAACGGTAATATGGGTCGTGGTATTGGTCCGCATCACAATCAGAGTTTTGAGGCGATGTTCGCTCACGTACCCGGACTGGTGGTCGTCATGCCATCCTGTGCAGCCGATGCCAAGGGACTGTTAAAAGCCGCCATTCGTTGCGACGATCCGGTGGTTTTTCTGGAGGCGAAGTCGCTCTATCGTATCAAGGCCGAAGTTCCTGATGGCGAATATGTGCTACCCCTCGGAAAATGCGATATCAAGCGCGAGGGAAGCGACCTGACGCTGTTTGTGACCGGACCTACTGTAAATAAGGCACTGAAGGCGGCGGAGACCCTGCAGGCAGAAGGTATCAGTGTTGAAGTAATCGACCCGATGACCATTAAACCTTTGGATATTGCGACGGTCCTCAAGTCAGTCGAGAAAACCGGAAGGCTGGTGATTGCCGAAGAAGCCAACAGAACAGGCAGTTTTGGATCTGAAGTCGCAGCCACAGTTGCAGAAAAGGCATTTCATGCGTTGAAGGCCCCCATTGGAAGAGTTGCCGCTCCGGACACGCCGATTCCCGCCAGCATGTTTCTGGAACGTGTCTACATGCCGGATGAGACAAAGATCATAGAGGCGGTCAAAGCCGCCATGAAATAATCATAGGAGAGACAATAAATGGCCGAAGAATTAAGGGTGCCCAAAACCGGGTATGACGAAACAGAAGCAACTCTGGTGGAGTGGCTTAAAGAAGAGGGCGACGAGGTCGCAAAAGAAGAAAATCTGGTCGTGCTGGAAACAGATAAGGCGGGGGTGGAACTCCCTTCTCCAGCAGCTGGCATATTAAGAAAGATTTTTGTCGAAGAGGGTGATGAAGTGGTCCAGGGACAGACACTGGCTGTGGTCGCGAGTGCGGAAGAAGATATTGAGGAGATCATCCAACGTGTCGAAGCTGCAGCCGAAGACGATTCTTCTCCAGTAGCTGCTGAGGTGCCTGAGACTGATACTGCACCGCAACCGCCGACAGCAGGGGAAGTAGAGATTATTCCTTTGACCGGTGTTAAAAAGGCCATGGCGGACAACATGCTGAAAAGCAAACAGACCTCCGCCCATGGAACTACTTTTAATGAAGCTGATTTGACCTATGCCATGCAGTTGGCCAAAGCGTCTGAAAAGCGTATCAGCGTGACGGCCATTATCGTGAAAGCGACCGTCGATGCCCTGAAAGCCTTTCCATTGCTGAACTCCTCTTCCACCGACAAGGAGATCCAAATCAAAAAATATTTCAACATCTCCATGGCTGTCAATACCGACAAAGGACTGTATGTGCCGGTGATAAAAAAAGCAGACGAGAAAAACCCGGAAGAGATCAATGCAGAGATGAAACGTCTGGGAGAGCTGGCAGAGAATGGAATACTGACGTCAGAGGACATGGCGGATGGGACATTCACAATCAGTAATGCGGGTCGCTTTGGCTCCCTCTTTTTCGTACCGATTATCAATCAGCCTGAAAGCGCTATTCTGGGTGTTGGAACAATCCAAAAAAGACCGATAGCAGTAGATGATCAAATCGCGATCCGACCCATGGTATATATCTCCGTATCCTATGACCACCGGATTATTCCCGGAGCAATAGCCCAGCAATTCCTTGAAACGATCAAACTGGGGATTGAAGCGGTGCCTGGCTAAGGGTCGGCTCAAAAATTACTCAAGTGTTTCCCATTAGTGTCAAGGAAACACGTTGCTGTGGCATTCTGCCGGTAAAATGTCCAGTCTTTTGGGGACTTTTGCGGACAGCTTATGCCAAGTTATTTTTGTACGATCCCTAACTGTTTCGACTTTAGTAGCGATGTTCGCACTCAATTGAAAATATATACACATTTCATTTTTCACGGATACCAGAAGTGGAAAAAATCGATTCGTTTTTGGAGAATAATATGAAAGCAGCTGTATCCACCGGGGTAAAAAGAGAAATCGTCATTAAGGAGATCCCGAAACCTTCTGTAAAGCCAGGGATGCTCCTCATGAAGGTCAAATGTTGTTCCATCTGTGGTACCGACCTTGAGTTTCTCGATAACTCCCTTGCATATCGACCCGGTGGCGAATTGAAGGCTGGCGCTATTCTCGGCCATGAATACTGCGCAGAAGTGGCAGAAATTGGTGAGGGCGTTTCAGGCTGGTCAGTTGGAGACCGTGCGACGATCAGTGGGGTCCGTCCGACCTGTGGCGAGTGCTATTTTTGTCGAAATCGAATGCCACAGCTCTGCCATGGTAAAAACAACGAAAGGGGGATTTATACGCAGGCCATGCCTGGTGGTTTTGGTGGGCAGTCCGGGGCCTTGACTGAATATATTCTCAGATCGCCCACTGCACTTCTGAAGTTGCCGGACGGTGTGACGGATGAAGAGGGCGCCCTGGTTGAACCACTCAATATTGGTGTCGGTTCTGTCAACCTCGCAAAAATTGAACCTGGTGATTCGGCTGTGATTATCGGGGCCGGTAAAATTGGTCTCGGTGCCATGATGATGGCGAAAGCTGCTGGTGCATCCCCGATCATTGTGACCGATATACACCAGAATCGGCTGGATAAAGCCCTGGAAATGGGTGCTGATGTGGCGATTAATGTCAAAGAGCAGGATTTCGTTGAGGAGATTGTCAAAATAATCCCACCAGGTCCGGATGTCATATTTATCTGTGTCCGGGACGGAGAGGTCCTGAATGAATCGGTCGAGCTGATCAGGCGCGGTGGAAAGATTATTGTGGTCGGTCAAATAGCGCCTACCACAATGATGCCTGGGATGTGGATCCCTAAGCAACTGACGATTGCGGCTGTTTTTCGCCAGACCCCCATCATCAAATCACTCGATATGATTTCAAAAAAGCTGGTGGATGTGAAGCCCATGGTTTCCGAGATTTTCTCTCTGGATGAGATTCAGGAGGCTTGTAATTCCATGTGGAGCGGCAAGAACATCGTTGCCATGGTGAAACCTTAGCGCTTTTATAAGCTCTCTGGCTGAAACGCCACTAAGCCACCTGAAATTTGAAACTTTAGCTTTTAAAGGACAAGTTAATTTCACCATATCAAAAACAGGATAGAACGGATGGAAGACACAGAAAAGATGCTGATTGAGCGGGAGTGTGAACGGTTGGTTACTCAGTACTGTCACTTTGTGGATCATGATGAAGCCACCCGGATTGCGGATCTCTTCGCCGAAGATGGGGTCTGTGATTTAACCCAGGTTAGCTGGACCGGGCGTGATCGGATCAGAAAAGGATTTCAGGGGCGGGAGAATAACAAAAAACGCATGTCGCGGCATGTGTGCAACAATCTACTGATCGATGTGATCAGCCCGACTGAGGCCGTTGGTACGGTTTACATTACCCTTTTCTTCCACGATGGGGAACCTGGGCGTGAGACTTCACCGACTGACTGTCTCCAGAAACTGGGAGAGTACAAGGATCGTTTTGTGAAGACAGAAGAGGGCTGGCGCTTTGCCAGACGTGAAATGACGGCGAATTTTTGGAGAGCACAATAGCCACTGCCGGATGAGTGTAGATATGGGGACATGATACTTTTTTAACATTTATAAACACTTTCGAGGAGAAAAAACATGGATCTGGAACTGAAAGGAAAAAGAGCGATTATTACCGGTGCAACCCGGGGAATGGGCAAGGCTATGGCCGAAGCATTTGCTGCCGAAGGCTGCAATCTGTCGATTTGTGGTTTGATCGAAGAAGAGACCAATGAGATGGTGGAATCACTGAAAGCGAAAGGTGTTGATGCTTATGGGGCGACGATAGACATCAGGGATGAACAGGTGGTTAAAGACTGGGTGGCGAAATCAGCCGAACAACTGGGCGGACTGGACATCATGGTTTCCAACGTGGGGGCTATGGCTTTCGGTGCTGAAAAGCCGGCCTGGGAAAAGAATATGGGTCTGGATGTGTTCGGACTGGTCAACCTGGTTGAAGCGGGAGTGGGTTTTCTCGAAGAATCTGCTAAGAAATATGGTGATGCTGCCATTATCGCAACAGGATCAACCGCGGGAACCCATGCCACTAATCCGTCCGCATACGGCGCGATGAAGGCTGCCGTTGTTCATTATACCAAGGGCCTGGCCAAGCAGTTAGCTCCCAAGCAGATTCGGGTCAACGTGGTCTCTCCGGGTATGATTTTCTTTGAAAGCGGTGTCTGGGGCAAGATCAAAAGGGAAAAGCCAGAAAATTATCAGGCGGCAATCTCCAAGAATCCAATGGGACGTATGGGGAAAACTTCGGAAGTTGCCAATGCAGCTGTATTCCTTGCCAGTCCAAAGGCTTCTTTTGTCACCGGTATCAACATGATCGTTGATGGTGCACTGACAGACAAGGTTCATTTTTAAATTAAGGTTTTCAGTCTGTTTTGGAGATTAATTTATTAGATTAAATCTGGGAGAGGGTTGGCCTCCGACCCTCTCTCAATTTCCAGCCCAGGCAGTCAAAGTATTTTCACGATATGTTTTATCAGTTTATTTCAGAGACAGGTGTATAATTATGGCACTATCTATCATAAAGGACTCTATTGATCTGGGGATTATTACAAAAGATGCCGAGAAGATGCTGGCGTTTTACAGGGATACACTGGGATTAAAGTCGTTGGGCGAGTTACGGATGCCGGGCGGGGGGATCATGTACCGTTTGAATTGCGGCAGTAGTATTATTAAAATTGTTGTCCGCGGCAAAGATCCGGTTGCTGTCGCCCCACCGGGTGGCATTGGCGGAGCGACTGGATATCGTTACTGGACCGTTACCATTGATAATCTGGTGGAGGCGACCAAAGCCTGCGAAGATGCCGGTTATAAGATAGTTGTGCCGGTCAACGAATTCAGACCCGGCGTGACGATTTCGATCATTGAGGATCCAGATGGCAACTGGGTTGAGTTTGTGCAGCGAGTAGTATGACCCGAGCCTGAACACCTCCCCTGGCAAACGGCTCCACCTCAAATTGTCTTTTCTCTCAGCGAGGCCTTTCAAAGATAACACCAGAGGTTGGTTTTTCATATTTTGTAGAACTTTGATTGCATATCAAGGAGAATAGTATGGCATTACATGACTTGGGCAGCAGAGAATGGCTCGATCAAGTGATGGAAGAGATTATTGATCCTGAACGCGAAATTGTCGATCCGCACCATCATCTGTGGAATGATGAAGGTAGACGATTTGATTACGTTTTAGAAGATCTTTGGACTGACATGGATTCCGGGCACAATGTCAAAAAAACCGTTTTTATTCAGTGTCGTTCAAATTACCGGAGTGAAGGACCGGAACATTTACAGCCTGTCGGTGAATCTGAATTTGTGGCTGGACTTGCTGCAGATAGCCGCAGAGGGGCTGAAAACCAGGCCAGGATCGCCGGCATCGTTGCCCATGCCAATCTGACGCTGGGAGATCAAGTTGCAGAGATCCTTGATGCACACGAGAAGGTTGGAAGGGGTCAGTTCAAAGGGATCCGTCATGCTGGAGCGTGGGCGGAAAACCGGGAGGGGCTGATGAATCCTGCAGAATGGGAAAAGGATCTCTTTCAGCGAGAAGATTTCAGGCAGGGTGTCAGAATGCTGGGAAGCCGGGGGCTTACTTATGAATCATGGCACTATCATTATCAAAACAAGGACTATATCCAGCTTGCCAAAGCTGTGCCGGATACTGTCATTATCCTTGACCATTTTGGGACACCCCTGGGTGTCGGATCATACATGGGGAAGCGGGAGGAGATATTTCGAGAGTGGAAAAAGGATATGGTAGAGCTAGCCAAATGTGACAATGTCGTTGCCAAGCTGGGCGGCCTGGCCATGCCGGACAATGGCTTTGGCTGGCATCTGCGGGAATTGCCGCCGACATCGGATGAATTCGTTGAAGCACAAAGAGCATACTACCTCCACACTATCGAGTGCTTTGGCCCTGACCGTTGCATGTTCGAAAGCAACTTCCCGGTAGATCGGCTCTCTATTTCCTATCATGTGCTCTGGAATGGCTTTAAAAAGATGGTGGCGGATTTTTCTGAAAGTGAAAAAGAGGCCATGTTCAGCGGGACTGCGTCACGAGTATACAGTCTGTAACCAGTTGCTGGAAAAAAGTCAGTTGAACAATACTCCAGGGGGATGAAGCAACGGTTGCATATTGCACGAGGCTTGCTGACGGATCCAAAAATATTATTTATGGATGAACCTACCATTGGGTTGGACCCTCTCGGAGCTCGGGAGGTCAGGCAGTTGATCTCTGAGCTTTGTCGTGAAGGAAAAACGATCTTTCTAAATATGTTGGAAGCGGATGAATTATGCTCAAAACTGTCCCTGATTGACAAAGGCAATATCATTGTCGAAGGTAGCTCCTCTGAAATAAAACAAAAATTCAGTAAAATTGAAATTTTTAAAATAATATTGAAAAAAATCAGAGCGAATATCTCATCGGAGCTGAATAAAATCAAAGGCATTAAACGAGTCACCTCCTCCTCTGATGGGCCGATACATAAGATTACCGTTAGCCTAGCACCAGGCCTGGAAAATAAAAACCAGATTAAAAAAGTACTTGGTGATGAGAATATTGAATCAATAACAATGAGAGAACCTACATTGGAAGAGGCATACCTGAGTATTATCAGGCAAAATAATAATGATACGTCCGCTTAGGATCGGCTCAAAAATTAGTCAAGAGTTTCCCATTCCCTTCGCTCCATAGTTCTCCATCCAGTTTTTCGCTCATGAACCAGTTAGTAATATTCTCAGTGCCGCGGTATCGTTTCGCCTTCTGTAAAGACAATTCCTTGGGAAATACCGGCGCAAATCTTCTTGCCCTTTGATAAATCCAATTAAAAAAAATATAAGCAACAATTTAATAAATAATCAAAGCTTTGCTGACGTCAGAGGCGCTTTTATAGCAATGCCCCAATTTTTGAATTCCTCTTATGATGAGCCTGTCGTTTATCAATATTTTGGTTAATATACTATTTTACTCAAAGAAAACACCGCTTTATCACTTTCTCTTTGATGCCTCTTCCATACAGTTTTTAAGATATTGCTCCCAAAAGCGCTTCATTTAAACCTCATCATTTTAGCTTGTTTTCGCGATGTCATTTCAGTAAAGGTATCGTGGTATGAAAAATATATGCAATCAATTGAAGGCACCGTTTGTTCAAGCATGAAAAAAAATCAAGTTGTGGAAGTCAGGAAACAATGTCATTAACTTAAGGATTATTAAAATACGGAGTGTCTATTATGGACCCGTTTCAGTTGCTTGGAGGAGTTTTTTAGATGATCTTAACGAAATTGAGCGACCGAAATCCCTCTGTTTGAGCAACGCGAGTTTGGGATTTCAGCGAAATGAGTTATAGATCATCTTAAAACGTATCCGCAATTGAAACGGGTCCATATCAGACACGGGACTTAATCCTTAAGTTAATGACATTGAGTCAGGAAAACATAAAATAGCGTGCTTGGCAGAAATATAAACCAATATGGCATTAAGTGATTCAGAAAAACAAAGAGTTGAGGAACTATTAAGGGAATTTTGTCAAAATCGGATTCCTCCCCATGTTAGAGCTCAAATAAAATTGTTCCATACAATTCGAGGCAATGATGTTAAAATCTTTGAGTCTCGTCCGCATTGGCAAAATCGAGAAAAATGGACTGAGATGCCAATAGCAAGACTGAAATACGACCCAAAGTCTTTATCTTGGGGTCTGTATTGGCCACGAGCAAATGGCAAATGGGAGAAGTATCCTGACTTTAAATCAACAAATAATCTAAAGAAAATAATTGAAGAAATAGATACAGATCCAAATCATGTATTTTGGGGATAATCATCACTTAACAAACGGCTACACTTGACGGCCCCCGCAGTTTTGCGGCTCATTATTGTCCAATGTTAAGCAATCAATTACTGCTTCGAACCAAATTCAGTGTGGGCCGCAACAGCGCCCGTTCGATTCAACCGCGTTCCAGAAATAATCATAAAAAACAACAAATATAGATAGTATATCTTGTGTATAGTATTCAAAGGGTATATTATTGAATTACTCGTTCAATTAAAATCTGAGACTACATGATTAAATCATTCAAATGCAAAGAAACGGAAAAAATCTGGAATGAGCAGCGGTCAAAGAAATTCCCCCCAAGTATTCAGACTAGAGCATTAAGAAAGCTAAGACTACTTGATGCATCAGAAAAAATACAAGATTTGAAAATTCCGCCTTCAAATCATCTAGAATCTCTTTCAGGGGATAGAACGGGACAACACAGCATACGAATTAATCAAAAGTGGAGAATTTGCTTTATTTGGGTAAAAATAGATGCCGTTGATGTTGAAATCGTTGATTATCATTAGGAGAAAAAGATGAAGAAAACCGGAAAAATAGAAGTTGAGCATCCAGGGATTATTTTAAAAGAAGAGTTTATGGATCCCTATGGAATATCCGCATACCGTTTAACCAAAGAAACAGGTATAGATAAAATGACGCTTAGTGCCATTCTAAAAGGAAAGAGGGCAATCTCTCCAATAACAGCTCTTAAAATCTCTAAGTTTTTTGGTTTGTCCGAGCGATATTGGATAAATCTACAGTCAGATTATGATTTAAGGATGGCAAAACATAAAATACTTGAGGAATTGTCAAATATCCACACTATTCCAGAAATTCAAACAGCATAATAAAAATCCAACAAATGCGCTGTGTAATCTACGAGGTATCAATTAGTTTGAATCTTGATAATATTCAACCAAGTGTGTATTGCACACATCTTATGAAAAGCCGGGTCTGCTTATCGGGCGCTGTAGAGCGGACAAAATGTTAATCTGTTAATCAAATTCTATGATCAGCTCTGCCTATCAATTCGTTGGAGCTGTCTGCAGGACACCGGTCATACCCAGTAGCGCCTCAACAATGCCAGTGTCTGTTTTGGGAGGGGAACCAGGCGGTCCTTATTGTCTTTGGCGTTCCTGACATGACGTTCGCCTCTTTCTGGCCCGGTTTGACAGGAGTGATGGGAATATCGATCAGGGAAGCGGGCTGTTTTTCCAGTTCCATGACTTCAACCGGTTCTAAAAAGAGATGCGATTCGTGATGAACTCTAAAGAGCAGTTAAAAACTCTATCAGTTCCCGGCCTGAGGAGTGCGCAGTGCCATGCAACCGGGGCTCCCCAGTCGTGTCCGATGACAACGGCCTTCTCTTCGCCAAGGGCTTCAACCAGCCCGACCATGTCAGCCGTCAGCTTGAACATGTCATAATCTTCGATCGCTTCCGGAGCGTCCGTCTGACCATAGCCGCGCTGGTCCGGCGCGACGACGCGGAACCCGGCCTTTGCAATCGCAGGTATTTGATGTTTCCAGGAGTACCAGATTTCTGGAAATCCGTGACACAGAATGACCAGGGGGCCTGCCCCCTGCTCTGCGATGTGCATTTTGATGCCGTTTGTCTCAATAATGCGGTGTTTTGGTTCAGCCAAATTTTTTTCCTTTGATCATAATCAAGTTCGTTTCAGTCCAGTGAATAATCAGCAACGATTTTTACAAGACTTTGTCTAGCCCTTTTTCAGTAAATAAACGTCAGCAGATGCGTGAATTTTTCTAGGTTCAATTCGCATCTCAGGCCTTATTCCAGGCGTTGGTGATGTGTTCGATGGCAATTTTCAGTTCTTCTTTTCCCCCTGACATGGTCTCCAGGGAAAGCCAGCCGTCGTAACCGACATTCTTCAGTTCTTTGAAAATTCCCACGAAGTCTACTTCACCCGTACCGAAGACGATACGGTTGTTACCCTCCTTGATGTCTTTGACATGCAAATGCACAACCCTGTCTGCAACTCGTCTTGCCAGGTCCACGATGGTGGTGGGATCGATATTGGAGGTGTCTAGATTGACTTTTAAGCGTTCATCGCCAACCAGATCGAGGATTTTCATGAATTCATCGATATTCCAACCGATGAGGGGATGGTCTTCCAGGGCCAGAGTCACCTGTTTTTCTGCAGCGTAGTCCAGGCAGGCCTTCAGCCCATCGGCGCAGGATTGAACAACCTCGTCACGGTCTGCCTCATCTATCCATTTTCTATCGGCCTTAAAAGGACCATAGGGCGATGACGCTGTCACCCGCACGATATCAGCCTTGAACAGAAGCGCAGCGTCCACCGCTTTTTGGACTTGAACAATGGCCTGTTCCTTTTTGTCCGGGCGTGAAAAATCATTTTCGGTGGTGAACATGGTGACCTGGAGACCTTTTTTATGTATCATATCAGACAATTTCATCAGATCCGTTGCATCAGAATCGTCGAAATGAGCGCCATAGATCTCGGTGCCCTCCAGGCCGTAATCTACCGCAATATCCAACCAATCTTCCCAGGTCATGCTTTTTTCACGTACAATCGCTCCGTAAAAACAAACCGGAAGACAACTTAATTTCATCTCATTCTCCTATGTTGGTTTAGCGAATACTTTTTCAACAGTAATTAATCACACTTCAGGTTCGCGGTGATGATTCCCGCGAGCCTGGGGTCGGCTAAAAAGTTAGTTAACGTTCTGTTTGTAAAATGTCCGGCTTTAGGGGCTTTTACAAACAGATTAAGTGAACTTACTTTTTAACGATCCCGATGCGGACAGCTTATACCAAGTTATTTTTGTACGATCCCCTATTCCAGAGGATTGAACTTTTTATCATTTATTGAATGTTCAATCCTCTGGCACGAGAATCACTTTGGCGGCGGATTTGTTGCATGCAAGCTCAAAGCCCTCTGCATATTGGTGGAATGGTAGTATATGAGTGATGAGCGGGCTGACATCTATTTTGCCGGTTGACAGAAGAGAGAGTGCGCGTAACCAGGTACTACGTTCATAAGCGTACACACCGATCAGGGATTTTCTCTTGCGTACCAGATCAATGGGATCAAATGACGCTTCTTTTGCATGAATCCCCATCACCATCACTTTTCCGCCGATTTTAAGCATCTGTAGTCCCTGGGAGATTGTCTGGGGAATACCGGTGGCCTCGAATACATAATCCAGCAACCCGGTGGTATCTCTGACAGTTTTCACCGGATCCGCTTCATCAATCTTAATCACTACATCCGCTCCGAGCTGTCGGGCAATATCGAGTCGTTGTTCATCGGCACTGGTTCCCGTGATGACAATCTCCCCCGCTCCTGCCGCTTTCAAGAGCTGCACAGTCAGCAGGCCGATGGGACCTGGTCCCAAAACCGCCGCTTTCTGTCCGGGTTTGATACCCGACAGATCGATACCGTTCAGGCACACCGCCAGTGGTTCAACGAGAGAAGCAATTTCGTTTGATATGCCGTCCGGAATCTTAATCAGGTCAGCCCCGCCCTTGACTACCATATATTCAGCAAAGGAACCGTTTTTGGTCAGTCCGAGAATGAGTCGTTCCTCACATTGTTTTACATTTCCCATGCGGCAGTATCTGCATTCGCCGCAGGGCATATAGCCCAGAGATGTGACCCTGTCTCCAAGGGCAAGACCTACAATATTCTTGCCGATTTCAACCACTTCCGCGGTGAATTCATGTCCCGGAATGAGCGGCAGGGGCATAAATTCATAGCCGGAAGTCCATTCATAAATATGAACATCACTACCGCAAATGGATGCTGCAAGGATTTTTAATAAAATGTCATTCTCACCAACAACCGGTTTCTCAATATCGAGATAATCAAAACCGGGTTCAGCCTTGGATTTTATGAGTGCTTTCATGATATTCCTGTTTCTTAGTATTATATTCACTGCTCTTCTATGATTTCACCTGATTTACAGGAAACCTGCTGTACTTCAAATCGAAATGACAACTGTTATCCCATAAACGAAATATCATAGTTTAGGGTTGGCTCAAAAATTAGTTCACCCTGACCCAACTCGGTCACCTTTTCAAAATAGGGTCTCATCGATTTCTCACTTCGTAATTAATTGAGTTCAATAATGTTCGGTTAAGGGTCGGCTCAAAAATTACTCGAGTGTTTCCCCATTGACGGAAAAGGAAACACGTTGTCTTGGCATTGTGTCAGCAAAATGTCCGGTCTTTATGGGACTTTTGCGGACAGCTTATGCCAAGTTATTTTTGTACGATCCCTATACACTTGTAATAGCCGAAAAGAAATTGCTGAATCGAGCTTTAGAATTTGAATAGATTTTCTTGGTGAAGCACAGTGAAAGCGAGCCCATACTTCTGCAATCTCTTTGCCAGATATGGCTGAGTTGAGCGCAATTTTAGAAGATGTGTCTGTTAGGATGTCGACAAGATTAGAATTTCATCTGCCAGTGCAGGTCTGATTGGTATAACCAAGAGCCTGGCTGGAGACACGGCTCACTGATGAAAAGGAAAAAACAGATCACATTATCAATAACGGTCAGAAGATTGCAATTAGTACTCCCAAGGCCAGTGCAGCTGTTAATCCAACAGGCGATTCCACTGGGAAGACCAGGAGTCGGTTGCTGCTTTCCTTGAAAAAAGAGAACCGCAATATCAGGGCCAGTAGATCGCATTTTGGTTTGGCAGCACAATTTGATAACTCATATGAGTAAAATATTTATATGGACTTACTGTTTATAGACACATCGTTCGGAGCGTGACCATGAATTTAGATAACAAAATTGCGATTGTAACAGCAGCCGGGCGCGGTATTGGACGTGGTATCGCACTTTGCCTGGCGGAAGCCGGTGCCGATATTGTGGTTAACTCCTTTCAAGAGGAAACGACGGCCAAGGTGGTCGCTGAGGTAGAGGCACTGGGTCGGAAAGCCCTGCCCGTACCGGGTGATATCTCCCAAATCGGTACCATCACCCAATTGATTGAGAAGACGCTGGAGACTTTTGGCCGGATTGATATCCTGGTCAACAATGTGGGAGGCGGAGCACCGCATCCGGGAGAGTCCGACGGCACTCTGCTTGGACAGTTGGAATTGGAATGGGACAATATGTATCAGCAAAATCTTAAAGCCCCGGTGATTCTCTGCCAGGCGGTTGCGCCTCATCTGATCAAGCAAAATAGCGGTAAGATTGTCACCATTGCCTCTGTGGCGGGACGAAATACCTGCACTTCAAAAACGTCTCCAATACACTATCGAGCCATGAAAGCCGGTTTGATCCGGTATGCGCAATCCCTGGCAGATGAGCTGGGACCTCACAATATCAATGTAAATACTGTTTGCCCCGGTTATGTGTATTCGTCTACCTGGGAAAGGGGCGCCCGGCGAATGGTGGAAACCCGGGAGGAGTACCGGGCTCTTGATCCCCGGGAGTGGTTTATCCGGCTGAATCAAGGGAAATTCCCTGAATTATCCATTCCCACGCCACTCATGAGAGAGCAAACTGTTGAAGATATCGGACAGGCTGTTCTGTTCCTCGTTTCAGAAGCAGGTAAGAACATCACCGGCCAGTCCCTGAATGTTGATGGCGGGAGGCATAAGAATTAAGGACGATAGGCTTTGATAGCGTCGTCGTTGGCCCAGATGAAGCTGTTCATGATTTTGGAGTGATCACGGGAGGTGATGCCATCCATGTTCCATGTTCCATGTTCCATGTTCCAGGCTCAGGCTCCGATGACCTTGACCTAATAGATATCGCACCTGGGAATCCATGGATAAAGGCTGTCATTTGGAAGAGACTCACTTCATTTACCCTCTCGATTCTTCTTTGTTTTCGGACTGTTTTTCGGTCAAATAGCCATTTCCGAAATCCATATATCGACCAACTTGAACCAACATCCGGTTATTAGAAAAAAATTTATTCTGATCTGGCAACCCGCAGTCCGGCACCTTGATTCCTGTAGTCAGGCCTGAAGCGCATGCGGGCTGCGCAGCGTTGATAAGCGGCCGAGGCAAACCAGTTGCCGCCACGGATCACCTTTGATCGATCTTCAAGACCACAAAGGGCGTTAGAAGACAGACGATCGCCACAATCAGGGGGACACGTATTTTCTTCATCATTTCAAAAATATTATTTCAAGAATTTGATCGACTCCCAATAAAACTGCCCAAGTGCCTGACTGAAAAAAGTTGGAACTCGTAAAAAAGCCGTTCCGGTCATTCCGATCTGGGCATGTCCCATTTCGGCTGTTCGCCCGTAGAATTGGAATGCATTGCAGATGAAATATACATGCCATATCATATTTAAAGCACTGAAAATTAGTATTGCGAGTTATGATCTGCCGAATAGTTCAGAAAAAATTTCCTGCATTACTTTGCTCTTTGATCTGTTGATGCCTTGAAAGAAAAGTAATTACTAGTATATCGTGTTTTATGCTTTTAACTACGAATTATCGTATATGCTATTTTGCTCTACTGGAGATTCTACCAGAAATGGTTCAAAGAACCTTTCATTGAGTTTTATTTATCCAGACCTGATGTCGGTATAATGAAGCAATCAGCGTCTTTTCTGGCAACTGGTCTCTATATCTCCAGAACAATACCAGCTATGATTATTATGGATAATTCAGGGTTTTTATCGTGAGCAGGAAATCTTATTTTGGTTAGGATGGTTCCACGTACCTCTAATCGAGCCGCAGCTTCCACCGGATATAGTGCATTGTGGCACGAATCTTTCAAATAACCGAACTTTTAAAAACCCCTCGGCTTATTCGGGGAAGAAGAAATTTATATTGTTTGTAAATTTGATAACACCCCCGAGTTAACAGATTTGGACAGGACTTGATATTTTTCAGGGAAAAATATTTAAAGAGGAAATACAGATGGCACAAAAAGGTGTTTATGCATTCAAAAATGATGATGCTCCCACAGATAAACCTTATAGAGTTGACGACTGGGTCGCCTATAATCTTGTTCGCGATATAGGCGCAGTCAAAGAGGCCCGGGATTTCGGCGTCATGATCCATGATGTGAAGCCGGAAGGCATAGTCCCAGGCAAAAAAATTCATACTCATTTTATGCAGGAGACCCTGTACATGGTCCTGAGTGGTAGACTGATTATCAGTGTTGAGGGAACAGACTATGAAATGGGGCCGGATACCAGTATGTGGATCAAGCATGGAATACAACATGGATTTACAAAAGTGCTTGAGCATGCGCGGGTGATCGAAATTGCTACGCGGCCGGATATCATGACAGATGCGGTTGGCGCCGACAAGCCGTATGATGAAGAATACCCGCAACCCAGGCCACTGGTTGTCGTTGATAAGTAAAAACGACGGGTTCACACTCGCTGCCCGAAGTCCGGCCCATCGGTGTTGAAGAGGATCCGGTCATGAAGGATATCGGAAGTGGACACCCGGTGGCCTGCCATAACTGCTGATTAGACAAACTGTTGCGGAACAGCTTATTGAGATTGTCATCTTGACATTCAGTATCGTGCTGTGTTTTTATCAAAGATTACTCAAAGAGCCGATTATATCCCCCCCAAACTTCAATGAAATGCCTGCGCAGGGAATGCCGATAACATCTGTTGTCTGGTATGGCCTGAGATCATTGTTTTGCTGGTTCTGAGACACTATGTGCATAATGATTGAACGGTATTCTTAACCGAAGTCCCCGAATCAAGCACCCCGATTAAATGCCCAGCTGGCGGGGCCAGCTGAATGCCAAAACTGAGAGTCCAAAATGATTGCAAAAGTCAACGGTACATCAATCACTGCAACTGATGTAGAGAAAGAAGTCACTAACATTGTTGCGCAGTATCAAGGTCAAATGCCGCCGGAACAAATTGAGTCCATGATGCCGAACATAAAAAAACAGGCCCTTGAAACCCAGATCAACAAAATTATCCTGGTTGCAGAAGCAGACGCACAGAGTATCCAGCCAACGCCTGAGCAGGTGAAGGAGGAACTTGATAGCGTGATAAGCCGGTTTCCTTCTGAAACTGCTTTTGAAGAGCAATTGGTTAAAGTGGGTATTCCAAAAACACAAATCGAAGATGGTATTGAACAACAGATCAAGATTAACATGCTGATCGGGCAGTCCATTGCCAAAGAAGATATAACAGTTACAGAGGACGAACTAACGACTTTTTATCAGGAAAATCCTGAGAGTTTCCAGGCCCCGGAGCAGGTTCAGGCGGCCCATATTCTTTTTAAATTCGAAGAAAACGCTCCCCAGTCACTTAAGGATCAGAAACGTCTGGAAATGGCGGGCATTCTGGGTCGGATTGAAAAGGGGAGCGACTTTGGTGAGATGGCAAGAGCTCATTCTGACTGCCCCAGCAAAGAGCAGGGGGGGGATCTTGGACTATTTGAACGTGGAAAAATGGTCAAGCCATTTGAAGATGCAGCCTTTAACCTTAATGCTGGTGAGTTGAGCGATATCGTTGAAAGCCCTTTTGGCTACCATTTGATTAAGGTGCTGGATAAAAAAGAACCAGAGACTATCCAGTTGGAAGCGGCTAAGAATCAGCTGACCGACCATCTGCGGCAGAGAAAAGAGCAGGATCTGTTTATTGCCTATGTTGATCAGTTGAGGGCAGGTGCCGAGATTGAATATGCCGGTGATACCCAATAGTAACATCTTTGACTGAATATTATCCTGTTTCGAGAAGATCTTGTTGTCAAAAACAACGTTTATCGGATTCAGGATATTATGTTTGAAAAGTGGATCAGGCGACTAATGTCGAAATGTTGTTCTGGAAGATAGGAGCTGGGTTCTCGGAGAATGAAATAGAAGCGATGTTCAGCGACTTATTGATGAAAGGGATGAAAGACTTTTTTAGACAACTATACCCAGTCGAACGTCCACAAAATGATTAAATCGGACAACGCAGAAAAAGAACTTCTGAAAGCGGTAGCGGACGATGAAAGCAAAGGTGTGAATAAAGCGGATGTTCTATTTTATGTGGTTCTGGCGGCAGTTATTGAATCCTTATTTAAGCTGTTTCCAGCAGTTCCTTGATACCTGCTAAAAAATCTTCGCTCTTAAACGGTTTTTCGAATACTTTCTGCACGCCAATATCTTGCATTTCACTGAGAAAGTTTAGTTTGCTGTGAGTGACGGCCCCTGAAATTGCGATAATCTTAATGTTGGGATTACTCTCTCTCAATTCAATGACGGTTTCAACACCCTCTTTTCCAGGCATGAAAATATCAGTGATCACCAGGTCCGGTTTTTCTTCATAATAGAGTTCTACCCCTTTTTGGCCATCCGCTGCCTCAATTACGTCATAACCATTATGTTTGAGCGTCAGATGCAACATCTGTCTAAAATCGTTGTCATCTTCGATTATCAGGATTTTCGTCATGGTTTTCCTGTCGGTAACCTAATGCATCGATTTGGAAGGAAAATTTCCTCTTTCCGGTATTGCAAAAAAAATGGCAGAGTCTTAATTCTTACGTCCTTGAGGAGATTATGTCAACGAACCATTTTTTCAGACTGGTGCTCTCATTGGATAGCGTATTGGGCGGTCAGGCTGACAACCTTGCGTTCTTCCTTCTTCATCACGTGCGGATAAATCATGGTTTGTGCTAAAAAGAGGGAACTACCCCTTCTTTGGCCCCAGGCTCTGCGCAACCGGGTACGAGGATACCGGAATCAATGTACAAAGGTGCCAGACTCCAAATCTTGATTTGACAGGCGTGTTAAATCCAGATAGGAAAAGGGTGTTAAAAATATTAAACCATATGTAATGTTTGATAAAATGAACAAACAGGGAGAAATGAAACCTAAAACTTTAAAAAGACGTGAATTCATCAGCTCTGTCTTAAAGACCGCAGCTATTGCCCTGCCGGCAATGATGTTCAGGAATCTGACCTGGGCTGCAAAATCAGCCTATGACCGGATCACAGATACCAGGTACTACAACGGCTTAAAAGATCTGAGCCAGCTTCCCTATTTTGAAATGACAGACCAGGGGCGATTGCGGCTGACGGTTGATAATCTTGAAGGCGGTATCGATGGCCATACTCACCTGGCTCTAAACGGATTTGCCGGGGGTGACCCGGATTTGTTGAAGTCATATTCTCAAACCCGATACTACCTTCCGCCAAATATCAAAAGTTCCCTGGATGTTTATATTAATCAAAACAATGGCGCTGAGGACAAAAAAGAGATGACCAGCGTTATCATCGGCAGTATGACTCCCGGTGGCAGTGATGTAACCGATACTCACACCATTCCCAATTTGATCAAGGAAATGAACCTTTTAAAAATCGAAAAGGCGGTTGTGTTGCCTATAAGAATGGGATTCCCTTTCGGGGATGATATGACCGAGCGGTATATCGATGCGATTCAGGCTTCCGGTCAGCAGGACCGGTTTATACTTTGCGGTGGGATAAAACCAACCCTGGATGACGCTCTGGAAAAAATAGAGGAGTACAGGCAAAAGGGACTCAAGGGAATAAAAATGCATCCCAACTTTGGCAGATTTTTTCCGAACGACAGGCAGGCCTGGCCTTCCTATGATTTATGCGGCAAACATGATCTTCCGGTATTGATACATAGTGGTCGAACCGGGTTTAAAGAAAAGAAAACCCTGGGATTTAAGCTGTACACCGAGGATTATGCTGATATTGGCAACTTTGAAGAACCCATTGCGGCATTCCCAAACACCCGTTTCGTCTTATGCCATTCCGGTGCTATGCAAAATGAAAAGGCCATCAAAATTGCAAAAGCCAACAAGAATGTCTGGATGGATACCCATGGACAAAGCGTGAACAATATTCGCGCCATGATCCGTGAACTGGGTCCGGAAAGACTGATGTATGGTTCGGACTGGGCTTTCTATCCGGAGTCGATCATGATCGCCCGACTCTTAATAGCAACTGAAAACGATAAAACTGCGCGTCGCATGATCTTCGCAGACAATGCCAAACGATTCTGGGGAATCAACTGAGTGTTCCCATAATATGAGTGCTGGAGATGGAGCGTTCGTCTCCCAGCATCATCAGTATGAAAAGTCGTTCCTCAAGGGTTTCAGACATTGACACGCGTCTTTCGATCAGCGGGGTGGCGTTGAAATTGAGTACGGTGAAATCTGCTTCTCTGCCCGGCAGCAAGGTCCCTATTTTATTGTCCAATCCCAGTGCTTTTGCGCCACCCAGTGTGGCGAGATAGAAGGCTTTCAGTGCAGAAAGGCTCTGTCCCTGCAGTTGCAGGACTTTGTACCCCTCTGCCAGCGTTTTCAACATTGAGAAGCTGGTACCACCCCCCACATCCGTTCCGATTCCCACAGCTATGCCAGTCGAGGTTGCCTGCTCCAGATTGAAGAGTCCACTGCCAATAAACAGGTTTGAGGAGGGGCAGAAGGAAATGGCCGCTTCAGAAAGAGCGATTCGTTCTGTCTCCTGTTGGGTCAAATGAATAGAATGGGCCAGGGTTGTTCCGGGTCCCACCAGTGCGTATCGTTCGTAAACATCCAGATAATCCCGACTCCAGGGAAATAGGGTCTTGATCATTCCAACTTCATCCCGGTTTTCAGAGAGGTGGGTGTGGAGGTAAAGTCCCATGCGGGAAGTCAGGAGATCGCCCGTTTTTTCGAGTTGTGATTCAGTAGAGGTGATGGCAAAACGGGGGGTCACAGCGTATGACAGGCGGCCCAGGCCGTGCCATTTCTCGATCAGTTCCAGGGATGCGTCGAAGCCTTTGGAGGCGTCATCCAGCAGGTACTCCGGGGCGTTACAATCCATCAGGGTTTTCCCGGTAATCAGCCTCAGATTTTTTTCCAGGGATTTTTGAAACAGAATCTCTGCTGATTGCTGATGGACCGTGCACATTACCTGGGCAGTCGTTGTTCCGTTTTTGAGCAGTTCCTGAAGAAAAAAATCAGCCACCTCACCGGCGTAGTCAGGATCGGCGAATTTACCCTCTATCGGAAAAGCACATTTTTCCAACCACTCAAGCAGTTGTTTTCCATAGGATGCGATGATGTCGGTCTGGGGGTAGTGGATATGCGTATCCACGAATCCGGGGATGATCAGTTTCCCGGTGTAGTCGGTAATTTCGACTTCGGGTGGCAGGGTCTGCGCCAGTTCCGAAAACGGCCCTACCTCTTTGACATATCCCTGCTCGACAAGTAAAAGGCCCTCTTCGTGATAGGTGAAAGCTCCCTGCGGATCGATTCTGTCAGGGTCATCAGTAAAAAAAAGGATTGAACTCTTGAAAGCCTGCAGCGTGTTTTTATCTGGATTCATGTGTGCTGAAACGATTGATTACCGAGACCTATCTCAAGACGTCTGCCATGGTGAAACTGTTGGCGGCACGAATTTTCTTCAGATAGTTATAGACTGTGAAATTGGAAACGCCCAATAGTAGAGATACCTGATTAATAACCCCTTTGACCTGAAAAATACCTTTTTCTTCCAAAATTTTAACCAGTTGAATTTTTTCTTCCATGGACATGGTCGCGGGTCTTTTTCCAATCAGATCCACCGCCTGCTCAAAAAGTGTATCGATGGTATTATCGACCGAGAAAGCGATTTTTTCAGAGATTTTCCGGGTTTCCGGTGTTTTCTTCATTCCGGCGAACAGATTCATGGCCTGGATGGCATTCAGATAGTCCGTGACATCAAAATTGATGCAGAAGGCAGCGATTACTTCGCCACTGCTGTCCCGGATATAGCTGGTAGCCGATTTCAACTCGCGACCGTCGTCAGTGATGGTTTTGAAGCCGATCTTGTCCTTGACGGCGCTGCCGTGCTCAACCAGTTCCCTGATCACGGTATCTGTTGCCGGGGAACCGATTTTCCGTTTGGTGACATTGCCGGTAATGTATACCAGGGAGGTGGTAATATGTTTCAGATCATAGACGACCACTTCGCAGTTGTTACCGAAAGTTGCCGTAATGGTATCAGCCATTTGTTCCAGAACACCAAATATATGGTCTCGTGCGTCCATTATGGATTTGGCTCCTCATTGGTCTGCAGACAATTTTCCGTGACGGTGATCATGCTCTGATAACCGGTACAACGGCAAGTGTTTCCGGCGTGGGCTCTGCGGATGTCCTCACGACCGACAGCTTTCCCTCTGTTTTTTTCCACGAACGATGTGGTCGTCATGATGATGCCCGGCGTGCAGAACCCGCATTGCACAGCTCCCTCTGCCACATATTCCGTTTGAACCGGTGAGAGCTTGCCGTTGCGGCTTTCTCCCTCCAAAGTGCGGATCTTTTTCCCATCGGCCCAGACAGCCAGATAGATACAGGAATCGATCAGGATGTCGTCGACCATGATCGTGCAGGCGCCGCATTCACCCACACCGCAGCCCTGCTTGATGCTGGTGAGTCCTATCTGGTCCCTGAGAACGTCCATCAGGGAGGAGCGAACATCCACGTCCAATGCTTTTTTGCGACCATTGATGGTCAAATTGATGTTCTTGTTCACT
>Ga0233431_1001292_pt1 | contig 44369 bp, 42 predicted proteins | sample SI_118_April2016_FD_179867 | JGI IMG/M metagenome (GOLD analysis project Ga0233431, IMG submission 179867) | Seawater microbial communities from Saanich Inlet, British Columbia, Canada - SI_118_April2016_200_MG | ecosystem: Environmental > Aquatic > Marine > Inlet | place: Canada: British... | reverse complement strand
TAAACCTTTTCAAGTGAAAAATCTGCACCCAATATCAAGCCTAACTCATTTGGTTCGAGATCATCGATAACATCTGCATCCGCCTGGTAGTCATCAATGAGAAATTCAAAATAGATCGATTTATTTTTTAAAAATAATCTACCATCAATAGCAAGCATCGTATTGCTATCAAGCGCAGGACCATTTTTTTTCTCGCCATGGAAAATTAAAAAGGGGTTTAAATATGTCATTTCAAATGAGCCATTTTCTCCGCCGTAAACAACTGATTCAGAAAATCCGATTTGAAACATATTATTTTTAAAAGTTACACGATGTGCAGAAAAAAATCGATTAAAAATACTTTTTTTATCAAGTTGAGCATTTTTTGAAATGAAAGTAAATCCTTTATACCGAAACTTCATTTTGAGTTGATCTAATGGACGTGATGCGGAGGATAAAAACAATTGGTCCGTTCTTGCTTCACCCCATAAATCATAAAATCTCCCATATGTAATCACCAAGCCTAGTGACTTGTATGTATCCCTAAAACTGATATATCCTTCTTCAGCAAATCCAGTGAAATTTCGCCAATCAAAACCAATATAATCAGTGTCATCTTCAAGGATAGTATTCAGGATCATAGTATTGTGGATAGTGAAATTATTTATATTAATCGATAATATGGATCTGAGCGAATAATTATCTGATGACGTATTCAATAATGGATAGGCTCCAATATTGAATTTATTAGACTCCTCTAATGCACTCTCGTGGGATTGTTGCCTGATCAATGTTATTGGAACGGCGGGTGAGATAGGCAACTCGCTAAAATTATATTCAGTAGTCTCTGGAAAATTTTGAATATAACGATAGTGAATAAAAGACCGTTCGAAGGGCTTTGGATAGTTTTCAATAGAGAATAATATTGAATAAGGAAGAATTAATAGAAAGAGAAATTTTTGGAGAATAGTCATTTATTTAAAAATATTTCAAAATACACAAAAAGTGTTAGTAACATTTAATAACACTTTATTAGAGAGATTACTAATTGGGACTTATCTCATCTAGTTATTTAAATACGCCTTAATCTTTGAGCAAGTATATTCAATCATTTCTGTGGACAGTTCTGGATACATGGGCAATGATAATATTTGACTGCTATATTCGTCTGCAACTGGAAAATCTGAAGCAGTATGCCCCAAATACGAATATGCCTGCAAGAATGGCAATGGGGTTGGATAATGAATTCCAGATGCAATACCATTCTCCTTTAAATAAGTCTGTAAATTTGAGCGATTTTTAACTCTGACCACATAAAGGTGGAAAACGTGTTTTACGTCATCATGAATTTTGGGAATTGCTATGCCATCAATTGAACCAAGTAGCTCATTATATTTTAAGGCATTTTCCAAACGGCTCTGACTCCAATCAAGAATATGTGGTAGTTTTGTTGAAAGTATTGCAGCCTGTAACCCATCTAAACGACTGTTAATACCCTCAATTTGATGTTGGTGTTTAATAAGCGCGCCATGATTGGCATACATCCTAGCATTTATTGCAAACTCATCATCATTTGTAACTATCGCTCCTGCATCTCCGTACGCACCCAAATTTTTACCGGGGAAAAAGCTAAACGTACCGGCAATACCCATCGTCCCAACTCTCTTCTCTTTCCATTCTGCAAAATGTGCTTGAGCACAATCTTCAACTAAAAACAAATTGTATCTTTCACATAAATCCTTAATTGCATCCATTTCTACAGGCTGACCGAAAAGGTGGACAGGAATTATTGCTCTGGTTTTAGCTGTGATTTTTTCTTCAATTTTTGTTACATCGATAGTATAAAAATCAGGATGGATATCAACAAATACTGGCTTAGCACCAGTTTGGCTTATAGTTTCAGATGTTGATATCCAGGTATTGGCAACAGTTATAACTTCATCTCCTTGACCTATACCTAATGCTTTTAATGTGATGTAAATGGCATCGGTACCATTGGCACAGCTAATACAATGTGTTACACCATACGAATCAGCATAATCTTGTTCAAAAGTCTGAACATATTTACCCTTAATAAATGCCGTCTCGCTAATTACATTTTGAATAGCAGTATCGATATCATTTTTGATAGAATGGTATTGAGCTTTTAAATCGACAAAAGGTATTTTCATTATAATTATACTTTCTTTTTAATAATTCTTGCAGGATTCCCAGCAACAATACAGTTATCTGGCACATCGTTCGTAACAACTGCACCAGCTCCTATTTCCGAATTTTCTCCGATAGTAACAGGTAATAATGTGACATTACTACCAATCACTGCTCCCTTTTTAATTATTGTTTTTTTCCAATCTTTATTTGAACCCGTTCTTTTAAATGAGGGAGGGTGTAAATCATTAATTGTCATTACACCATGACCCACAAACACATCATCTTCAATACTTACTAACGAACAGATAAACGAGTGAGATGAGATTGTCACATTATTGCCAATACTGACATTGCTTTGAATTTCAACATAAGATCCAATACTGCAGTTTGTCCCAATTTCACATCCAAAGATATTGGCAAATTCCCAAATTTTAGTTTTATTACCAATTTTGGAATCTTTTACAATTGCAGTGTCACTTATATTCAACTAATTAAGAACCCATTTCTAATATTTTAACAACCTTATTGGCATGGCTTGCATTAGTCAAACATGGTGTATCGTTTTTGATACAATCGACAAAATGTTCAATTTCTGTTTTTAACGGCTCAATCCATTTTATATTTGGAATGGTTACCTCTCCAGAACGATGTCGAAATGTAAATGTGCTAGGATCATCGAAATCCATATGATTACCAAGATGAGCCATTCGATCAATACCCTTGTCATATATGGTAATCTTGTTTTCGGCGATATCATCATAAACAACCATCTTTTTAGACCCCACCACAGTCATGCGTCTGATCTTATGGGGATCAAGCCAACTTACATGAATATTAGCCATAATATTGTTTGGGTATTCTATATTCATAAAAACGACATCATCAATTCCTTTTTGAACAAAGTCAATTCCACATCGATTGACAATAGTGGGTTCAGGATCATTTAACCAATATTGGATAATACTGACATCATGAGGAGCAAGATTCCAAAGTGCGTCCACATCCGTGCGTATGCGACCGAGGTTTAACCTCTGACTGTAAATATAACGAATATCGCCTAATTCTCCACTATCAATGAGGGTTTTAACATAGCGTACTGCAGAATTGAAGAGGAAAGTGTGGCCCACCATAGCCACAAGTTTTTTATCAGTTGAAAGTTTAGCAATTTGGCAAACGTCATCGCTTGTTGTTGCCATCGGTTTTTCTACCAATATGTGCTTTCCAGAATTAAGACATTTTATTGCTAGATCAAAATGACTTGCTACCGGTGTTGCAATTATTACTGCATCAATATCTTTGTTTTCGACGACATCTTTGAGTTGACTAGAAACTGAAATTCCTGGGTATGTTTCTTTTACAAAATCTTGTCGTTTTTCATCAAGTTCAATAACTAATTTTACATCACAATTTTTATTTGCAACAAGATTGCGTAGTAGATTGGGACCCCAGTAACCAATACCAATTTGAGCAATATTCAACATGATTAAATCTCCAATATATTTATAAATTCGTTGATAATTAGATAAATTATATCACTTCAAGTAATACCAATAAAAATAAGTCTGATACAATTCAGTATAAAATTGTATTTAATTGATATTATAATTTAAGAGTGTATTATCTAAGTTTCAGTCTGATTTTATGTAAGTCATAAGAGACCTGGGAAATATTCTATATTTCAGAAATGTTTCCAGAGATTCATCCACTCACAATTTTTCGAGTTAGAATATTATAAACGGCTTTGAAAAAAAATCTAAAATCTGTTGATAAAGGATGTTTTTCTTTTTGCTCTAAATATATTCTTTCTGATTTCAGATATTCTTCAACAGACTGCATTTTTAAAGCCACATAGGGGGGAATACATCCTGGTTTGTACTTTAGTCTCAATTCTTTTAGATCAGGTGGATATTCTTTTAAAAAACACTCACTTACTGGTCTAACCCCAACTAAAGACATCTCGCCTTTTATTAAGTTCAATAATTGAGGTATCTCATCTAACCAGTATTTTCTAAAGAATCGCCCCCACCCCGTAATTCGAAAGTCATTATTAGGCTTACCAATATCTGTATAACCATTGATATCAAGTATATAATTTTGTAAATATTCTGAATAAGGATGCATAGTTCGAAACTTATAAACACCAATAATTTTACCACCCTTGCCCACTCTTTGCATTTTAAATATTGGACCATAAGATGGGTTCATATCATAAACAGGTGTTTTCACTTTTTTTGCAACGAAATAATGTAAATTATTGAATTCAGTGAAATCTACAATTTCAAAACCACAGCATACCAATCTACCCAAAACCTCTGCTATAGAAAAGACCCTTCCTTTGCCGTGGGTAATGAAAAAATATAATTTCTGAGTGAGTTTTAATTTCGGAAATATTCTTTTAAATATAAAATCAAAGAGGAAATATATTTGGTTTAAAAAAATAGGGAATTTAGATAATATTCTCGTTCTTCTTTGTTCAAAAGTCTCCGCACAACCAATAAAATGTCCACCTAACGGTAATTTATCATTAACATGTTCAAAGAATTTATTTAATCGACGAATATCATTAGATTTCCTAAGATTAATAAAATTTTCAATTTTACTACCACTAAATGCATCTAGATTAAATATGGTTGAAGTTGATAGTACAATTGACATGTCACTATCCAAATCTATATATTTTGTAAAATAGTCTCTTATTTCATCAGGCGTGTCAATTAAATCGATCATTCAGTTTATTATTGTGTAATCGGAATAATTAAAAGGGAAAAGTAATTTATTATTCATAATTTATAAGTTCTTGAAGGCATCTTCCAGCAGTGTGCCCATCCCATAACTCTGGCCGTTGAGGTATTCTATCAAGTAAGAATAATTTTTGGTATTCTTCTCTTATCTTTGAAATATCATTCCCGACTAAAACACTTGCACCACCATTTTCGGTTAAGGTGATTGGTCGCTCAGTATTCCATCTTAAGGTTAGACAAGGGGTACCTAAAATCGTACATTCTTCTTGAAGACCTCCACTATCTGTCAGTATAATCTTAGCATCCATATTTAGTCGCAATAATTCATGATAGCCAATTGGATGAAGTAGTACCAAATTTTTATTTTCTAATACATTATCCCAAAGATCAAATTCTTTAAGACTTTTCTGTGTTCTTGGATGAATAGGCCATATTACTCGCATATCATTAACAACTTCTAACAATAAAAACTCAATTATTGGTTTGAGTATTTCTTTTGTATCAACATTGGATGGTCGATGGAGTGTTACAATTGCATAGGATGAGTTTTTTGAAATTCTGGTTTTTTTAAATTGATTATGCGTGAGTTTATTATTATTGAGTATTTCTTCTATCTCTAATTCCTCAGCTTTTTTCCTGTTTGACTCCAATGTATCAATCATAATATTCCCAACAAACTTTATTCTCTCATTTGGAGTGCCCTCATCTAATAGATTCTTAACCGAAAGTTTATCGGGGGTCAATAAAAGATCTGATAACCTATCAGTTACTAAGCGGTTTATTTCTTCAGGCATTTCAATATCACCTGACCTTAATCCTGCTTCTATATGACACACTTTTATATGTTGTTTTTTTGCAGTAATTGAACAAGCCAGAGTTGCATTTACATCACCAACTACTATCACCCAATCAGGGTTCTCTTTTTCAAGAATTTTTTCAAATTCAATCATTGTCAAACCAACTTGAGTGGCATGCGACCCAGAACCAATACCTAAATTAATATTAGCTTCAGGAATGCACAGTGATTCAAAAAAGGATTTTGACATTCTATCATCATAATGTTGACCTGTATGAATAAGAAGGTGTGCAATTTTATTATTTGATTTATTTTTATTGTGCTCATTAATAGCATGAATAAAGGGGGCAATCTTCATAAAATTGGGACGTGCGCCAACGACAGAAATTAATTTCATCATTTTAAGTTATATTGATATTCTGGATTATTTTTAATAGTTTGGATGCTATGTGGATAATTCTCAACAACCCAAGTCATAAATTCGGCTACATCAATTTTTTCAACTAGCATATTTTCTCTTCTTGTAATCCATTCTTTCTTGAGCTTATCATTTTCAAGCAATCTAGAAATCTTTTCAACCAATACTTGTGGGTGATTAGTTTTTATACCATATGTTAGATTATATTTATTTTCCAATTCGTTAAGATATCCCAATTTTCCAACAAAATCATTAAATCTGAAAGATGGCGTCCCTAATACAGCTGCTTCAGCAGCCATTGTCTGGCTATCACCAATATATATATCAGCAAAGTACATTGCATGATGAATATTCTGGGGGTCGATTGATAACCGGTAAGTTTCAAATTGGGATTCTAGTTCCCCTTCAGATGTTATATAAACTGTACCATGCGGATTCAAAATATTAATTAACTTTTGTGCAAGATCTGAGGTAATACCACTCTTACCACTATCATGATGAGCGGTTAATTTTGAAAATCTTAGTAAATAATATGGTTTTGTTGTATCTATATATTTTTCAATAAATCGAATTTCTGGATTGAAGTGATTTGGGTGTAGATACGCCAATTCATGATACCCTGGATATTTGATAGATTTGTTTTCCCATTTATAATTATTACAAGAAACGGGTGCAAATAATGTAGTGGCAAAAGGATATGATATCTTTGCCCCAAGAATCACTTCTTTAGCATCATCCTCTGCCCAAAGCAATGTCGGAATCCCCATTAATTTTCCAATATGAGTGAAGGAAAAATTTGAACCCAACATTATATCAGGTTTAAATTTTCTGCAAAAATTAAAAAACTTAATATCGCTTTCAATTAACCAGAGTAAATTTCCAATAAAACCTTTCTTTTTTTCATGTGAAGTTCTTGAATAAACAACCGCTTCTATTGAACATTTTCTAATTAAGTTTAATAAAACATCTTTTTCTTTTACAACAAATGCAATTTCATGTCCGTTTTTTTCTAATGAAAATGCCGTATTTTTAAATAAATGAAAATGGGCTGGATGGTTTAATTCAAAAACTACTTTCATGACAGCTTAGCTTTGAATAATAATCTAGCTAATGCAGCAAACATCCATGCATTTGACCAACGCATGTAAGAAATCTTGCGAGTATGTTTATTATATTTTCGAAAGTAAAAATACCCTTTTGAATTCTGCATATTATCTATCATCCATTTTGCCACTTTTCCAGCAGTTCCAATATATCCGAATTTAGATAAACTTAGAATTGATTGAGCAGCTGCAGTAGAGTCGATTGGATACTTATTTTTATCATAGAATTTTGGGATCTCATTATTTTCAAAAAAATTTTCTCGGTAATAATCAATACCTTTTTTAAAATTAGAATCAAAAGCATGATCATTAGAAAGATTAATATATTCATCAAGACAATCAAGAATATATCCAGTATGGTAATTGTCCACCCAACTTCTTGCATCTCCATGAGAATATGCCCATGCACCGTCTGTGCTCTGTTGACTTATGACAAAATTAGTCGTTTCTTTTGCAAGTTTTATTAACGCTATATTATTAGTAATAGAATATATTTGCGATAATAATCTTGCACCTTTCATGGTGGCATTCAATACGACTTGATTGTCTAAGGGTGAGTATGAAAAACAAAATCCTGAAGTAAATATTCCTCTATTCAGATCATTTAAAAGAAATGCTTCACTATCAAGCACCAAGTCTAATGCTTTTTGATTACCTTTTATCCTGAAGTTTTCAAATAGAGCGTTTGTTATAATCCCCGTAGCAACAATTGTTGGTGTATATGCTGGTATTGTGCCATATCTGGCTTCCCAATCAAAATCATAACCCCAACAAGTTCCACTATAATTTCTTGATTTGAGTATTATAAGTTCATCAACCAATCTAGGTATTTCGTTATCATAGAAATTGTCATTAGGGTAAATTGTAGATAGATAGGTATATGCTTGGATACATAAACCCAAGGTTACGGGATTATAACCCTTTTTTACTTGTAACACTGATCGAAGATTAAGGGGAATTCTTCTTGAAATCTGTTGCGCTCCAAATCTAGCTAATCGACTTTTAAATATTGGCCAATTGAATATTGGAGAACTTAGAATATCATATGGATCGAAACCTTTGTAGTTCTCATCATATATATATTTTTGTAAATCTTTTACTTTTTGACTAAGATGCTCAAACTGCAATTTTTTAGGTGCCTTACTCTTAGTACCCATAATTTTAAAAATACTAATGTTTGAGTCCATATAAAAAAAGAAAACTGTAAGAAGTCATGATCTATTGTTGTGAGTGATTTATCACTATTACACGAATATATGTTATGGAATTTGCACTAGAATGTTTTAATAAAAAATTTATGTTTACCTCTTGTAGTGGATTTTATCTCATTAACTATCTGAACTTCAACTTCAAAGGGTAATCCATCTTTTTTTGAGAAACTATTATTGAGCTCGTCTCTATTATCATCATTAAAGCTATCTTTGGGGATTACCTTTAAAACAAGTTTTCCTGGTTCAAAATTGATAACCTGTATTTTTATAATATGGTTTAGATACTCCATGTGTCTTCCAAAAATAAGCGCAGTAAGTGTAATTCTTTCCCCATTAAACCCTATTGCGACTTCCTGAGTTCGTCCGATTACTTTTTTTAGGGTTTTATGATTTCGCCCACAACTACAATCAGAAGGTCCAACAATACCAAAATCTTGTGAGCAATACCGTATTAATGGCATAGCAGGGTTAAGAAATGCTGTACCAACAATTTCTATAACGTTTTCTTCGCTAATTATATCACGACTATCTTCTGTATCGCAGAATTCAGTATAACTATAACCAGGATAGAAGTGATAATTCATAGATTTTTCACAATTTGCTGAGTAATTCACAGATTCTCCATGCCCGTAGTTAATAGATATATTTTCAATTTGAAAGAATGATCTCATTTTATCCAATTGAAAATCGAGGACGTTTTCAGACCCTAACATAATGGCCTTTAATGAAGGAACATGGAATGATTTTTTCGTTGATAACTGCATTAGCGTATATAATGATGCGGGATAAGCTGCAATATATTTCACTTTATATTTGCGAATTAATTCTAAGTAATAATTTGCATTTTTTTCATTAAGTCCAAAAGAACTCAACATTAACGATTTTCTATACGGATCGTATGTATATAAACGATTTTTCCCAATAACATCACCTCGTAGCCTTGCATAACAATCACCCATTTCATAACCGAATCGTTGCCATATTAGATGAGTGTAAACGTTATAAGCTATCCTTGTATACCCCTTTAGAAAATAAATCTCAAGAGGGATTCCTGTAGAACCACCTGTATTCATTTTCATGTAATCGTTGACAGAATATATCTCAGGAATAAATTGTTTTGCATCCTTTTGCACATCTGCTCTGGTTGTGAAAGGAATTGTTTTTGAAAAATCATCAAATGATTGTATCGAATTCAAATTGATACCATGTTCATTCCATTTATTTCTATAAAAAGGAACAGTTCTATAAGCATACTTAATTACTTGGTTTAATTTCAAAAACTGGAATTCTTTTATTTGCTCTTCAGTCAGAAATTCATAAGACAATGCTTCCTTCATAAATATTTTGTAATTTTTACCTAGATATTTCTCTCGTGGAAAAATGCTAAATGGAAATACAAGTATTCTTTTTATCCAGGTAGGAGTTCTTTTATAAAAGTTCAAGAAAGGGTATAATCTATCTTCTATAGACATAATCGAAAGATATTTAAATTTTTAAATTTCATTTTTTTGAGAAAATATTTGGTTGTAAAGAACTTCATTGGAATCGATACCTTGTTCATTTGAAATGAATTCTAGCATAAAATCAGAGTAGTTTTTCTCATTTACCTCAGGTGGGTTTGCAAGTGAATGGTCCAATTCGTTAAAGTTTACTTTTTGCCCAATACCGTAATCTGAGTAATCAAAAGGATATTTTTCGAAGAATTCCGATTGCAATAATAATAAGGGTTTTAAGTGCTTAATAGGATAAAATAATGCAGTAGAATAATCGCCGATAACCAAGTTGGCTCTTTCTACTATATCGGATAGATTGTAATTTTTAAATACGATGGCTTTATCGAAATCCTTTATATAGTCCTTAAATAGCTCAAAGTTTTCAGTAGGATGCAGCTTGATTACCAGATTATTATCGGAATCAATTACTTTTTTAGCCAGGTTTACATAAAATTCTCTTTCCTCTACTTTTGTAATCGGAATTACTTTGGAGGTGAGTAATCCGCTTGATAAATACAATACATAACCGGCGGGCAAGTCATTGTCTTGTCCTGAGCTCTTCAACAGAGGGTACCCTCCTACCACCACGTCTTTTTCTTTAAAGCCATTGCTGGTAGTGAGGTATTTTTTGTCTTTCTGACCAAAAACCAGACCTATATCACAGTGAAACTCTTTGAGTCCGTATTTTGGATAGTCGGCATTTCCAAAGTTAAATAAAACCTGTTTTGATCTTTTGGTGAGTAATTTTAACAGCCTTTTTTTATGCTTCACAAGAAAGATATTATAAATCATTACACGGTAAAAAAACAGGTATCTTCTAAGGGATAATATCCTATCGCTAACAGACTTACCCTGCTGAATACTTTTTATTCCAAAAGAACCAAAGTCCAGGCTAAGACCATGCTGATAGTATATTGTTTTTATGTTGTTCTCTTTACAAATCGCAGTTATAAAAACGTCAAAGATTTGCCCCGGATTAAAAATGATCATATAGTCCAGGTTTGTTTCTTTAATTTTTTTAACCACAATTCCGGTTCCCACCAGATTGACTAGTGTGGCATCGGTAATTTCTATATTACCCGTATGGTATCTGTAAAATTTATTTGCGTGAAAAATATAGAAGTCAATGTTTTCCCTGTCGTTGGCCTCAATAATTGGTCGAATCATATGATAGTACTGATACAAACCTTTTATTGAAAATCCGACTTTGATGCTTTTACTCATATTACTGCTATTAACTTCAACCTATTGCATTATTTCGATATACTTCTCCTGAGAGTTTCGATTCATTTCTGATATGAATTGAAAAGCCTTTTCCTGCATTTTTTCTCTATGCTCATTCTGATTAATCATTTCATAAATTTTCTCAGACAACATAGGAACATTCCTGTTTTCAACTACAAATCCGGTCAACTTATCTTCAATAATATCTTTGTATCCTTCAAAATTTGAGATAATAACGCCTGTGTTACAAGCCATTGCTTCCAAAACGACATTGGGCATACCCTCATAGGTTGAAAATAGAACAAGGCATTTTGCTTTGGCAATATATTTATAAATATTGGACTGGTTTCCAATCATAATAATTTTATTTTCCAATCCTTTTTCTACAATTTGTTTCTTAAGGTTGTTCTTCAGCTCGCCCTCTCCTATAATCACAAGCTTCTCAGTTATTTTATCCTTGATCATTGAGTAGGCATTGATAATATTTTTAATATTTTTTTCGGGCGAAAGCCTGCCTACAAAGAGCAAAAATTCGTCTTTGACCTCAATTTCATCTTTCGATTTTTCTCGAATGTTCGTTACACTGAAAAAGTTATGAATTACTCTGGTTTTTTTGTCAAGCTTTTTACTTCCTATATCAAGCAGATCACCAGCCATGGAATTTGACTGACAAACGATTCTATTTGCGGCTTTCAGAAGTAGATTTTCGAATATAAAATTATTGAATTTCGATTTCATATTGTTTCCTGAGTGGTTAACTGCATTTTTCACTGAAACCATTCTGTAAATAATTTTAATATTTCTGAAAAGTAGCATGCGAGCAAAAATACTCAGATAGGCTCCTTGCAGTGAAAAGCTGAAAATCCGGTTAATATTATTTTTACGAATGATTTTTATGAGCTTAATCAGACGGAAGAGATGCTTACTAGTATCTCCTTTCTGATAGCGAATAATTTTTACGCAATCGGCGATTATTTGCCCTTCCAGAGGTTGGCCTTTTGAATAGTTGTATATAAAAACAGTTGCAGGAATTTTACGTTCTCCAAATTCATTGATCAGGTTGGTCATCATTCGTTGGGTTCCCCCCATACTAAAAGAAAAACCAACCAGTAATATATTATTTGAAACTGTTTTATTCACCTTGAGTAATCCTCTTTTTCAAAAAGCACTCTGATTCTTTTATTGAGTTCAAATCTTTATATATTTCCAACGTAATCGTCTTTTTATCAAGATCATGCCCCTGTAAAATCTTCAGTATATCAGAGTCTGCCAGCAGGTTTTCATTCGCGTCCTCTTTTCCGTTGTTATCGCTTAAATGAAGATATTCAGAGACTGCCAGTAGTTTTTTTGCATCGCTCTGAAAGTCGCGTCTAAGAGTAGTACAACTCACTTTTAGATGAGCCAAATCCAGCAGTAGTGGAAATTCGATATATTGTTTTAACTCCAGCCATGAATCAAAATCTGTAAGCAGAAAAGGGTTCATACCAAAGGTCAGGAAGTTTTTTTCAGATACTACATTGTTCTCGATAAATACCTCAACCTTTGAAGAATGTGATTTTATCGCCTTGTATGCTTCATAAAAAATATCCAGCGCTTCGTTTCTATCGCAAAACCTGTTGTTTGAAATGGGTTTACCAAGTTCCTTTACAACGGGATCCATGAGGAAACCTGCATGGATTCCATATTTATCAATGCCAAGTCGCTCTGCCAGTTCAATTGCTTTTTTGCAATGGTTCAGTGTAATTGTGTGAATAGACTTATTGGGTGAAGCCAGATTTAGTACAAAGTGTTTCTGTGGTGGTGGAAAATAGTTGTGAATCTGATAGTTCAGATCATATTCTGATTTTAGTTTCTGCAAGTCATCCTCAAAACCCGGAGAATAGTCCGTTCCTCCGGAAAGCTCAATATTTTGAAATCCATTTTGAGCCAATTTGAGAACCGCATCCTTAATTCTGCGAGCTTTTATGCAAGAAGATGATACAAATATCATTTTACTTTCCTCGTTGGGTTTCCAACGTAAACACCAGGTTCTGTAATGTTGCTTATTACAACAGCATTTGCTCCAATGATTACATTATCACAAATACTAATGTTATTGATTATTACAGAACCGGCACCAATAAAACATTCGTTTTTAATTGTAACTCTTCCACAAATTACAGAACCAACTGACAGATGATTATGATTTCCTATACTTGTTTCATGTTCAATGATACAGCCAGTGTTTATCAGGTTGTTATTGCCAATACTTGAGTATGCATTTATATAACAGTTAGCCAAAATCTGATTTGAATTTCCAATCCTTACATATCCCTCTATTATTGCGGTTTTGTGGATAATATTCTCTTTTAGAATCCTATCAAAATGTTTAAAAAATAATTTCTCTCTCTTTTTATTGTCACCAATAGAAAGAACCAGCTGGATTTTTTTTGGAATATCTGCTACTTTTCCTACTAAAGGAATTTCACATACAATCTCATTGATATCTTTATTATAGTTATCATCATATATACCTTGTATGTGAAATGATTCTGTATCGACAGAGTTTAGGATTGATCGAGTATGTCCTCCTGCCCCTATTATCCCTATTGGAATTTTATTCATCGATGATATCATTTTTATTATAGTTTTTTGAAGCTTTTTTTGCAATTAATTGCCTGTAATAAAGAGGGGAAATACCTTCACCACCTGTACGTTTTGCGATAATATTTCTATTAGAAAAAGAGTCACCCTTCTTTATATCATAGTCTGCTACCAGACATTTTTGTAACGATTTTCTGGTTTTTAATTCATCAAAAGATGGCATTTTTACGAATGTACCCATATATTCTTCCACTTTCTTGATCTGTTTAACGTATTCTCTAAGTTGAATCGGGTTCAAAGATGCTTTGTGGTCAGGTCCCAATCCTTTGTTATCAAGCGTAAAATGTTTTTCAACAACACGTGCTCCCATTGGAATTGCGTAAGGTGATGCACCGGTTCCCATAGAATGGTCAGAGTATCCCACAACAATATCAAACATTGATTGGAAAGTGTTAAGCACATTCAAATTTGCCTCATGGTCTTTTATAGGATAATTGGCAGTGCACTGTAATAATATTACATCCTTGTTGTATGGGTATATTTCCTCAAGAGCTAACTCAATCTCAGTCATGTACGTCATTCCAGTTGAAAGAAATATCGGTTTTCCTATTTTCGCTAGCTTATTTAAAAAAGGAAGATTTGTAGTATCTGTTGATGCCACTTTAAATGCAGGAATATCAAGTGCAATAAGTTCGTCAATGCTTTCATCGTCGAATGGAGTCGAGAGAAAAATAATTTTCTTTTCTCTGCAATATAAAATAAGCTCCTTGTTTTGCTCTTTAGTAATTTCCAGCTTTTTTAGCATTTCATACTGTGATTCTTTTGTACCTGTAGTTATTTCTTGGTATGGGGCTTTATTTACATTTTCAAGAATTAGATTTTCAGTTTTAAAAGTCTGAAATTTAATCGCATCAACCCCAGCATGAGTAGCCTCGTCGATGAGTTGCTTTGCTACAGCCATATCACCGTTGTGGTTTACCCCGGCTTCAGCTATTATAAATACAGGAGCTGTTCCCGAAATTTCGCGGTTTGCTACCTTTATTGTTTTGTTGAAGTTCATTGTGCTTTCTTTAACATGAATTATTCAAGTTATAATGTCCAACCGTCATCCACGACAAGGTTCTGTCCATTTATATATTTTGAATGGTCTGAAACTAGGAAAAGCAAAGTCCCTGAAACATCTTCTTTTCCAAGCATTCCTTTGTTGAGAGCTAGTTTTCCGTATTCGTTTACGAAATCTTCAGGTTGATTATTAAATACTCCACCCGGACTCAAAGAGTTTACCCTGATGTTTTTTCCTTTAAGTAATTTGGCAAGGTATCTGGTAAAGTGGTTCATGGCTGACTTATTTACGGCATAGTCAACAGGCATGGTCATTCCTGTGCTGTCATATACTTCAAACCTTGGAGCAATAAGTCCATATATTGAGGATATGTTTATTATGTTTCCATAACCTTGCTTTATGTAATACGCAGCTATTCGTTGCGAACATAAAAACATGCTTCCCAAGTTAAGAGAAACACTCTTGCAAAAATCTTCGTAATTCATATCGAAAAAGGAGTTTGAATATTCCCTTTTTGTAACTGTACCCATTATTTTGGTTTTCGGATAGGCATTGTTTACCCATACGTCAATTTTACCAAATTTTTCAGAAATCGTTTTTATGAGGATATCAACAGATTTTTCAGAAGTAATATCCAGAGCATGAAATTGAGCTTTTACCTGATCGGTTGCAGTGGATATTTCAGCTATCACCTTCTCTGCCGAAGCTTTGTCAATATCGGCAATTACAACAATTCCACCATTTTCAAGGGCAGCTCTGACAAACTCCTGCCCGAGAAGCCCTGCTCCACCTGTTATCACTATAATTTTGTTTTTCACCATAAATTCCACCTAATCTATAATTATTTCTTTTTGGTACTTTTAAATTTCTCGTAGAGAAATGCAAAATGTTCAACGCCACTAAAGAAATAGAATATTTTTTCATTACGGTCTCTGAAAACTCTGTAGTGTTTATAAATTCTTTTAAAATATTCTGGATCAGGTTCGATTTTTCCAGCTGGTAAATTCTCTGTCCTGATGCCATCAAAGTTCCAAACTGATTTCAAAGTATGATTAACATGCATGAAGTATTTTCTATTGACTCTTTCGATTTGTTTAAAATACTCTTTTACTGCCCTACCATCCATTTCGGTAAAACTGCAATCATTAAAAAACAGATCAACAGATTCATCTTTCAGGTATGGCACCATGAAGTTTGGCATAAGTATTATGTCATATTCAGTAATATCAATCTTGCTCATATCCTTTTCACAGTGAAGCAATATTTTCTTATCGGGGAAATTTGCCATTAAGAAGAACGATGCAAAAACCAACACTTCAGGAATATCAAAAAGGCAATAAGTTAATGGCTTCTTGAAATTATCGATTACTTTGTAAGCCTGACAACCTGAGCCAGTTCCAATTTCGCATATAACCGGTTCATTGATATTTTTCAGTAATTCACAAATTTCAATCGAGGTATAATGGAATCTTATTCCTTCAGGATGAATTATATTGCCATCCATATAAATACCAGCAGGGTTACCAACTAAAGAATATGACAGTTCTACTTCCTTCGAAACGTCCATCAACTTACTATAATAATTATACCATCTATTTAAATACTTATATTTAAATATCCTGTTCCTTTTCGCTTCTAAATATTCTTCACCTGAAGTTCCCATACCAGCCAACTGGCTTGAACGTTGATAATTTTCAAATATTTTTCTAAGACTATCGTGATCTCTTTCATTTAATGCCTTTAGTATTGGCTGATATTTTTTCTCAATTGAATTCTGATACCTTGCTCCTACCTGATAGGAAATGGGAATATCTTTCTGGTCAACCTTCGCATTTTTATATGCATCTATAATTCTATCAAGCATATGGTTGAACTGTTCGTCACTAAAATCATAAGGTGCCGGATGACTCTCAAACCCTTTCTTCAATAATGGCATTAATTTATGCTTCCTGGTTCTGAATAAATAAACAAAAAGAGCGAGAATAATTTCAGTAGTATAAGTACCGATTTTCATATAAAGAATATAAACTTTAAGATTTGGGGTTTTAATAAACCTTCTAATTTTTTTGATCAGTTTCATGTTTTTGATTTTTTAATTTAGCCTTTTAAACCCACCATGACAAATAGGTCCATTCAGCGCTTTCTCAATGGTGCCATTTTTTATTCTTTCAGCAATTTCAGTGAATACTTCTTCGGTTGCAGCCAGGTATTTATCAACATGAATATCTTTGTGTGCATAGGAAGCATAGAATATCGTAGATGCCAGGATTCCTTTTTTCAGCATCAACTGTGTATAAAGGGTTTTCGTAGCTAAAGCATTTGGATATTCAAAACTAAAGTGTCCAAGTGGATAGATTCCGCTGATATGAATTTTTAGACCTTTTGCATCTGCTATCTCTTTCCATCCTTTCTGAACTCTTTCGCCAATGCGTACCAGATGCTTCTGCACCTTTTTTTTTCTCATTTTTTTAAGGGCAGCCAAAGCCGATACCGGTCCAATTCTGTCAGTCCAGTATGTACTGCTGATAAATGAATCTTGTGCGGCCTGCATCACCTCTTTTTTTCCAATGATAACACCCATAGGGTAACCGTTGCTGAGAGCTTTTCCTAAAACAGCAAGATCTGGTTCAATGCCAAAGAGCAAATGAGCACCACCGTAGTTCAGTCTAAAACCCGATGTTATTTCATCGACTATTAATACGATATTGTACTTTTGAGTATAACTTCTGATGGCAGTCAGAAATTCTTTTGTAGGCGGATCGCTTCTGATGGTTTCCAAAACCACAACGCCCACGGAAGCTTTATGCTCTTCTACCAGCTTTATAAAAGTCTCAGTGTCATTATATTCAAAAGGTAATGATGATCCTTTTAGAGCCCGTGGAATCCCTCTTGGTTCGAGACCCGGCAACAGGTGTCCATCAAGAGCCTGATCTTCTGAAAGGTTTGCAGAGATATACCAATCGTGCCATCCATGGTATCCACAGAACAGAACCACATCTTTTTGGCTACTGGCTCTTGCAATACGTACAGAAACAGACATTGCTTCGCCACCAGTTCTGGTATAGCGAACCATATCGGCCCAAGGGTGCATGTTTGTTAGTTCCTCAGCCAATTCAACCTCTTCGGGTGCATTGAGCGAAGTCATGCTTCCACGATCTACTGCATCTTTAACTGCTGCATTTACATCTGAATCGGCATAACCAAGAATACAGGTTCCTATACCCATAGTGATCATATCGGTGTAGGTGTTACCGTCAATGTCAGTTACTTCACAGCCTTTGCTTTTGTCATAGTATGCAGGCCAGTTGTTAGGGAGGAAAAGTTCCGGTCTTTTTGATAATAGTTGAGTTCCACCGGGAATTAATTCTTTTGCCTTATTGTATAGTTCTTGTGATTTTCCCATACCAGTTATTGTATTATATTGTTTTGTCTTGCTTTTAGAATTGCTTCGATAATTACAAAGTCACTTATATCGTCTACTTCAAAACATTTCCATTTTGGCACCACATATCCGATTGTTTTCTCGTGATAAAAGTTTTTACGGTTTTTGATTGAGTCAACGAATGAAGTATATACGGTTCCTTCAAAGAAAAACATAGGCGTAATATCCTGTCTTCTTTTTACTGTAAAGTCTTTGTTTACATAAGGAACAAGAAAATTATTATTGAGCTCCACCAAAAAATCAGGATGGCAACCTTCTACTTCACAAATTCCCACTGTGCTTTCCGCATCAGGAGTATCAACAATCATTTCTATACTTTTGTCAATATCCGTTGATTCTCTGAGCGGAGAGGTTGGTTCAACCATAATAACAATGTCGAAAGCTTTGCCTTGCTTTTCAAGTGTATCAATAGTGGTTAAAATCACATCCATAGAAGAAGCTGTATCGTTACTGAGTTCGTCAGGGCGTAAGTCAGGCACTTTCACACCATATTTTTCAGCCACATCAGCAATTTCTCTGCTATCGGTTGAAACAAAAATTTCATCCACATAATTACTTTCCTGTGCTTGATTTATACTCCATGCTATCAGTGGTTTATTGAGAAGGGGACGAATATTTTTACCAGGGAGACCCTTGCTTCCACCTCTTGCTGGAATTACTGCCAAAACGTTTTTATTCTTATACATTCGTGGAATAAATAATTTAATATTCTAAAATAGTGTGCTGTTTAGTCTGTTCTAGAAAAAGATAGTATAACGGTTTTGATTTTTTGAATTACGCTGTTTTCAATTTTGTTATTAGTAGGCAAGTTAACCCCTTTGGCAGAAATCTTTCTACAGACTTTATTACTAAATACATAATTTTTATAGATTTTCATATCACTAAGCGGATAAAAGAAAGGTCTTGCATCGATTCCTTCATTGTTGAGTTCTTCCAAAAATAGATTTCTATCTCCATCAAAAAGAATACTCACAAACCACACAATTTTTTTCCTGTTTACAAGATCATTCTTCTGGAACTCTATTGAGCTTAAATTATCCAGGTTCTTTTTGTATTCATGTTCTACTTCTAATCGATTTTGTAATATATCGTCTATTCTCTCCAACTGAGCAACACCAATGGCTGCTTGTAGATTTGTCATGCGAAAATTATAACCTACATAGTCGTGCCAATATTTTTTTTCCTTGCTCATTCCATGATCTCTGAGCACCCTCATGTGGTTATCTAGTTTTTCGTTGTAGGTAACACACATTCCACCTTCTCCGGTGGTTATGATTTTGTTACCAAAGAATGAGAAACAACCAATATGCCCAATCGAACCCACCTTTTTACCATTGAATTCAGCGCCATGAGCTTCAGCGCAATCTTCAATGACATATAAACCATGCTCCCTTGCAATATTCATAATCTCATCCATATCACAAACCTGCCCATATAAGTGAACTGGAATAATTGCCTTTGTTTTTGAAGTAATTGATTTACGGATTTCTGCAGGGTCAATGCACCAGCTATCCTCTTCAACATCAACTATAACAGGGGTTGCATTGCGATGAAGTACAGCATTTATTGTTGCAGCAAAAGTAAGATCTGGTACTATAACTTCGTCACCTGCACCAACCCCCAGTACATCCATAGCCAGTTGAAGTGCTACAGTGCCATTTGAAACAGCTACACCAAATTTTGTATTGCAAAAGGCTGAAAATTCTGTTTCAAATCTGCTTAAATATTTTCCACTGCTGGATATCCATGTAGATAAAAATGCATCAGTCAGGTACTCAAACTCTTTTCCTTTTAAGTCAGGAATTGCAGCAGGAATATATATACTGGAGCTATACTCCATAAAATCAACAAGTAAAAAGTCTTTATCAACTAGTGGAACCATTTTGATACGCTCGTTGAATAATGCTAAAGTATCTTCTGTTTTTATTTTCTCCTTTGCAAATACAAAGTTTGTATTCATTACGTCAATAATAGAGCTGTTCAAATTGTTATCCTTTAACAAGAAACTCCGTATATCGCCATCGGTAAGCACACCGAGAAGCTTGTTGTTATCATCAACAATAAATGCAATACCTTTGCCGTTTTCATTGATTATTTTCCATGCAGCAATTAAGTTGTTCTCAACAGAACATTTTAATCTATTTATCATACTTAATTTTTGATATTTATTAGAAATTCTCTAAGCCCTTTCCCAAACATCTTGTAGCTAAAATTTTCTTCTGCAACAGACCGTCCTTCATTACCAATCCTATCAGCCTCTTTTGGGTAATTGATTACAAAATTCATTTTATCTCTAAAGCTCTCAAACTCATAGCTATCAGCCAAAAGAGCACTTTTTCCATCAATAAAATAGTAAGCCATTTCGCCAATATTATTGGAGATAATTGGTCTTCCCGACGCAGCATATTCACCAATTTTATGTGGAAAACGTGCTTTGTCCTGCAATGTTGGTCTAAGTGGGATTAAAAGAGCAATCGCACTTTTATAGTGATTAATCAGATCGTTATATTTAAGTTTTGAAGTGAAAATTATCAATTTTGATTTATCTGACCTGGAGATTCTGTCGTTCAAGGTCATTATCTCCTTTGGCGATCCAAAACAATTTAAATGCAACTTAATATCTTTACTACTTACTAATTCAAATGACTTTATGATAAAATCAATGATTTCGATAAAGGCTGCAGCGCCGCAAAATAGAAAGTATTTGTAATCCCACTTTGGTAGATCCTTCTGAAAACAATTCATATCAACTAAAACGGGGGTTTTTAAAACAGGTAGGTCTCTATTTACATTTAATATAAGATTCTTAAGAACCTCGCTTATGGGAAGTGCTGCATCAACTAATTTGAAGGTAAATCTCTCATAAAAATAATCATTTACTTTTTGGCTAAATTTATTTCTTGTTACCATAGCCGATCCATATTCCATGTAGTTAATAACCAAAGAGAAACATAAAATTTTTGAGACAAACCGATAAAATAGCATTGATATAAAACTTCTTGTCACTAGAATACCAGCATCAATTGACATTAGTTTATTAATTCTTTTTAACTCAGTGAATTCCCTGATAAATAGCAAATATTTTAGAAGGTTTCGTTTTACAATATTGGATGGACGGGAAAGTTCACTGGCAACTCTACAATATGCTATTCCTTCATTTTCTAGTGTATCCCCCACAAATGAAATACCCTTATTGCTATCATTCCAACTCTTAGAGACAATTGTTACATTGACATTTTCAGCAATTAAAGCTCTGGCGATTAATCTAGCTTTTAATCCTGAGGCAGAACCAAATAATGAACCGGAAGAACCAAGATAAACAATGTTTAGTGTATTGATATATTTACTATTAGTCATTAAGTTTGTCAATTGCAAAAAAAGTATAAAATATATTTGTAAACAGTAATGGTGTAGTTAAAATTGAATTTGAAAAAGCAAACATTAGAACTATTATTACAAAGAAAAAAGACCCTTTGGATTTATTAAATATACTAAAATATTTATATGTCCTTGATAGACCATAGATTAGCAGGAAACCACCTATTAATCCAAATGTAAGAAGAAAGCGACTTAACCCATTTGTTTTATTAATATACAAACGATCGGATGAAGTTCTTAGTTGATCGTGGCCACCTACACCTAATATCGGATGTTTTTTTAAATCACCATAATCAATTGCAAAACTCCCCATTCTTCCTAAGCTTCTCATTTTATTATATTTGTCATTAAATGCAGAATAAATAGTGTTATCAATATTTTTATATTCATGGACGATTTTATCCTTCATAAAACTTAAATTGAATATTAGAATAAATAAATAAATAAAACCTGGAAGCAATAATAATGAATATTTTGTTTTAGTATTATATATATAAAAAACGGTTATAACCATCAAACTTAAATAACCCATAGTGGACATGGTTGTTAGAAGTGCAATGACTAAAACCACTAATCTCTTATTAATTTTAAAATTATTTAATACGAGGTTGATCATTATGGGCAGTAAGAGCATTGCTGCAAATGCGCTTGGTTCCCACATAAATCCACAATTTCTATTTTCATGAAACCCTGATTGAAGATTCCATAATATTAGCGTCGCAGATTTATTATCTACTAATTCAAAAATAAGAATATTTGATTCAATTACTCTTGCGATATTATAAATCAAATCAAAGCTAATTAATTGTAATATGAACAATGGCAAACTTACCAGCGCAAGAATGTAAATAATATACTCATATAAAATAAAAAATCGATCCTTTAGCAGTACAATAGTTAGAAATGCAAAAAATACCAATACTGATTTACTAACAAAAAATAATGGCGTGAAATCTGAATGTTGAATATTTGTGATTATAGTTAACAAAAAAAAGATAATAATAATTTTTGTAAATTTCTTTGTTATTACAACTCTTGTATTATTAAAAATATAGAATGTTAATAAACTAGTAACTCCCCAAAATAAATAGGGATTTGTCGACAATGTGCTTGTTTTAGTCGAAAAAAAAATGCAAAAAGCTACCATAATAAATTGAAATCTAGATTCTCTTTTGAAAAGTATTTTTTGATTGTTTTCCATTTAACTAACGTACAGCTACGAGTGCATTTTTATAAATTCACTAATTGATTTGAAACTGCTCACATTTTGTGCAATCCATTGATATTCTTTTTTCCACCATTGAAAACGCAAAAGAAATTCTATATGTTTTTCACTAAATCTTTTTCTAATAAGTTTTCCTGGAACACCACCGAAAATGGAATATGGTTCAACATCTTTTGTAACAATTGCCCCAGTTGCAATAATAGCTCCATCGCCAATCGTAATTCCGTCCATTATTTTCACATCATTACCAACCCACACATCATTACCAATTTGAATATGATATTGCTTATCTTTATCAATAAACTTATGCTCATCAAATTTTTGAACACTTACTAGCGTGAAACCAGCCTGTCTTTGCAGCGAATAAAAACATGGATGAGTACTCACCCATTCAGTTGGGTGGATTCCATATGAGTTAACTACGTTTTGACCTATTGAACAAAATCGTCCAATCTTAGCTTTATTTAGTTTTGTATTACCTGAAATGTATGTGCAAAGACCAACATATGAACTGTAAACTTGGGCGTTCTGTTTTAAGAGGTTTTTCCCTTCAAATACCGTCGCTCTACCTGAGGTGGCTCCTTTTTCAAAGATGACATCATATTTCATTCTCACACGATAGTTTGTATATATCATCCTACAGTTTGTGGGTATAATATTTTTTATCAAATTATACATTTAGCAAACTTTTAAGCTCGAACATTGTTTTTGGGAAAAGTATTTTATTATCTGATTTTTCAACTAGTTCCTGCTTTACCTCTTCCATGAAATGATCATCAGTTTTTATTATGTCAATTATTGAAATTGTTTTTATATGATCGAATTTTGACGCCGTAATTAACGATGCTGAATGAATTGAAATAACATTCCGATTTACTTTCTTAAAAAAAAACTCAACTGGTAGAAATTCAGGTATTACTATACAATTTTCTAACCCTGCATGAGCACCTAGTTTTGGGTGGTTTTTAACTGAAAAGATTTTGGAATTAATTATCGATAATACCGAATCTATCTTATCTTTTTTAAAGAAAGATTTATTAAAAAATGTTTGAGCAATAAATAAATTATCAATTTCCGGATAATCAAGTTTAAAATTCTTAAACATCTTTAATGTAGTGTCGTAATAGAAATCTTTATCATAAAAAATATATTTACAATGCTTATGTATATAGTCCATATTTAGACTGATCATAAATGAGTTTTTTGTTGACATGCGAACTTCAATTGGTAGATTATATTTATACGTTAAAAGAATCTGCTTTAATTTAGTCAGCACATAATTCTTCTTTATTATCGATATAATTCTTGGTTTTGAGTATAAAAACTCAAAATCATGAAACAAAGTATTACCATTGTTGTCTTTGAGTATCTTGACTAAATAGAAACAAAAAACTGCAAACTGAGTATGGGAATAATGCAATTCATCGTTTTTAATAACTGAAACTAAACGATTAACCTCATTATCAACCTCACCTTTATTCCTTATCATTTCAGTTATCCCAAAATACTTATGCTCAATATACTTTACTTTTAAAAACTCACACGCGCTAATAATGTTTTTCGATGCAGTAATTACTGATACATCTGTATCCGTATTTAATGCCAATGCTAAATTAAAAGCCTGATAAGATTGGCAATAAAAATATATCACTTGGTTTGTTTAAACATTATTAGAATATCTGCCTTAAATTTCCTGAAAAAGGTTACTATTATTATGAATACAATCACAATTTTTGCAATCAATGAAATATAAAGGTTTGAGAATGGAATAATTTTAAAGATATAGTAGATGGGACCTAGTATGGCTAGTACCGTTAAAATACCTTTTGAGTTGTAGGGTATAAAATATGTTTTTTTTGCTAACAAATATGATGAAATAAATACCATTAAGAAGGATAACAATGTTGCATATGCGGCACCCATTATACCTATTCGAGGAATTAATAAATAATTGAGTAGAATATTTAATATGGCTGAAATAATAGTAATATACATAACAAAATGAGTTTTTTTTTCCTGATACATCATTGTATTTAATAATGCTGAGTTTTGTGAAAACAAATATGCTAATGATATAATGGGGATTATTTGTATCGATAAATAGTATTTTTTATCAAGAAATAACTCAATTCCTTCTTTTGCAAAAAATGAAATCACAAACGTTGCGAATAGTAATACTATAACAAAGATAAAATTTGTGTTATAAAGCTGTCTCTTCGCAAAGTGAAGTGATCTAGAATTTGCTATTTTATAAAAATAAGGATCATATGCTTTTTTGAAGGCAACTGAAAATATTAGAACTAATCCGGAAATCTGATAACCTAACGAATAAATACCAACTTCAGTCGTAGAAAAAAATCTCTCAATAAATATACGATCAGATAAGTTCAATATCCATGCTGATAGAATTCCTGGAATAATGGGCAAACTAAAATTAAGAACATTTTTGAAAATATTTTTATCCCAACTCAAATTTATTTCATCATACATAAATGAATAATAAATTGGGAGAAAAACTATTGATGCTATAAGCTCTGCTTCAAGGTATCCCAAAGCCCCTCTGTCTAAACCTACTATGAACCACAGGCAAATCATACTTTTGAAAAAAAATAATAAGACATTAATGATTACAAATAAATCAGCCCTTTCTTTTATTTGAAAAATAATATTTGGAATAATATGTAACGCTTGAATAAAAACTGTTACAATGGCAATGGCAAAATATGGGTAAAAAGCTATAGATTCATAAATCTCTTGAACATGTTTTTTTAATAAAAAAAGAAGAAACATAGATAGTATTGCAATAGTGAAAACAGATATTAAAACAGTACCAAACAAAGTTTTCTTTTCTTCTGTGCATTTATAGTCATAATACACCCGGTATAAGGCTCTTGGCATTGACAAAGTGAATAATACAATAAATATTGTATTTAATACATGCAAAGAACTAACAATGCCATAATCAGAGGGCGTCAAATACTTTAGATAGATGGGTAAAAAGACAAATGCTCCGATTTTGGGTAATACGGCACCTATTGTATAAAAGGAGGTGTTTTTAACTAAACCCATTTATTTTTTCTACAATTTCTTTATAGATAATTTGGTGCCCCAATGCATTTGGGTGGTAACCGTCTTCATAAATCGTATACTTATAATCAATGGCCTGCAAGGGATTCGTTACTTCAACAAATTCATATTTTTTCTCCAATTGTAGGTATATATCATTGTATTCTTTCACATTTTGAAGAATCATGGGATTTTTGGCAACCATATTAGAATCAGGAATTGATATGCTGGTTACGATTACTTTTGTTTCTGCTTTTTTACACCTTTCCAGAAAATTTTCAAGATTTTGGGTAAAGGATTTTCTGTTGACCATGGTTTTGTAAGGGTTCCTTTTCCGCAGTTTTTTAACCATTTTTATATATGCACCTGCAATTCCAGAGGGTAGTTTCCTAATTATTTTTCGTTCATTGTCATTCAACAACCTTGGAGCACAGTCTACTATTCCCAATTGAAGTATTACAACCTGTGGCATAAAAAACTCAAGGCAATCAGCACCCTTGGGCATATTATCAATACCGTCAATACCCCCACCCATTGTAACCAGTACATCGGTTGTTAATTGTCGTTTAAAAAAAGTAAGGAAATCAAGTTTATGAAATTCATTCTTCAACTTATAAAACCAGATGTCTTCATATTTGTTTAAGTGCCCCGGCAATGCTAATGAATCGCCTATACAAAGTATTTTCATAATAACTGGGTTCTTGTTATGTTATTGATAACAAAGCATGATCTATTCTTGGAAACTCATAGTTTGAGTCAAAACCTATCTCCATTGTTGAGCGAAAGCCAATGATCACATTCAATTCCTTAAAAACTTTAAAAGTATCATCATTGTATGAATTTGTCGGATGTGCTGCCACAGATAATCTTTCTTCGGTAATACCATTAAGAATTTTATAATTGTCAATATATTCCCGGTATTGATCTTCATGGCTTAGTTGATTCAACCTGTTTGGGTGACTATGAGAATGTAGCCCGATAATATGTCCGGATTGGTGTAAGTGTTTAATTGCTGAACTGTTAAACCATATTTTCTTTGATACGTCAGATAGTTTTAACCGGGAATTTTCAATCATCATATCCATTACATGATTGTAATTCAATTCACCAAGTATTTCATCTCGCAAGTATCTGAATCGTTTGTCTTCAAGGCTATAAAAAGGGAAAGCACTGAGGTAGTTATCAGAGTCAAAGTTTAATAGCTTACGCGAAATATCGTCCTTACCAAATAGTTCTGAAACCTTGTTGTCGAACCCTTTATAAAATTCATTTATATCATTAAATTCTGTACATCTATAGTATCTGTACAATTCAAGCTTTTCTAATTCCCCTTTTAAGGGTGATGAATAAACAAACCAAAAGCCTGTGAGGTTGTGCTTTTCAAGAATAGGAAATGCGATTTCATATTGACTCAATAAATTATCATCAAAAGTTATGCATATGTCATCCTTCTCCAAGGTTTCTGTTGCCGCTTTATAATACCATGATTTTGCTGGTAACAGGTTATATTCATCTTTTAACTGTGTAATGATATTTGCAAAGCGCTCAGGAGTTAAACTTCCCTGTCCTAAAGGCTTGTCTCCTTTTTTATGAAAATGATGAAACATTACCCCGAAAGGTCTTGAATGATCCATGCAAATTCTACTTCCTTTATTCATATTCATTTTAACCACTTAAGTACAACAAATGTTTTATTCTGCTATCTGATCAATAATCCCCAGCCTGTCTCTGTCCGAATCCATTCGGGTAAAGTATACATCACTTTTCTTCAAAGGCTCAACGTGGCTGAAATATTTTTTACTGGCAAAACCTATATATTCCTGGTTAGGTCTATTCTCAATTGGGGATGTTACTTGCGGCACTATACAAAAATCATCATTCTCTAAGAAAATGAAGCCCGCATTAATTAGTAACTCGTGGTATAATGTACCAAACATAGAAAAATCAACATAAATATATTGCTTTTCTTTTGATAGCGTTATGATGAAATCTAAAATCTCCATCACCTGATCCGGTTTACCAAACAAATCAATAATTCTAAACACCCTATAAGCAGTCTGCAACAAAACTTCTTCCCGACAAGCTACGTATGCCTGTATCTCGTTGTTTACAACAGAACCGTACAGTTCATAATTAATAAACGGATTGTTCAAAAACCTTTTGCTGAGATAAGAATGATCTCTTACACTTGTGACGATATCTGAAGAACCGAACCCAAATTTATTAGTACGAACTACGTCGTCATTCAGTTTTGTTATCGCGTATTTACCAGATGAAGGATTTTTTTTGGAAGCTAAGTTTATCAGATCCTGCAACTTATTATTATCCTGATTTATGTGATTTACAACCGTTTTAACTTTCTCGGGAGAAATTACATAAACATACCTGCTAAATCTTTCACCATTAAAGGTATGGTATTCTACTGATTCATAAAACCTCAGTGTTTTTTCTGTAAATCCGATTACTCCGTTTGATTCATTGTTTTCTACTAAATAATCAACCAACATGGAGCTCAAACCCTTCCCCCGCCATTCAGCTAAAGTGAAAGCATTAACACCCCAAGCCAATGACATAATTTCCCCTTTTATATAAATTGAGCTTTTTAAGGTACCATAAAAGGAAACTATCTCATTTGATTCATTGTGTATCAGAACAGAATATTCGCTATCATTCTCTTTATCATCGAAAAGATTAAAATACCATTTGATATATTTTTCGGACTGAAAAATCGTTTTAGCTCCATATGCTTTAACAAAGAATTCCTGCAAAGCCGGTATATCAGAACTATACGCTTTTCTTATTTGAAAATTGTTTGTTAATGCCATAGGGTTTTTATATTTTAGGTTCTATTGTTTTAATTACTTTTGCAGGATTTCCGGTAGCAATAGAATAGTTAGGGACATCTTTTGTTACCACACTACCTGCTCCGATTACACAATTTTTACCAATCGTTACACCAGGTAAAATAACTGCATTTGCTCCTATCCATGAACCCTCTTTTACATCTATTGGCTTACTATCATAATGTCCCTGGTAGATAATTGCTTTTTCAGTGTTATCAAATTTGTGATTAGTCACATAGAAGTGCACTCCAGACCCAATTAACACATCGTCTCTAATGATAATTTCAGCTCCGCTATCCCGTGGATCAGCAAAAAACATAGTAGTTGGTCTGATAACTACATTTTTTCCAATCTGAATTTTAGAACAGGCAAATGCATAGGCTCCCGGTCTGAATTCTGCCCCTTTACCAAAATATTTAAACTTGTTTTCACAGAGTTTTCTCCCTGCCTTTTTATAATACAATTTATAGTGTGTTCCCAGAATATCCGGTCCCAAACGGTCGGTATTTTTCCAGAATTTCATTCTTGAAAAAAATTCGAGTATTACCATATTGAGAATCCTCCATCAATGATTAAGTTATGACCGGTTACATAGGTTGAAGCATCAGATGCCAGGTAGATAAGTGCTCCATTCATTTCATCGACATTTGCTTTTCGTCCCAAAGGAGTTTTGGCTGAATATTTCTTCAAAAATGTCTCATTTTCCTTGTCGCAATATATTCCTCCGGGGGTGAGTGCATTTACTCTTACATTATTTTTGCCGTAATAAGCAGCAAGATAGCGTGTGAAGTTATTTAATCCTCCTTTTGCGGCATTGTATACTCCGTGAGAGTATATCTGCTTGATATCCGGGCTTTTATCTAAATATATTTCATGAAGGTTCGATCCTTTATACATGTCCTGATCGTTGCCCACAATACCATAAATGGAAGAAATATTAATAACTGAACCGCTGTTTTGTTTTACCATTACAGGAATAAAAGTTTGAGCTGTAAGAAAGGGAATGGTAAGGTTTCCCAGCATTCCAATATTCCAGCCTTCAAGTGAAACCTCATCAAAAGGCAGATAAAAATCATCACCTTTCATGGTGGTGGAGTTTATAAGCACATCCACCCGGCTTTCTTTCTCAAGAATGCATTCTTTTGCTTTAATAATCTCTTCTTTTTGGGTAGCATCAACGTTGAGTGGCTGGTATTTTTGTCCGTATTTTTCTTTAAGCCCTGTTGTAAATTCTGACTCATCCAGCATTATATCACAGTTATAAAGAGTCGCTCCGTATTCAAGTAGTATTATACAGAACTCTCTTCCAAGGTATCCATTACCTCCAAAAAGTACAACTACCTTGTTTTCTAGTCTAAACATATTGTTTTGTTTTGATGGTTGGACAGTTCACAAGCCTCAATGAATTTCATTGCTTCGATGCCTTCTGTTATTTTACAAGAAAGACTTGATTCATCATGCATTACAAAGTGTTGCATTTGTCTGATGTATTGAGCATTGATTCCTTCGTTCGTATTGTAGACCTCTTTGGTTTCTTTTGTGGTGTAATCAGAGAAATGAATTACACCTTTCATAAAATCGTATTGCATTACACCCTTGTCAAAATAAACAGTACCTGTACGCACAATTTGGGGATCCAGAAAGTTAATGTGAATAGTAAGTCTTTTGCAGTCATCTGTCTGTACAATCAGATCGCACACATCGTCTACATCTATTTCCAGTTTACTCAGTTTTTCAACCTTTGAGAATATGCTGTTGATTTTTCCGAACAAAAATCTTGCAAGATCCAGTTCGTGGCTTAGTGTTTTTAAAGCACCACCCCCAAGGCTCTTTTGTGCATAATATCCTTTTCTGTAGTCCTCGTAGGGATGCCAAAAAGGCAAGTATTGTCCGACATGCATACGAGCGGTAACAATATCGCCGTATTTATGGGAGTCTATGCATTCTTTAATGAACAAAAAGACACCGTGAAACCTTAACTGATAGCCTACAATACCGTTCTTTAATTTTTTTTCGGACATAGCTGAAATTTCTTCTGTTTCCGAAAGATTTTCACAAACCGGTTTCTCTACAAAGTATTTGATATTGTGTTTTTCTGCAAGCTTTATATAATGTATATGCAGGCTTGTGGGATTGCTTATGATCATATGCGTGGGTTCCCAACCGAGAGCTTCTTCTTCTATATGAAAGGAAAGTACTTTTTGCTCCAGTTCAGGACCCACTTTTTTCTGTCCTTTGTTTGTTCTGAGTGCAGCAATTTCTGTTTCGCCCAGTTCAAGCAATGCATTCACATGACGCTGACCGATTGATCCCAGTCCGATTATAAGAATGCGGTTCATTTCAGTTCAAGTTTGTTCTGACTGTCCCAGTTGACCTGATATTTTTGTTTCATATCCTTATTGATCTGTACTATTTCAGCGTTTTCATCGAGGAAATCAATAATATCCTTCATCGGAGTTTTATAAGTATCTTTTCCGAAGCGTGTATATATCTTTTTGAAGAATTCAAAATCTTTGGGATAGTCCAGTGTCAGTCTGTAATCAGGTCGTTGCAAATTTTCAGGGATATCAAAGTCATATATTTCAAAGAGGCCGGTATCGGTAAAATATTTTCCCCAAACCTCAGTATCTGTTCCTTTCTTGATCTCACATACTTTTTTAAGCGCTTCCACTTTCATTCCGTATGAGAAAAAACCATGTGCCAGACCGAAGGTTCTGATAAGATCGGCTCCTGTTTCTTTGTATTTGGCAATAATTTTGTCAATGTATTCAAAGGATACCAACGGGCAATCGGCTGTGATATTAAGTGCATAATCAAGCTTGTATTGTTGGGTAGCGCCATATAGCCTTTCAATTACATCGTCTTCATGTCCTCTGAAAACACCAATTTTTTCCTCTTTTGCAATTTCTTCTAATATATCATCTTGAGTATTCATTGATGTACATATTATTATTTCATCAATATTTTTTACTAATTTTATTCTATCTATCATTAATCGAATGATTTGTCGATGATTAATCTTTAAAGTTAATTTATTCTTTAACCTTGTTGATTTCATCCGTGCAGTCAATAGAAAGCCTACTTTCATATCATTTGAAATCATTTCTATTGACACAATGCCCACTTAACAAATTTCGCCTAACAGTTTTCCCAATAATATTCAAAACATCCAATTGTGATAAATCAGACTGTTGGTCTGTTCTCTTAAAGCTTAAATGTTCCAATTTCAGTTTATCTCCTATCCTAATATCATGGATTAAAATAGCAGCTTTTTTCATAATGCCAAACGTGGAATAGGCTTTTTCTCCTTCATTCAATTTTAAATAACCGTTTCCATAAGTTTCTTCAACAATATTCAACATCTCAGTTAATTTTATAAATGTTTCAATGTTAATTGCTGCTTGCCAATCTGTTTTTCCTTCTCCGGTGGATATGGTTACATGTTTTTCAATATAATCCATACCTAAAGAAGCCCCAAGCAATGTTATTAAAATATTATGTTCATGGTTCCAAGCGGTATGATCAGCATATCCATGTTTATATTGTGGAAATAATTCCATTATTCGCTTTACTTTTAAAAAGTTGATATCCTCATATTTTGTCGGATAATTTTGAAAGCCATGCATAAGAATCACATTTTCAGTTCCAATGGTTTGAATTGCATTTTCAACTTCATATAAATCAGTTCCACCAATTCCTAAAACCACTTTTGTATCTAATTTTAGATTAGCTTTTAGATGCCTTAATAATTTTACATCATTGAGGCATGTTGAATGTATCTCTACCAATTCGGGATCCAATTTCATACCAAAATCGATGGCTTTTGTATCATTGAATAATAACATAGGTTTTTTATCGTGATGAGTGGTAATATTTATTATTTCGACCCATTGTGATTCAGAAAAGATACTGTTTTTTACCCAGTTATACCCTGGGTGATCTTTATGCATATATTCATTGACATTTAAAGTGACATGAAATTTAATATAATCAGCTTTTGTTTCTTTAGCTATGGTTGACACCAACTCTTTAAAGAAATAAAAATCACCATCGTGATGCCAAGCTGTCTCTGAAATCAGTTTGATCCGTCCCACTATAATCGCTCCAACACTTTTCGATATTCTGCCCATTGTCCCACATCAATCCATGCATCATCATCAATAGGGTAAACACCAACCTTTTTTCCTTGATTTTTGACATCTTCGATTAGGTGAGTGATATGGTAAAACTTATTTTTCGGGATAAACTCTAGGACATTTGGATTCAACACATATAATCCAGTATTAATTAAAAAATCATACTTGGGTTTTTCATTTATATGAGATAGATGTCCCTTATCATTCAACACACAGGTTCCATATGGTATGATGTATTCCTTGGTAGATGCCACTAATGTTACATCAAAATCACCTTTTAGGTGAAACTCATATAAACTTGCATACTCAATATTAACTATTATGTCGCAATTAGTAACAAAAAAGGCCTGATTGAATTTTCCAGTTAGATAACTCAGGCTTGCGGCAGTGCCCAAGGGTTCTTTTTCCTCCACAAAGCTCACTTTATAATCTGGTTCAAGTTCTTCAAAATAAGCCTTAAGAATCTTACTCTTATAGTTTACTGTCAAATGGAAGTCTGTGCAACCAAAGCCAGTAAACCGTTCTATTATATGTTCAATGATAGGTTTATCGTGAATGGGAACCAATGGTTTTGGGAGAATCTTGGTGAAGGGCTCCATTCGTGTACCCTTACCACCTGCCATAATCACTACTGGTATATTAAACTGTGGATTACTTCGTTGAGATCCACCGTCAATATCAGCCCAAGTTATGTAGTCGACCACTTCATGATTTTGATCCACAATAGGAATTAGATTCAGTTTTAGATCATGTATTAGTTGTGTGGCTTTTTCAATTGTATAATTATTCTGAAATAGTATGGTTGGTTTAGTATTGTAGCTTGTGGAAATATCTATGGAAATACCTTTTCCAGATAATACAACCCGACGCAAATCGCCATCAGTAAGTGTTCCAAGCAACTTATTGTTTTCATTAACTACCAATAGACATTTTTCAGCTGTCTTATCCAAAGACTTCATCGCCTGACGTATGGTTAAGTCCTCTCTTATTGTGATGTCTTTCATAAATCGAAAAAATCCTTTTTTAATTCATTTGGTAATGTAGTTGTCTTCAAGACTTTCAATATTTTTTTAATAGCATTACCCTTGCCATAAGGGTTTTTTACCGAGAGCAGTTTTTTTTGGAAATCTTCACTGTAAAGTGTATCAAACGCATTTTTAATAGATCCATACTCTGCCTCACAATCAATCACACTTTCGGCTTTAATTCTCCCCCTTTGACGATCTCCAATATTTATCGTACCAATTTTAAATGTCGGGGCTTCCGCCAGACCACTGGATGAATTTCCAACCACACAATCAACAAATTGCATTGTTGAGGAATAATTTAAATGCCCCATAGAAATAAATGAGATAGACCTTTGTGTATTATTCAAGACAAAGTCATTAATCATTTGTTTAATAATTCGACCATCAGAATCTGCATTGGGCATGGTAAATATTAGATAAGTTTCATCAAGACTCGCTAATATATCCAATAGTGATTGAAAATATTTTTTTGATGATCTTCGATCGAGTGTTACAGGATGATAAGTGATAAGGAGATTTTTCTTATTGAATTTTATCCCCGTCTTTTCTGTTAATTCCGTTTTTGAAAGAAGTTTTGTCTTTTTGATAGCGTCAACACCTAAGCCCCCTACATTAAAAACCCTTTTAGGATTCTCTCCAAGCTGAACTACCCGTTTTTTGTACTCGTCATTCGCCACAAAATGCCACCATGACATTTTAGTAATAGAATGTCGAATAGTATCATCAAATGCACCCGCTGTTGATTCACCACCATGAATATGCGCAATTGGTATTCTTGCATATAAAGCTGCAATGCTTGCGGAAAGCATTTCAAATCTGTCTCCAAGAATAACTATAATATCAGGGTAGAGCTCACTATATGCATCAGAAAAACCAATTAGTCCTAAACCGGTTGATTTTGAAATCGAAGAAGCTGTGTCAGAAGACAATAACATTTCAATTTTACGATTAATAGAAAAACCATCATTTTCGATTTCCTTGAATGTTAGCCCAAATTCAGGAGATAAGTGCATACCGGTAGCAATTATTTGAACTACAAAGTCATCGCAGTCACTAATTGCTTCAATTAGCGGTTTTAATAATCCATATTCAGCCCGTGTACCACTTATAAAACAAATTCTCTTCATCAAATAATTAACTCATCAGGTTGAAAGTCATCTTGAGATCTTTTACCTAATATTTCATACCACATCATCGGAGATATGCCATCCCCTGGTCTTTTTATTCCAATATTTTTTATTGTGAATAATTCGCCTTTAAGTATTGGTTTGATGGCTACTATGCTTTTTCGAGCAATAGATATATTTTTTGTTTCAGAGTGAGATGGCCTTTTAACTCCACTGCCAAGCGCACTCTCAACATTTCTGATAGCATTTATCATGTTTCCAAAGTCAGCTGGTTCCAGAGAAGCTTTATGATCAGGACCAACCATATTTTTATCTAATGTAAAGTGTTTTTCAATGATCTCTGCACCCAATGCAATTGCAGCTATCGGAATTTCAATACCTTGTGTATGATCAGAAAAACCAATTTTAACATTAAAGGCGTTTTTAATAGTAATCATTCCTAATAAGTTAACATCTCCATAAGGTGTAGGATATTCAGTATTACATTGTAGAACTGTGATATTTTCTTTTTTTGTCCCATTTGAGATTAGAATATTGAGGGCATTTTCAATTTCTCCCAAATTTGACATTCCAGTTGATAGAATTACATTATTATTCAACTTTCCGATTTTTTCAAGATATGGTAGATTGATTATTTCACCTGATGGTATTTTAAATATTTTTAAGCCCAACTCTACAAGTAAATCGATGCTTTCTAAATCAAAAGGAGATGATAAAAATTTAATTCTTTTATTGTTACAATAATCAAATAATTCTACGTGAGCATTAAAATCTAGTTCGAGCTTTTTTATCATCTCGTATTGAGTTTCAATTTTATCAGTAGTCTCTAATTGATATTCAGCTTTTTTTGCATTCTTACTTACTAACCTGTCAGCTTTGAATGATTGAAATTTTATCGCATCAGCACCAAAATTAGTAGCTTCATCAATCATTTTTTTGGCGGTGTTTATTGACCCATTATGATTAACTCCAGCTTCTGCGATAATAAAAACTTTTTTCATGTTATCTTTATAAAACCTATAGTAATAAGTGCATAATTATACCTTTTTCGTAAATATTCAATATCATGGTCTTTCGCAATTATGTGATAACCTAAAATATGATTTGATTTTTCATTTTTTTCAATTAGGCCAGCAATTTTGAATTTTCCCTCCTGTTCAAAAACGTCAGTGTACACTTTTGTATGATTACCAGCACCAATTAAAAGAATTTCATTCATAAAAGATAGGAAGTTATTTTTTTTATATCATTAATTGTTAAGCTTATTGATGATGGAATACAAAGAGAGCGGTCAACAAGCAATCTTGCATTATCAATTTGATAACTCTGAAATTGTTCAAATGGTTTTTGCAAATGATTTAAGTGCCAGATCGGCCGCGTTTGAATTCCATTTTTCTCAAGCACACACATCAATGAATCTATTTCATTTTTATCATTATCAATTTGTAAAATATTTAACCAATAATTGTTATTAGAATATTCAGGTGTTTTTGCTATTGAAAGCCCATCAATTGTCTTAAAATAAAAGACATACTGCTTATGATTTTCCCTTTTCTTTTCTAGGTATTTAGGAAGTTGCTCTAATTGGGCCACTCCCAACGCCGCCTGGATATTCGTAAGACGAAAGTTATAGCCAACTTCATTATGTATATACTTTACAGGATCATCCTTTGCCTGCGTTGTGAGATAGCGTGCTTTATTAGCCATTTTTCTGTCATCCGTAAGAATTACGCCACCACCGCCACAGGTTATGATTTTATTTCCGTTAAATGATATACAGCCAAATGCACCTATCGTACCAGTATGTTTTCCACAATATTTCCCCTGAGTGTAGAAAGTTCCCAAACTTTCACTAGCATCTTCAACAATAGAGATGTTTCTTTCATTACATACATTTACTAATAGATCCAGATCGCAGGCATTACCCCATACATGTACAGGAATAATTGCTGAAATACGTTTTTGGGTGATTTTATTATATGTAGATCCATTTATAAATACCGTTTCGTTAAGAATAAACTGAATAGTTTTATCAGCATCCAAATTGAAATACTTGTCTGCATCCATAAAAATTGGAGAAGCATTATTATAGATAATAGCATTTACCGGAGCAATGAACGTCAGAGTTGGTACAATCACTTCATCGTCAGATTTTACCCCTGCAAGTTGAAGGCTGATCTGCAATGCAGATGTTCCGTTGACACATGCAACTGCATAATTTGAACCAGTGTATTTTGCAATCATTTGTTCGAACAAGTTAACATACTTACCCGCAGTAGAAACCCATTCTGTATCTAAACATTCCTTTATGTATCTCCATTCATTACCATTAATACATGGAGCAGAGAGAGGTATAATGCTAGACATTATAAATATCTGGTTTATAAAATTCTAGGTTTTCTTTTAGAAACTCAATCGTTTCCGACAATCCCTTATTAAGTGTATATGCAGGTTTCCAGGTAGTTTTGGCAATAATCTTATTATTATCACATACTAAACGTTCTACCTCACTTGCATCAGGTCTAATTCGTTTTGTATCGGAAATTATTTTAATATTTACATTCATAAGTTTTGAAATGAGCTTAACCAAAGCACCGATGGATATTTCATCATTCATTCCAATATTTGTAAATTCTCCAAACAAATTCTTTGATTTATAGATTTCTACAAATCCATTTGCAGTATCTTTTACAAAAGTTAAGTCTCTTGTGGGTGTTAAATTCCCCAGATTAATTTCTCCTTTGCCAGCTAAAATTTGGGTAATAACTGTTGGTATAATTGCTCTTGCAGATTGTCTTGGACCATAAGTATTAAATGGACGTACTATTTTAACAGGTAATGCAAAAGATTTAAAATAGCTCAATGCGAGATGATCGGCTGCTATTTTCGTAGCTGAATACGGGGACTGCCCAACCATTGGATGCTTTTCATCTATAGGGACATATTGTGACGTACCATAAGTCTCGCTTGTAGAAGTAATTAATATCTGATCTATATTTTGAATCTTTGCAGCTTCAAGGATATTGAATGTTCCCTCAATATTTGTCCGAATGTAAGCCAAGGGAGATGTATAAGAATATGGTATCCCAATAAGTGCAGCAAGATGAAATACTGAGTTACAGCCCTTCATTGCTTTCGAGACAGAATCATAATCTCTAATATCACCAAGGGTGATATGCATATCATTTTTATACTTTGAATTTTCAAGCCAACCCCAGTTATTATTTGGATTATAACGATCGAAGGCTTCTACGATAAATCCTTTTTTAACACATAATTCTGCTAGGTGTGAGCCAATGAATCCCGTTGCGCCAGAAATAAATATCTTATCAGCCATTCAATTTACTTTGATTATTATTTTTATACCAATCATAGACATTTTCTATTCCATCAAAAATATTTGTATTATACTTCCATCCCAAATTATTTATTTTCGCTACATTTAGTAACTTTTGTGGTGTCCCATCAGACATTTTGTCATCCCAATTAATATAACCATTAAATGATATTATTTCCTTTAGTACTTCAGTCAATTTTTGAATTGTTAGATCTTTTCCTGTTCCGATGTTGATATGTTGGTATGAGGAATATCGTTTCATTAAAAATATTAAAGCGCCTGCAAGATCGTCAACATGTAAAAACTCACGTTTGGGAGAACCTGTGCCCCAAAGTGTTAGTTGGCATTTAGTATTTGGCAATAAGACAATTCCAAAATTTTGCATCAGTTCAATTATCTTGTATTCAGAAGCTGTTCCATCAATCTTATTAATGGGTCTTTTATTCAGATCATCCCTGATAGATTCAAAATCTGAATTTTCCAGGCATTTTGCCAAATGCATCTTCCGAATTATTGCAGGTAAAACATGTGATGTTTCAAGATTAAAATTATCACCAGGTCCATATAAATTAGTCGGCATTGCAGATATAAAATCACAGTCGTACTGTTTGCGATAGTATTCACACATTTTCAAACCACTAATTTTTGCTAGGGCATAGGCTTCATTAGTAGGTTCTAATAGTCCGGTCAATAAGTATTCTTCTTTAATTGGTTGGGGACATTCTTTAGGATAGATGCATGAGCTACCGAGAAAGAGTAATTTTTTCACTCTATTTTTATAAGAAGCATGAATCACATTTGATTCAATCATCAAGTTATCGAAGATAAATTCAGCAGGATAAGTATTATTTGCAAAAATACCTCCAACTTTTGCGGCAGCAAGAAAAACATACTCTGGTTTCTCTCTTGCAAAAAAAGTTTTGACTGCAAACTGGTTTCTTAAATCCAGCTCTGATGCAAACTTACCAATAATATTTTTATATCCAGTACCATTTAATTTCCGGACAATGGCAGATCCCACTAATCCCGTGTGCCCGGCTACATAGATTTTTGCATCTTTTTTCACTAGGAACCCTTTAAAGATTTCATATCAGCAAGTGTCATAATTTTGACCAATTCTGAAAATTTTACCTCTGGCCTCCAGCCAAGAATTTGTTCTGCTTTTGCGGGATTACCAATTAATAGTTCTACTTCTGTGGGTCTAAAATATTTGGGGTCAACTTTTATAAGGATTTCACCTGACTCACTATTTCTTCCTATTTCGTTCAGCCCATCACCTTGCCAGTCCAATATAATTCCTGCATGTTTAAATGATAATGTACAGAACTCCTTTACACTGTGAGTTTCTCCGGTTGCGATTACTAAATCCAACGGCGAATCATGTTGAAGCATCATCCACATCGCTTCCACATATTCAGGGGCATATCCCCAATCACGTTTTGCATCAAGATTTCCCAGGTAAAGTGTATTTTGTAATCCAGCTTTTATTCTTGCAACTGCCTGTGTTATTTTTCTGGTTATAAATGTCTCTCCTCTACGTGGGCTCTCATGATTGAATAATATACCGTTACAGGCAAATAAATTATATGCTTCACGATAATTCACAACTACCCAGTAAGCATATAATTTTGCTACAGCATATGGGCTTCTTGGGTAAAATGGAGTGGTTTCAGACTGAGGAATCTCTTGCACCTTACCATATAATTCACTGGTGGATGCCTGATAAAATTTTGTATCAATTCCTGATTCTTTTATAGCATCTAGAAAACGAAGAGTACCAACGGCATCGACTTCTGCAGTATATTCTGGAACTTCAAATGATACCTGAACATGAGATTGTGCACCTAAATTATATATCTCATCAGGTTGAATTTTTTCTAATAGTCGATTAAGATTGCTGGAGTCTGTGAGATCGCCATAATGCAATATCATTTTAACATCTTTTTTATGTAAATCTTTATATAAATGATCAATTCGGCTGGTATTAAAAGAAGATGCTCGACGAATAATGCCATGGACTTCGTAACCCTTATCCAATAATAATTCAGCAAGATAAGATCCATCTTGACCGGTAATTCCTGATATGAGTGCTTTTTTCATAATTATTTTTTTTTAAAAGTTATTGTTTCAAATTTTCAATATACCAATTAGCAGTCAGTTTTAGTCCATGCCTGGTCTCATATTTTGGTTTATAATCGATAATTGTTGCAGCTTTTTTTATTGATGCATGCGAATGTGGAATATCCCCTACCCTAAACGGTCCATAATTTGGATTAATAGCTGAAATATTAAAATCATAATTCATCAATTTATTTTTCAATGCAAAATACAATTCATTCAAATTTGTATTTTTACCATATGCAATGTTAAGAACTTCGGTAAATCCATCTTTATCATTTATTACAAATTGTTTCTCGTCACCATAATATTTCAATTGACCTTTTATAAACTCATGATCTTCAATAAAAAGAGCTTTTTCATTCGCTTGAAGAACATTGTCAATATATGTGAAATCTCGGCTATAGCTTCCATCACCATTAATTAATGGACTTTCATGATTTATGAGAAGCTTAACCCAAAGAGGAATGACTGCGGCATAAGCTCCATTGGGGTCTTGTCGTTTTCCAAATACATTGAAATATCTGAGCCCAACACATTGCATCCCATATGTTTTGGCAAAAATATCCGCATACAGCTCATTTACATATTTTGTGATTGCATATGGTGAGAGAGGTTTACCAATTTCATGTTCTATTTTTGGTAATTTTTTTGAATCGCCATAAGTCGAGGAACTTGCAGCATATACAAATCGCTTTATGCTTTCATCACGAGAAGCAATAAGCATATTTAAAAAACCACTAATATTCACCTCATTGGTGGTAATTGGATCTATGATAGAGCGAGGTACTGAACCCAATGCTGCCTGATGAGATACATAATCGCAACCCTTCACTGCTTGTTTACATAATTCTAAATCTCGTATGTCTCCTTTTATATAAGTGAAATTATTATTATTGTAATTGTGTTCGATATTATGCTCAAAACCAGTTGATAAGTTATCGAGACAAACTACATTATGACCAAGTTGAAGGAAGTGATCTATTAGGTTAGAACCAATGAATCCTGCGCCACCTGTAATGAGAATTTTATATTTTTTTGTAGTCATAAGTATTACAATCTTGCAGAAATATTTTCGACTGGGAACATACCTTTAACATCGAAAATAATGGTGCCTGCTGATTTGTGTTTTGAAATATCTATATCTTTAAACTCATCATGAGCAACAGCAAGGATAATTGCTCCATAATTATTTTCATTAGGATAATCATTCAATATTTCTATTTCGTATTCTTTCCTAACTTCTGTATTTGAAGCCCAGGGATCAAAGACATCTACTTCTAATCCAAAACTATTTAATTCATTATAAATATCGATAGCCCTTGTATTTCTAATATCTGGACAATTTTCCTTGAAGGTAATCCCCAACATCAATGCTTTGTTATTTTTCACTTTTAGCCCAGCTTTCAACATTAACTTTACAACCTCACCTGCAACATATGCCCCCATAGAATCATTCATACGTCTCCCGGCAAGAATTAATTCAGGATGATAACCAACCTCTTGTGCCTTCAGGGCAAGGTAATAAGGGTCAATACCAATACAATGTCCACCGACTAAACCCGGTCTAAATGAGAGAAAATTCCATTTTGTACCTGCCGCTTCTAATACTTCAAGAGTATCGATATCCATTAAATTAAAAATTTTGGCAAGTTCATTTACAAAGGCAATATTTATATCGCGTTGTGAATTTTCTATCACTTTGGCAGCCTCAGCGACCCTTATACTTGAAGTAAGGTGAGTTCCTGCAGTAATAATTTGTTTATAAAGCTCATTTACTGTTATTCCAGTTTCAGGTGTAGATCCTGATGTTACTTTCTTAATAGTTGTTAAAGTGTTAATCTTATCACCAGGGTTTATTCTCTCCGGTGAATAACCAGCAAAAAAATCTTTTTTGTATGTTAAATCAGAAACTTTTTCAATAACAGGTATACAATCATCTTCCGTTGCGCCAGGATATACAGTAGATTCATAAATAACAATATCACCTTTTGAGATAACCATCCCCACCGTTTCAGAAGCTTTTAGTAAAGGAGTAAGGTCTGGTCGATTATTTTTATCTGTAGGTGTTGGGACTGTAACAATATAGATATTTGCATCGATTATATCATCTGATTTGTCCGTAATCAATAAACCCTTACTATGATTAGCATGAGCAGTATTAATTAGAACCGATTTGAGGTCAGCTTTTTCAACCTCTAGAGTTTTATCCAAACCTGTTCGAAGTTCATTAACCCTTGTGGAGTTTATATCAAATCCGATGACGGGGAATTTCTTGGCGAATTCGACTGCCAGGGGCAGCCCCACATATCCAAGACCAAGTATAGCTATTTTATGCATGAGTAGTAATTAGTGATTAGTGAATAGTAATTAGTTGCCTGCCGTAGGCGGGCAGTTGACAGTGGCTCGACGAGCCTGTATTGAGCGAAGCCGAAATGCTCAGCAACCGTTTGTTAGTTTACAGTTATCCCACCTTCGGTGGGCAGACAGTTGAAAGATTTTGATTTCAGAATCAACGTTTTAGTTTAAAATCTTTCTCATGAAAATGTACTTAAAACTGCTGTCTGCAAACTGCCCACTTTATACTTCCCGATACATTTTCCATGTGCTTTTTAGAAGTGTTTCTAAATCTGAATACTGGGGTTTCCATTTTAATCGATTTTCGGCATAGAGTGATTTTGCCACTAGGTCGTCTGGATCACCGGGGCGTCTTTCAACATTTTTATATGGAACAGCTTTTTTGGTGATATTTTTAGTTCCATTTACCACATCCAATACAGAATAACCGATCCCTGTTCCCAGGTTGACAATGAGGTCTTTATTTTCTTTATCCAGATAAATCATTGCTTTGATATGGGCAGTGGCAAGATCATTGACATGGATATAGTCTCTGACCCCGGTGCCATCTTTGGTATCATAGTCATCGCCAAATATCAGCACTTTCTCCCTGGTTCCGGCAGCAGTTTCCATAACAATAGGCAAAAGATTGGCACAGTTTTTTTCCATCTCGCTGATTCGTCCCTTCACATCATAACCGGCGGCATTGAAATAACGTAATGCGGCAAATCGCAGACCTTTTAATTGACTATACCATTTTAGAATTCTTTCAATTTCCAGTTTTGTAAATCCGTAAAAATTGACTGGTTTGGTAGGATGGTTTTCATCAATAGGTAAATATTTAGGGTAACCATATACAGCTGCACTGGAGGAGAAAATAATTTTCATCACATCATGCTTCACCATGGCATTGAGAATATTGATTGACCCAGTGATATTGTGATGGGCATATTTACCGGGCTCATCCATGGACTCACCCGCCGCTTTTAAGGCAGCAAAATGAAATACCACATCAAACACATCACTCTCAAAAACTTTTGCCAAATCCGTATCATTTAGAATATCGCCTTCAATAAACATAACTCCATCTGGGATATTCTTTAATGATCCGGTTGAGAGATTATCAAATACGGTAACCTGATGACCAGTATCCAGTAACTCTAAAACGATGTGACTGCCGATATAGCCGGCACCGCCGATGACGAGAATATTCATATTAAATAAGTAGTCAGTTTGCAGTAGGCAGTATACAGAAATAGCATGATTATAATATTTTTCTAATTTCCATTAGATTAGTCCTCTAGAGTTTTAATTAATCCTACGAGCATTGCAGAAATTTCTCTTGTTTCTTGAATCCAAATTTTACCAGTTTGTTTTGGGATATACTTGATATCAATACCTATGTAGATTTGCGATCTTAGTTCAGCTGTTGAGCCTCGCGAAATTACAAGGAATCTCTTTTTTTCTTTGTTAGACTCTCTATCCATTCCTTCTGCAATATTGGAAGAAATAGAAAGTGATGAACGAGTAATTTGATCACGGAATCCGTAATCTTTTAATTCTGCAAATT
>Ga0233431_1001289_pt1 | contig 44453 bp, 44 predicted proteins | sample SI_118_April2016_FD_179867 | JGI IMG/M metagenome (GOLD analysis project Ga0233431, IMG submission 179867) | Seawater microbial communities from Saanich Inlet, British Columbia, Canada - SI_118_April2016_200_MG | ecosystem: Environmental > Aquatic > Marine > Inlet | place: Canada: British... | reverse complement strand
AATTTATGAACCTGGACTTACTGATCTTATTCAAAAAAACACCAAAGCAAGAAGACTTATATTTACAACAGACTACAAAAAACCAATAGAAAACAGCTCCGCATGCTTTATTGCAGTACCATCTCCATCTAAAGATGACGGTTCTTGTAACTTAAGTTATGTAGAGAAAGCTGCCATGCAAATAGCTGAGCAAATGAACGGATATAAAGTAATAGTAAATAAATCCACAGTACCTGTTGGAACCTGTGAATATGTTAAAGAAATAATAAAAGGACAACTAAAAAAGAGAAATAAAGAGTTTGAGTTTGATGTAGTCTCAAATCCTGAATTTTTAAAAGAAGGTAATGCGATACAAGACTGCTTAAAACCCGACAGAGTAGTTATTGGAGTTAGATCAAAAAAAGCAGAAGAGATCATGCATGGCATCTATGCCCCTTTTATGATTAGTAGAAACAGACTTTTAATAATGGATCCACGTTCTGCTGAAATGACCAAATATGCAGCAAATGCAATGCTTGCTACCAGAATCTCTTTTATGAATGAAATGTCTCAAATATGCGAAAAAGTAGGTGCTGATATTACTCATATAAGGCAAGGAATAGGTTCTGACCCTAGAATCGGATACAGTTTCTTATATGCAGGAGCAGGTTATGGAGGATCTTGTTTTCCAAAAGACATCAAAGCTTTGTATCATATGGCAAAAAAAGCTGGTTACACTCCAAAAATGTTAGAAGTTGTAGATACAATAAATATAGAACAAAAGAAAGTTCTTCTTAGAAACATTTTAGAGTATTTTGAAAAAGATGGTGGAGTCAAAGGAAAAACAATTGCTATCTGGGGACTTTCTTTTAAGCCTGAGACTGACGATATTAGAGAAGCTCCTGCTATAGAACTCATAAAAGCTCTTTCAAAAAAAGGGGCTCATTTAAAAGTATTTGATCCTATAGCAATGGACAATGCTAAAGAATCACTAAAAGATCTTCAAAATATTTCATGGTGTGAAAATGAAATTGAAGCTGCTAAAAACTCTCACGGAATAGCTCTTTTAACAGAATGGAGACAATTTAGACTGGTTGATTTTGGCTTACTTACACCATCCATGAAAAAGCATGCTTTTTTTGATGGAAGAAACCAATACAAACCACTAGAGATGAGAAAAAATGGTTTTGATTATTTTGGTATAGGAATACCTAGGAACAATGCAAATGAATATTGATGAATTTATAGATAGCTCTCAAGACAGAATAAAAAATACTATTTCTCATTTATTTAATTTTTCTAATAAGAAAGTAAAAAGCTTAAATGAAGCTGCTTTATACATTCTAAACACTGGTAAAAAGATAAGGCCTATTTTAGTATTAGCCATAGTTCAAAGTTTTCATCAAAACATAGAAAAGGCACTAATTCCTGCATGCGCTCTAGAACTTGTTCACTCGTATTCACTAGTACATGACGATCTTCCTTGTATGGATAATGATGATTACAGAAGAGGAAAGCCAACAGTTCATAAAAAATATTCTGAATGGTTAGCTCTTCTTACCGGCGATTTTTTATTAACCCATGCTTTTAGCTCTATTTCCTCTTCTACATTATTATCTGATAGAGAAAAGGTTTTATTAATAAAATATTTATCAAAAAAAGCTTCTGCAAATGGAATGATTGGAGGACAAGTAGTTGATCTAGAATCAACAAATAAGACAATTAACTTTGAAACTCTTTATTATATGCATAGCAAAAAAACCTCTGCTCTTTTTGAAACAGCTGCTATATTTGGAGCAATAATTTGTAAAACAAATTTTGCTGACACAAAAAACCTACTGCACTTTGCTAAAAATATTGGACTAGCCTTTCAGTTTGCCGATGATGTATTAGACAGAACCTCCCCTTGCAATGTTTTAGGTAAAAAAAATAGTTCCGATCAAAAAAATAAAAAAACGACAGCTATAAATGTTTTAGGATTTGAAAAAGCTAAAACTTATGCAAAAAAATATTACCAAAAAGCAATAAAATCACTTGATAATTTATCAGTTCAATCTGATCTATTAAAAGATCTAACAGATCGATTAATACAAAGAAAATTTTAAACAACCTTCTCTTGCTTCTTTTTTTTAAAAAAAGTTAAGATCTCTTATTAAAACAACCTAAAAGGTTCATGAAAAATGATCGATGCAACTTTTTTAGAAGGCAAAAGCAAATATCCATCACCTATAAAAAATAAATTTATAAAAAGACTTTTTGATATAGTTTTCAGCTTTTTAGTAATTGTATTAGGATTGCCTATTTTTGTTATTTTAGCTTTTATTGTTCTTTTTTCATCTAAAGGACCTATTTTCTATATAAGTAAAAGAGTTGGAATTAATGGTAAACAGTTCAAATTATATAAGTTTAGAACGATGTATATCGATGCAGATCAGAAAATAGAAAAGATTATCAACGAAGACAAGGAACTTTTTAAAGAATGGATAAAATATAGAAAATTAAAAAAAGACCCTCGAGTAACTCCTATTGGCCATTTTTTAAGAAAAACATCTTTAGATGAACTTCCTCAATTTTTCAATGTTTTCAAAGGCAATCTTAGTGTTGTAGGACCTCGGCCATTTTTTTTAAATGAAATTATAGAGATTTTCCCTAAAAAAGCTCCAAAGATCTTATCAGTAAAACCGGGTATCACAGGATTGTGGCAAACATCAGGCAGAAATAATCTTACAATAATACAAAGAGTTGATTGTGAAGAGAAATACATAGATACATATTCTTTTAAAAATGATCTTTTTCTAATATGCAAAACGATTCCTTTGATGTTCCCTCATAAGGAGAAGTGATACAATGCACGTACTCGTAACAGGAGGATCAGGTTACATCGGATCTCATGTCTGCAAATTATTAGCTAAAAACAACATTATTCCTATCTGTTATGACAATCTAAGTGAAAAAAACCAATTTTCAAATACTTGGGGAATATTTATAGAAGGAGACATTTTAGATAAGAAGAAATTATCTAAAATATTAAGTAAGTACAAAGTAGATGCAACACTTCATTTTGCTGGAAAAATTCTAATAGAAGAGTCTTTAAAAAACCCTCTTGCATATTATCAAAACAATGTTACAGGAACTCTTAATCTATTAGAAGCGATGCTTGAGAATAATGTTAAAAATATAGTTTTTTCAAGTTCTTGCGCTGTTTATGGAAAACCTCAAACAATACCTATTTCAGAAGACAATACAAAAGCCCCTATCTCTGTATACGGTAGAACAAAAAACATCATCGAAAATATATTATATGATTTAAAAAAACCCTACAAACTTAACTATGGTATTTTAAGATACTTTAATGTAGCCGGAGCTTCTGCAAACTTGGATATAGGAGAGGCTCACATGCAAGAGACTCATCTTATTCCCAACATCATTAAAGCAATTTTATTAGATAAAGAGTTTTATGTTTATGGTAATGATTTTGATACAAAAGATGGTTCAGCCATAAGAGACTATATTCATGTAGAAGATTTAGCCTCGGCTCACTATGCATCTTTAATGTATATTCTAAATACAAATAAATCATTTTCTGCAAACATAGGAAGTGGAGAAGGTTTTTCAGTTATGGATCTAATACATATAGCTGAGAAAATAACAAAAAAGAAAATAAAGGTTGTTTTCAAACAAAAAAAAGAAGGAGATCCTCCTATTTTAATAGCAGATAATAATACAGCAAAAAACTTACTTAACTGGTCACCTTCTGCAGACATTGAAAATATTTTTAAAACAGCGTGGTTATGGTACAAAAAAAATCCCAATCTACTAAAAGATTAACAATATTATTTTTTCTATTTCAAAGCATTATTGCTTCTATTTTAATAGGAACGATATGGCCTCATCTAAAAATTAATGCATACATACCTTTTTTAATTATTTTAATGCTTAGCTCAACATTTGGAAAAGCCATGTGGATGAGCTGTTTTAGTGGCATAATACTAGATCTCATTTCTTCTAGCAATTTTGGAATTCATGCATTAAATTTTACTTTGATAACATTTTTTTTATATAGGTATAATAGATTTTTTAATGACAGACCAATTAACATCTGTTTTTATACAATCCTAGCCTCAATGACATCCACCTTAATTTACTTTTTCTTATACTTTATTTTTAAAAATGCATTTTCAATATCAATAAAATGGATATTTACCGATCTGTTATTTATGTCTATAATAGATGGAATATATGCCTTTATATGGTTTTCTTGTCCTATAATAGTATTTCAGGTTATAAATAATACTTTCACAAAAATAAAGTATACCAAGAATAGAAGGTCATACAGATGATAATAGCCGAAAATATCAGTAAGTTTTCTGAAATAACTCTTTTAGCTATCCATGCAGCTTTAAAAGCTGGAGACATATTAAGACACGGATATGGACACGCACACACTATAAATGAGAAAGAAGGGGTACATAATTTTGTAACAGAATACGATACCAAATGTGAAAATGAGATTATTGCTTTTTTAAAAAAAGAAGGACCTAAATCAAATTTCCTAGCAGAAGAAAAAGGTAGTATGAATAATAATGCCGATCTAACCTGGATAATAGATCCTTTAGATGGAACTGTTAATTTTGCGCATCATATTCCTATGTTTTCTACAAGCATCGCTGCTATGGGAAAAAATGAAATTTTAATAGGTGTTGTTTATCAGCCTATGACTCACGAACTTTTTATAGCAGAAAAAGGAAAAGGTTCTTTTTTAAACGGTAGAAAATTGAATGTAACTTCAACAGAAAATATTAACAAATCAATTTTAGCAACAGGCTTTCCTTACAATTTATATGAAAATCCATCTCATGTTATACAACATTTTGTTGATGTTTTAAAAACAGGTATTCCAATAAGAAGAATAGGATGCGCTTCTATTGATCTTGCTTATGTAGCAGCAGGTCGTTTTGACGGATTTTGGGAAGTAGGCCTTGGTCCTTGGGATTGCGCAGCTGGAAATCTTTTAATAGAAGAAGCGAACGGCAAAATAACGACTTGGGATAAAAATACTTTTAACATATTAGAAAAAAAGCCTATTTTAGCTACGAATAGTCATATTCATGATCAATTATCATCTATTTTGACAAAGGAATATAAATGACCCTAATTGATGGAAAAAAAATAGCTCAAGATATCAAAAATGATTTAAAAAAAGAAATAGACAAGTTTAAACATGCAAAACCAACTCTTGCTGTTATTTTAGTAGGAAACAACCCTGCTTCAGAAACTTACATTAAAATGAAAAAAAAGGCTTGTTTAGAAGTCGGTATTAAGTCAATGGACATTAAACTGCCGAAAGAAACTACCCAAGATCATCTTTTAAAAGAAATTTACAAATTAAACGAAACTCCAAATATAGACGGTATTTTAGTCCAACTTCCCCTTCCCTCTCATATTGATGAGAGAAAAATAACTTTTTCTATCCATCCTGATAAAGATGTAGATGGTTTTCATCCTTTAAACCTAGGTAAAATGTTTTTAGGATATACAGACTGTTTTATTCCTTGCACTCCACTTGGTATTAGAACACTTTTAGAAAAAGAGAATATTCAAACACTTGGAAAACATATAGTTATTGTTGGAAGAAGTAATATTGTAGGCAAGCCATTAGCAGCTTTGCTTATGCAAAAAGGACCAGATGCAACAGTATCGATAGCTCATAAAAAAACAGAAGATCTAAGATCTCTAACATTATCTGCAGATATATTAATAACAGCTGCAGGTGATCCTAGATTTTTTGATAGTTCCTACATAAAAAAACAAGCAGTTGTCATAGATGTGGGAATTAATAAGATTGTAGAAAACGGAAAAACTAAAATTGTTGGAGATGTGAATTTTGAAGAAGTAGCTCCTATTGTCAAAAAAATAACTCCGGTACCGGGAGGAGTGGGACCTATGACAATAGCAATGCTTCTTAGTAACACTTTTGATAGTTTTTGTAAAAGACGATGAATTGGACTTTATTTTTTGATATAGGCAATGTTTTATATTTCATTTCTTTAGAAAAGATGTGCAATCAAATAGCTCATCTTTTTTCTATTCCCATTGAAATAGTTAAATTGCACCTTTACGATAAAGAAATTATTATGAAATATGAGTCTGGTACTATTTCTACAGAAGAAATAATTGAATATTTCTCAAAGTCATCAAAAAAAACAGTATGTAAGAAAGATTTTAACAAAGCCATCTCTAGTGTTTTTACAAAACCAAATAATGAAATTATTCCTCTAATAGAGACCTTGAAAAATAATAATCATACATTAATTTTACTCTCTAACACAAATGAAGTTCATTATCGTTATCTAGAAAAATTTTTCCCTATATTAAAATTATTTGATAAAACAATTTTATCCTACAAAGTAGGATTTATAAAACCTCAAAGAGAAATATTTGAAATAGCTCTCTCTCATGGAAATAACAGCTCTATGTTCTATACCGATGATATAAAGGAAAATATAGACGCAGCTAGAAACACAGGTTTAGATTGTGAAATATTTACTACTGTTAGTTTGTTAAAAGATCATCTATTAAAAAGAAAAATTATTACATAAAACTTTTAATATTTTGTAATATTTTTAAATAGTTCAATCTCTCTTTTATAAAAAAACAAACAAAATCCAATGCAATAAAGTCTTAAAACAATTATTCTGAAGTTTAAAAAGAGAAATGTCTTTATAAAAAAAATGAAAAAGAAAAAAGAGTCTAAAAATCAACAGATTACAGGAACTTTAAGAACAAATCCCAAAGGCTTTGGATTTGTTACTCAGCTCAATGTAAATATCAATGATATATTCATATCTAAAAAAAATATTTTCAACGCAATAGATGGAGATACTGTAGAGATAGAGTTACTTCCTCCTACAAAAGGAATTAACAAACCAGAAGGAACCATCACCAAAGTTATAAAAAGGACCAATCTTAATCTGCTTGCTACTGTTATAAATAAATATAAAAATGAATATATTCTACACTCAACAAAGTTAGGAGATCTTAAGAAAATAATCCTTAAGACAAAAACTAGATTAATCCTAGGAGATAGAGTAACTGTTAAAATAATTAACTGGGATCTTAAAAAAGGAATAATTGAAGGTAAACTTGTCAAAAAAATAGGAAATATAAAAGATGCTTCTATCGATGTAGAGACTGCTATTTGTGACTTTCAGATATTAGACACCTTTCCTTTATCTTTAATGAAAAAGATAGAAAAAATCCCTCAAGACCCTTCACAAACAGATTTAAAAGAAAGAGAGAATTTTACAAACATAAACTGTATAACAATAGACCCTAAAACAGCAAAAGATTTTGACGATGCTCTCTCTTTAAATATTGACAAAGAATGTAATTATCATTTAGGGGTACATATAGCTGATGTTGCTCATTACATTCAGCCTGACAGTCAATTAGATAAAGAAGCTTATTTAAGATGCAATTCGTCTTATTTTCCAGGAAGATGCTCTCCAATGTTACCAGAACAATTTTCTAATGGATTATGTAGCTTAAAACCTAATGTAATAAGACTTACTGTCTCCGTAATGATGGATTTTGATAAAAATGGTGTTATGTATGATTATAAAATTTTAAGATCATATATCAAAAGCAAGAAGCGCTTTACATATGAAGAAGCTTATGAAATTATAACAGACAAACAGACAGACAAATACAAAAAGCTTTTAAAAGACATGGTTAAACTATGTAATCTTTTAAAAGCTCAAAGAAACAAGCGTGGATCGATTGATTTTGCATTGCCAGATTATAGCATTGAAGTTGATAGCAAAGGAAATCCAGTGCAAGTTAAAAAAATCGAATATGACATCTCTCATCAACTCGTTGAAGAATATATGTTAAAAGCTAACGAAACAATAGCTGTTCATCTTGAAAAGACGAATAGCCCTCTTATCTACAGAACCCATAACAAACCTGATCAAGAAGATATAGAGTCTTTTTGTAATTTTGCTACTTCATTAGGGTTTGAACTTCCAAAAGACCCAACTCAAAAAGACTTCCAGCATCTATTCAAACAAATACAAGATTCTCCTTATAAAGATATTTTAGTTATCAATTTCATCAAAAGCATGAACCTTGCTATATATTCTCCTGAAAATGTAGGACATTACGGATTAGCATTAGAACAATATTGTCATTTTACAAGCCCTATTAGAAGATATTCAGATTTAATAGCACAAAGATTAATTTTCGATAAAAATTACTCTTTAGATGAACTTAATGAAATATCAAAAAGCTGCTCTGAAAAAGAAAGAATAAGTTTTCAAGCAGAAAACTCTGTTGTTAACTTAAAAAAATTAAGGTTATTAAAAAAATATCACCAAAGCTCTCCTAAGAAAAAATATAAAGCTATAATCATTTCTGTTAAGCCTTATTTTATAATACTTGAAATACTAGAGTTAAATTATCCTACAACCATGCATGTATCACAAATGAGAGCTGATTTTTTTGAGTTCATTTTAACATCCAATATTTTAAAAGGCAGAAACACAGGGAAAATTTTAAAAATTGGAACAAAATTAAATCTAAGTTTAGATAATATAGATCTTATAAAACAAAAAGCCACTTGGTATTTTTAGTGCAATGCTACCCTCTTCTTTCTATCAAAAAACTGACGTTATATATCTAGCAAAAAAACTTCTTGGTAAAGCTATATATACAAATATCAACAATGAACTTACAGCAGGGATTATTGTCGAGACTGAATCTTACAGAGGTGTAAATGACAAAGCTTCTCATGCATATAACAACAAAAGAACAAAAAAAAATGAGGCTATGTATTTAGAAGGAGGCAATATTTATGTTTATATTTGTTATGGAATACACCACTTACTAAATGTTGTTACCAATAAAAAAGATATTCCTCATGCTATATTAATAAGAGCTATAGAACCTACTATTGGAATCGATGTAATGCTAAAAAGAAGAAACAAAAAAAAAGAAAACTATTCTCTAACAGCAGGACCAGGCTCTCTTACTCAAGCTCTAGGAATTTCAATATTACATAATATGAAATCTTTAAATGATAAAGAAATCTGGATAGAAGATGTAAATAATGAGATAGAAGAATATAATATAATAAAATCCCCGAGAGTGGGGGTCAGTTATGCTAAAGAGGATGCTCTTTTACCATGGAGATTTAGAATAAAAGACAATCCCTGGACTTCTAAAGCTATATAAAAATACACATAAAAGTATTAACAAAATAATATAACTGACTATAATAAATATATTATTACTGGAGAATTTATGCTAAAAAAGCATTTCATTACTGGATTAGTAATTTTATTACCTTTAACTGTAACTATTTTTGTAGTCTTTTTTATAGTTAATTTTTTAACCAAGCCTTTTATGGGCTGGGTTATAAACATCCTATCATCTACCCGGCTAAAAGATTTTGGTTTTTATATTTTTTCCAGTGAACAAGTTATTAGATATGGAAGTCAAATTATTATTTTGCTTGGTCTTTTCATATTAACATTATTTTTGGGAGTATTAGGTAGATGGTTTTTATTTAATACTATTATTAAATGGTCAGATCACCTACTCCAAAAAATCCCTCTTGTAAATAAAGTATATAAAACTTCTCAAGAAATAATAAAAACACTGTTTATTAGTGATAAAAATTCATTTAAGCAAGTTGTTTTAGCTCCTTTTCCTTCAACGAAAACATATAGTTTAGGCCTTGTTAGCAGACAATCCCCTCAAACATGTAAAACAGCTACAAATTCAAACGATCTTCTATCTGTATTTATTCCAACCACGCCTAATCCGACAACAGGATTTTTATTAATGTATAAAAAAGAAGATTTAATTTTCTTAACAATGAAAACAGAAGATGCTATTAAATATATTGTATCATGTGGAGTTATAACACCTGAATACCCACAAACAAACGAGTCTAAAGTATGAGAAAATACCTTATAGCAGGACTGATAATTTTACTTCCCCTTGTTTTAACAGTTTTTGTCGTTGTTTTTTTAGTAGATCTTTTCACAGCTCCATTTATTAATTTAATGACGGATTATCTATCTCATTTCAAATCAACAATAACTATTTTAGATTCACAAGTTTTTTTAACTTTTATAGCAAGAATTCTTATTTTAATCTTGCTTTGCATAGCTATCATGTTTTTAGGGGCTATAGCTAGATGGTTTTTTATAAAAGGCTTAATTTCTTTTACTAATAAATTCTTTTCAAAAATACCTTTTATAAAAAACATTTATAATGTAACGAGAGATATACTTTCAGCTTTCTTTTCTCCTAAAGGCAGAAAAGCTTTCCAAAAGCCTGTTATGACAAATTTCCCTAACGAGAAAACGCTATGTCTTGGATTTATATCTGGAGAGATTCCACAAGAATGCAAAGAAGCCGTTGATAAAAACCTAACGCCTGTTTTTCTTCCGACAGCCCCTCATCCTATATCAGGTTATTTACTTATGGTACCGGATGATCAGTTAAAAGAGATTGAAATGACTAATGAAGATGCTGTTAAGTTTACAGTATCTTGTGGAATGATTTTACCACAACTAGAACGTGAGCAAAAAGATGAGCCTAGATAACTCCAAATCAAAAATAATTTTCTTCCAGGTAACCTCTCCCCCTCAAAAAACAAAAAAAATAGTTTATATATCTCACTATCATTTTTCTAAAAAAGAAAATCTAACAATTTTAGTATCCGACGACAAAGCATTAGATTATGTAGATAAGCTGCTCTGGAGCACACCTTCTATTAGCTTCTTACCACATAAGGCAACCAGTTCTATTTGCAATGATTTAATCGTTATTACTAAACAAAAAGAAAATTTAAACAATTCAAAATATATTTTCAATTTAACAAATCACAGTATTAATTCTTTTGATTATCATATCATCTATGATTTTGAAGATTTCACATCATCTCAAAAAAACGAAACATTCAAAAAGAAATTTAAAGAATACCATAGCAATAAACTATCCATAGAAACGCATTCTTAATTGAATTATAACATCAAATTTAATAAACTCTATTTACATTAATAATATTTTTAAAATCATTTATTAGATAAAATAGGATTTTTATATGTCAACAGTATCAACAGAACAAATACATATAGGAAAGTACACAGAAGCAAGAGATTGGAATACTATTAATCCGGAGTTAGTTCTTATCAAAGATCTTGAATCGAAAGCTAAAAAAATAATCACTTGTGTTAATGCAGCCCTTTCACAAACAAAACCCTTTGACCTAACAACAGAGCAAATAAGTACTATATTTCATAAACTGGCAAGAGAAGGCACCTTAGGAAGTAAAAGAATAATTAACGACATATCAAACTGTATAGATACTAAAAATTCTATAGAACTAATATTTCATCCAGAAGATAGTTTTTTACCTCAAACTATAAAATTATCTTTTTCTAAAAAAGATCTAAAAATGAAAAATTGAAAATCTATTCTTGCAACATTATATTTAATACAATATAATTTAGCATAAAAATTTGAAAAATTAGGAGCTAACGTAACATCATATGACAAGAATAGGAAAGCAAGAAGAAAGACGACATAAGTATCCAAAAAAACATAAAAAACCATCTAAAAAAACAGGTTCTTTAAAAGATAATTTAAAATTAGGGTATAAAGAACACGCTAATGCTACTGATAGCAAAGAATCATTTATACCAAAGATAAAATAGGAAAAAAATAATATGTCTAGACATCCTAGTTATGGAAAAGCAAGTAAAAATGCAAAAAAAAGAAATGTTTTAAAAAGATTTGAAAGAATTGATGTTTTAAAACAATTGGGAAAATGGAATGACGACAATAAAAAAGTCACCGGTCTTCCTAAAACCCCTGTCAGCTAAAAGCTGGAAAACTTTTTCCAGCTCCTTTTAATAAAGACTCGTGAAGATAAATATTTTTAATCACCAAAAATCTTTAAGATTATCTAAAAAGCTTATCAAAGATCAAATATCTTTAGTTTTGCTAGAAGAAGATATTCATTGTGATGAGTTAAATATTTTTTTTGTTTCAAAAAAAGATATATGTGATCTTCATGAAAAATATTTAAATGATCCTTCACCAACAGACTGCATATCATTTCCAATCGACGATCCTTTTTCAAAGGAAACATACAAACATTTAGGAGAGGTTTTTGTATGTACTGATATTGCTATTGAATATGCTAAAGAAAACAATCTCTCCCCATATGATGAAGCAACTTTATATATGATTCATGGTATTTTACATTTAATTGGATATGATGATATTTTGCAAAAAGACATAAAAACTATACGAAAAAAGGAAAAAAAGTATATGACATTACTTAAAGAGCAATTGAAAGGAATAAGCCAAAAGCATATAAACTCATGGAAAAAAGAAGGTCATGTTGACTAGAAATATTGAAATTTTTTTATTTTTGTTATTTATTTCACTTATAGTCGGAATATTAACAGCATTTAGCACAGCCTTAATAAGGCTAGGTAAATTTCATGCCAAAGAATACATCAAAGTAAAAAAATCACATTTTTTTTTCTTTTTTTTCCTAAATAAGTTTTTTAAAAAAAATGAATGGGAAAACATTTATTTTATTATAGGATTTACAAAACACATATTAAATTTATTATATGCAATAATTTCCTTTTTATTTTTATTATCTATTTTTCCGACATTGCAAAAAACGATTTTCAAAGCAATGCCCAGCTATGATGTATTATCAGTTTTTTTTCTATCACTCATAATTATTGGGTTCTCTATTTTAATAGATTTTATAATGAGGCTTATAGCAACACTAAAAACCAGACAGATTCTACTTTCCACATCCCCTATTGCATCGATAATTTTAATAATTTTTTTTCCTTTAACAGGACTTTTCTTAAAACTAGCCAGATTTTTTTATAAAAATAAGGAAGTTGATTATCCTAATACTATTTTTATGGCAAAAAATAAAGTTTTAGAAATGATCAAAGATTCTGGTCTTAATCAAGTTTTAAACAAACAAGACCAAAAAGTAATAACCTCTTTTATAGCCTTTAGAGAAAAAGTTGCTAGAGAAATCATGATTCCCAGAGTGGATTTATTTAGCCTTCCTGCTGAAATAACAGTTGAAGTTGCAGCAAAAAAAATTTTGCAAGATGACTATAGCCGTGTCCCTATATACAAAAATACTCTTGATAATATTTGTGGAGTACTAATGTATAAAGATCTTTTAAAAATATATACCCAACAAAAAGATCTTTTACAAACTCCTATTGAAAATCTGGCAAAACCAGTTATTTATGCCCCTGAAAACAAAAAAATCTCACAGCTTTTTCAAGAATTTAAAACAAGACAAACCCATCTAGCTATTATTGTTAATGAATACGGAGGAACAGAAGGGATAGTCACGATTGAAGATATTTTAGAAGAAATTTTTGGTGATATTGAAGATGAGTATGACATAGACGAAGAAAAACAATTTTGGAAACTTCCTGGAGGAAGTTGGATAGTCGATGCTAAAATGCCTATTGTAGACATAGAAAGCAAGCTAGACATTCACATACCACCCAGCCCCGAGTATGAGACAATAGGAGGATATATCTTCCATAAAGCTGGCACTATTCCATCTAAGGGGTGGAAAATCAACCAAGATGAGTTTGAACTAGAAGTTTTAGTATCTAATGAACGTTCTATAGAAAAAATCAGAATAACTCCTAGAATCATTTCAAACTAGTTATTGAAAAAGAATATCATTTAAGGCAAAATAACAGCTTATCTACTTAAAAAATCAAAGGATGTAACTTATGCGTCGTTCTATATGCAGCACTTCACCATCTACTGTAATATCAGGAGATGTATCGACATGGACATTTTCTTATACAACAGCAAATGACATTCCCAAGGGAGCTAATTTTAAGTTTGACATGCAAAGTTCTTCCCATGACCAAGACTGGGAAATACCTCAAGCAGACCCAAAGAAAAAAAATAATTTAATATGGGGAGAAATCGACTCTAAAAACATCAAAGCAGAATTTATAGAAACTAAAAATCCATTATCAAATCAATTTGAATTCACACTTCCCGTCGATTTAAAAGCAGGAGAATCCTTCAACATAAAAATCGGATCTCCAAACCAAAACGGAGTTGGTAATCGTTCTCAAAAATACATTCAAAGAAAAAGAGAATTTATTTTACACATAGATGTGGAAGGGAAAAGAAACTATAGCGAAAAAGAAATTTTCCATTTGGATGTAAAAGGAAATAAACTGTCTAATATAAAAATAATTACACCAGGGTTAGTCAGCAGAAACAGAAGATTTGATATCGTTGTACGTTTTGAAGATAAATTTGGCAATCTTACTGCCAATGCTCCAGAAGGAACTTTAATTGATTTGTCATATCAATATTTAAGAGAGAATTTAAGTTGGAAGCTATTCGTTCCTGAAACAGGTTTTATTACATTACCAAATCTTTATTTTAATGAACCTGGAATATATAGAATTGAATTGAAAAACCTACACTCAAACGAAATATTTTATTCAGCTCCAATTAAATGTTTTGCAGATACCGACAATCATTTATTTTGGGGAACTTTTCATAGTGAATCTGAAAAAGCAGATTCTCAAGAGAATTTAGAAAATTCTTTAAAATATTTTAGAGACGAATTAGCCTTACAGTTTTATGCTACTTCTTTTTTCGACAGTGAAGAAGACACATCTTCCGATATGTGGAAAAAAACATCTCAACAAATTGCAGAATACAACGAAGAAGATAGATTTATTTGTTTTTTAGGTTTTCAATATCTTGGAGCAAATCACGAAGAAGGATTACATCAGTTCGTCTATACTAAAGACAACAAACCTATTTTAAGAAAAAAAGATATAAAAAATAATTCTTTAAAGAAAATATATAAAACTTATCAACCTAAAGAAATGATATCTATTCCTTCTTTTACAATGGGACCAAATAGCTGTTATAATTTTAAAGAATTTAATTCTGAATTTGAGAAAGTTGTAGAAATTTACAATGCTTGGGGAAGCAGTGAATGTCTAAAAAAAGAAGGTAACGACAGACCGATAACAAACGAAAAGAAAAAAATAACAGAAGAAGTTGAAGGCTCTATTCAGCATGCACTAAATAACAACCATAGGTTTGGTTTTGTTGCAGGCGGTTTAGATGACAGAAGCGTATATTCAGAATATTTTGAGACATACAAACAATATCCTCCTGGATTAACAGCTATAGTCGCAAAAGCTCATACACGAGATTCCATTATCGAAGCTATAAATAACAGAGCTTGTTTTGCAACAACAGGAAAAAGAATAATCATTGGTATGGAAATAGCAGGTCAACCTATCGGATCAATATTATCTACTAACTCAAAACCAGGTCTTGCATATAACAGATATATTACTTGTTATGTTTCAGGAGAATCAAAAATAACTAAATTAATCGTTATCCGTAACGGAAAGATTTTCAAAACTTTTGAACCTAACGAAAATGATTTTGAAATAAGTTTTGATGATTCTGAACATATATCCCAGATAGCTCTAAAAGGAAAAGAAGAGAAGCCTCCTTTTATTTATTATTATGTAAAAGCTATCCAAGATGATGATCATGTTGCATGGGGATCTCCTATTTGGGTGGACATAGAAGAAAAAGAAGAAGCTCCTAAAATTAAAAAATTAAAAACAAAATAATTTTTTGATTTATAAAAAGGATGATATCTAATCGTTTCTATCTATTATCACTTTGTGATAATAGATAGTGAAGTTTTCTTTGTTATATAGTGCTAGTTATTTCTTTCATTTCCTGAAAAGCATCAGATCCAAGATATTTTCTAGTATAAATCTGTTCTTTATATATATCTAACAAACATTTTACAGCTACATGAGGGTTTTCTGATATTATTTTAGTGCCTAGATTAACATATAATTCTTCTGAAAAAGCCTGAAAGCCATTTTGTATTCTTATTTTAATTCTTTCTTCTAAAGGCAACGATTCATAAGCGCTTTTACCAACAGTAAGTCTAATCATGTGTCTAACAGGATGGTGACATTCTGTAATTGCAGCCAATATATCTTTTGGAAGAGCATTTTCATTTCTAATTCTTTCAATTTTTTCTTCTATATCTCTAATATCCACATCTTTATCCAAAGGTCTAGGAGCTTCTTTTTTACTCTTAAAAAACCAGTTAAAGCAGAAAAATATTTTTAAAAATAACCTACCAAAACATCTTAAAGCAGACATCATCATGTTACAAACAATAAACCCTTTTTTTCCCTTAATCTCTTTCGATGCAGATTCAATAGTTGAAGGTGTATCTCCAATACCTCTTGGAGACATTCGTACATGTGGTGTACTTATTTGTTCTGTTTCTGTATCTCTAGTCACAGCCTCGGTTTGTCTTATACTCATAAAACACCTATATTTTTTGCGATGCTAGAATAATTATTAAATGAAAATAAAAAAAGATAAATTTAAGAAAAAACAGCCTTTTGTTAAAATGTATTTAATATGGATAAAATAATATTAGGATCTTCATCTCCAAGAAGAAGATCTATTTTAAATTTTTTTTCAATACCTTTTGAAGTTGTTAAATCAGATGCAGAAGAAAAAATTGATTTAACAATGTCAGATCCTGCTCTTATTACATGTGACTTAGCTTTAAAAAAAGCTGAAGACATTGTAAAAACCCACCCAAATGATATAATTTTAACAGCTGACACCATCGTTTATTACGATAATAAGATATTGCTCAAACCTAAAAACATCCAACAAGCAAAAGAGATGCTTTCGCTTTTATCTGGTTCACAGCATGAAGTATATACAGGAGTATGCGTTAAAAAAGGTCTGACACATGAAACAAAAGCACAATCCACCAAAGTTTACTTTAACAAACTTTCAACTACCCAAATAGATAAATACATCAATTCATTACATCTTCTTGACAAAGCAGGCAGTTATAATATACATACAAGTGGAAGTATAGTGTTAAAAAAAATTGAAGGATGTTTTTATAACATAATAGGACTTCCTATAACGGTAGTTTGTGAATTATTAGGAAAGTTTGGTATTGATTTATGGGATTATTTAAAAGATTAACTATTCTTTTTTGTTTAAGCTGTAGCCTTTTATATTCTGAAGACATAGAAAAAAAACAACTTTTGTTTTTAATGCATGCCGGTGAATATAAACAAGCTTTCTCTAAATATTTATCTTACTATCAAGGAAAAACATTTGATTTTGAAGTATTGCAAGAGATGTGTCTTGTATTATTAGATAAAGGATCCAAAAACAACAACTCTGAAATAGTTCAGTTAAGTTTACTAGGAGCTGGATTTGCATCATCTAATAAATCTATAGAAATTTTAGAAAGAGGGATAGATAGTTCAGATTATCAAACTCAATTAATTTCTTTATACTTTACAAACTTCATTCATGATGACAAAAATGAAGATCTACTAAAAAAAGCTATTAACTCATATTTTCTTCCAACTAAATTTGAAGCAGCATATCAAATGGCTACACATAAATATTCTTTTGCTGCTGGAGAAATCGAAGCTTTGATGTATAAACTGCCACCTTATTTCAAGGTGTTTTTCCCTTCTCTTTTCACAATGATAGGATCTACAGAAGCTAATATTTTATTAAAAGACCTTTTATACGACGAAAATAATTTTGTAAGAGCCGCCTGCATTTTAAGCATAGCAAAATTTAAAAGGGATGATCTTCTTCCTATTATTAGAAGAAAATTAACTTTATCAAATTTGTTAGAACAAGAAACTTGTGTATTTGCTCTTGGTCTATTAAAAGATTCTACTTGTATAGAAACGATAAAACATTTCTCTCATAACAGTGCTGATAATATAAGAATTGCATCTTGCGTTGCATTAAATAGATTAGGTGTTGATAGTACCAACGATTTAAAAAACCTAGCTGAAAAAGGTAATTTAAACGCCATATATGCTTTAAAAGACTTTGAAAATGTCCAAGACCTTTTATATTCATTATTAAAAAGTAAAAATATCGATATAAGATATAATAGTGCCTTAGCTTTATTAGAGAAAAAAGATTCTAGAGCTTTAGATATCATTTTAGAAATTTTAATTAATAATGAGGACTTAGGGATATACCCTGTTTATTCTCCGGGCAAATCTTTAATGCATTGGAAAACAATTACATCAGCTTCAATAAGAAAAGAATCTGAATATAATCCAGAATATTTTCGTTTTGTAAAACAATCTATTTTAAAACAAGCTGTCGAACTTAACGAAAAAGATTTTCTTACAATAGCAAGAATAATCTTTGAGACAGATCAACTTGAGCTAATTCCTACCCTATCTTCTTTATTAGAAAACATTAACACAAAAGAAGCTATAAACTTACTTACTTATTATTCTGATAAAATAGGTTCTCCATTGATTAGAAATTATTGTAATCTATCTTTATACAAACTAAATCAAGAAGGACCTTATGAAACAAGAATCAAAAACTTTCTTTTAGCAAACATAAAAGAAGAAATGATCAAGTTTCACCCTCTTTTACCAAGACAGATAGATGACATTTCTATTTATTCATTAAACCCTTTAGAAACATCTAATCTTCTTATGGACATCTTTGAAGCACTAGCAAGTAAGCAAGATGAAAAAAGCATAAAAACAGTAATAGAAGCTATACAAAAAACAAATTCACATAACAGATATGTACTAGCTGGTATTTTAATAAGAGCTACCCAATAAACATTTTTGAAATTTAATTCATCTATCTATATTATTTGCTTTGAAAAACAAATAATTTATGAAAAAACTTTCAAAATACTTCTGTTTATCCTTTTTGTTGTTTTCTGTTGTCGGAATATCTGCAGAAAACGAATCTAGTTCTTTTGTAAAAAAAAGGCCAATGATAAGAACTTTTAAAAAGTCCCTTTTGAAAAAAGGGGTTAAATTTTTCAAAACAATCAATACTGATCCAACACCCATCAATCCTAAAAAAACTCTTATTATAGAGCTCAATAACCCATCGTATAAGAATGGCATTTTAACAACACATGATGGTGGAGTTATCAGAAACAGTGAGATTAGAATACAAGCAAAAACAATACAGTATACACGTATAGAAGGTGATGTGCCTATTCATAAAATTGAAGCCGAGCATGACCTCATGGTCCAATATAAAAACAAAGTATATATTGGTGAAGAGCTAGAATATGATTTTATAAAAAACGAAGGAACTATCTATCAGGGGAAGACATTTTCCTCTCCTTGGTATATAGGAGGCGATAAAATAGATCTTAAAAATAATGGCACCTACAGAGTCAAAAATGTTTTTTTGACTACATGTGAAAATCGTGATTCTACATGGGATATTCATGCAGGAAAGATTGAGATTATTAACCAACAACTCTTAAAAGCCAACGATATACAATTTAGATTTTTTAAAGTGCCAACTTTTTGGCTACCTTCTTTTAAGACCAACCTTAAAAAGTTTTTTTCTACTCCCCTCATACGTTATAAATTAAACTACGACAAACATTCAGGGGTAAGGGGATCTATGAGATACAGACTTTATTCTTGGAAAGATTTTGCTTTATTTGGAAGGGTTGATTATAGATTCAAAAAGGGATTTGGAGGAGCAATAGAAACCGAATATTTTTCCGAAGAAAACAAAACCTCTCTTATAACAAGAAGTTATTTAGCTTCAGACACTCTTCCTAACGATCCTAAAAAGAAACAACGCTATCGTCTGCAAGGAGCTTTTCATTCAACAAGCCCTCAAAAAAGTACAACTTTTGATATGACATGGGACAAGTTCAGCGACATACATATGCCAAGCGATTTTAAAAGTGATGATTTTGAGATAGACACAGCAAGAAAAACCGAAGCTAAAATGAGACATCAAGAAAATCATTTTATATCTATATTATATGCCAAACCAAGATTAAATCCTTTTGAAACTGTTAAACAAGAAATACCATCATTTTATACATCTATAAGACCATACCAACTACCTCCTTTGGGCATTATAACAGACAATACAGCAAAGCTATCTTATTTAGATTTTGTATACTCAAACAAACTAAAACAACATTTAAATGATTTTAATTCTGTACGTATCCAAACGGCCAATTCCATATATAGACCTTTCAATTTTAAAGGATTTAAACTAACTCCAAATATTGGAATTATTGGAATATACTATAACCACCTTCCTTATAATGATGATTTTGGTGGCTTAGGCATTTTACAATATGGATGTAAACTATCTACTTTGCTTTTTAAAAATTACACAAAATACAAACATATAATCCAGCCATATCTTGATTACAAAGGCCTTTCCAAGCCTACCTTAGACAACTCTAATCACTATATTTTCAGCATTGAAGATGGATATTATAGAACAAATCAACTCCAAGGAGGAGTCAAAAATCAATTTTTTATCCTAAATGAAAATAATGGCAAGCCTTATTTTGAGATAGATTTCTTTGCTAATGCTTTTTTAGGTTCTCATAAATTACATAAAGTTATACCTAAAGGTTATTTAGATTTGATATGGAATCTTCCTTCCATGTCACTTAATTCTTATTTATGTTGGAATATTGAAAAGCAAATAATAGATTTTTCTAATATATCTTTAGCAGCGACATTAAATGAAAATATAGCCGGTAGTATAGAGTTTCGTTATCGATCATCTTATGATTGGAGAAAAGCTAATAAAGACAACTTTACGTTAGATCTTTATCAACCATCTTCCTCTCTTCATTACTCTCCTCTTTCTGACAAAAGAAATACAATCTTAACAAAATTATTCTTTAGATTTTCTCCATTTTGGTCTTGTTTAGTTGAATCTCATCACGGGTGGAACCGTTATGGGGAGCCTCCTTATAATGAACTCAAAATCAATCTTTATACAATGATCTCTTCTTTTTGGCAGCTTAGAATATCCTATACTCACACTCAAGTAGACGATCGTATTTCTTTTGGTGCATCTTTAATAAAAAAATAATTTTTCCCCATTAAATCTAGATAAAAAAAAATTTAACTGTTATTCATAACATTATTAAGATAAATAAAAAAATGAGATTTTTATGAGTTCATCTCAAAGCATTTATGATAAAATGTCTATCGAAGACACTATTAAATCATTAAATACAGATACAAAAATCGGTCTAAAAAGCCAAGAAGTTGCTAGTAGATTAACTACATATGGAGAGAATTCTTTAGAAAACAAAAAAGAATCTATCTTCAAAAAACTTTTAGCTTTTTTTTGGGGACCTATTCCATGGATGATAGAGATAGCTGCTATATTATCTGCTATCTTAGGAAACTGGTCAGATTTAACTGTTATCATTCTAATGTTAGTTATCAATGCAGCTTTAGGCTTTTTTCAAGAATTTAAGGCTGGCAATGCTATTGAAGCTTTAAAAGAAAAGTTAGCTCTGCATGCCACAGTTTTAAGGGATGGTAAATGGCAGGATATCGAAGCTAAGCTGTTAGTTCCAGGAGATGTTATCAAAGTTAAATTAGGGAACATCATTCCTGCGGATATTAAATTAATCTCCGGTGATTATTTATCTATTGACCAATCTTCTTTAACAGGAGAATCTTTACCTGTTAGTAAAAAGCAAAGTGATATCGCATATTCCGGAACAGCGATCAAAATGGGAGAAATGATAGGGATAGTAACTTTAACAGGAATGAATACTTTTTTTGGAAAGACAGCAAAATTAATTAGTTCAGCAACTTCTATCTCTAATTTCCAAAAAGCTGTTTTAAAAATAGGAAACTTCTTAATTATCTCAACGCTTGTTATTTGTACTTTAATTTTAATAGTTTCTCTATATCGCTTAGAAATAGAACATATAACGCACGAGACACTTGGAGAAATAGTAATATTTATCTTAGTTTTAGTTGTGGCAGGCATACCTGTTGCTTTACCTGCAGTACTTTCTGCTACTATGGCAATTGGAGCTAACAAGCTTGCAAAATTAAAAGCCATAGTCTCTAAACTAACAGCTATTGAAGAATTAGCTTCTATGGACATTTTATGTTCTGATAAAACAGGAACATTAACACAAAATAAACTTACAGTTGGAGATATAAAACTATTTGATAGTAAAGATCCAAATGAAGTGATAACTGTTGCATCTATAGCATCTGCTACAGAAGCTCCTGATCCTATAGATGAAGCTATTTACAACAAACTTCAAAACAAGGAAGCTCTCAAACAATATACTAGAGTTAAATTCATTCCTTTTGATCCTGTAAGCAAAAGATCAACAACAATTATCAAAAACAAGGAAGGTCAAGAAGAAACCTTGGTAAAAGGTGCGCCACAAGTTATTGTAGAACAAGTAAACCCGTCTGAAGAGCTAAGAAAAGAAATAATGCAAGCTGTTATTGATTTTGCTCAAAAGGGTTATAGGACTTTAGGGGTAGCCAAAAAAACCAGTGATAACAAATGGTCATTTTTAGGTTTAATTTCACTATTTGATCCACCAAGAGAAGATACTAAAGAGACTTTAGACACAATAAAACAAATGGGCGTAGACATAAAAATGGTAACAGGAGACCACGAAGCTATCGCAAAAGAACTTTCAGAAAAATTAGGACTTGGAACAAATATCGTTCCTACAAACAGAATTTATAAAGATAATATTCCTTCTAGAACAAGAGATCAAAAATTAGAAGATGCAGATGGATTTGCAGAAGTTTTCCCAGAACACAAATTTGAAATTGTACAAACACTTCAAAGAGATGGTCATGTAACAGGAATGACCGGTGACGGTGTCAATGATGCCCCTGCTTTAAAACAGGCAAACGTTGGTATAGCAGTTAGTGGAGCTACTGATGCCGCTAAAGAATCTGCCGATTTAGTATTAACAGAACCCGGTTTAATGGTAATTTCTCATGCAATAGCTGAAGCTAGAAGAATTTTCGGTCGGATGAAAAGTTATGCCATGTACCGTATCAGTGAAACTTGCAGACTATTATTATTCTTATCGCTGTCAATGATAGTATTTAATGATCACCCTTTGTCTGCTATAATGATTATCTTAATAGCTCTTTTAAACGACATACCTATCATGATGATAGCTTATGACCATATGAGGACTCATACAAAGCCTGTTACTTGGAACATGAATGAGGTTTTAACTATTTCTATAGGTCTTGCTATTGTCGGGGTTATATCGACTTTTGGTCTTTATTGGATGGGTGATAAATACTGGTTTATAGATGTACTCGATCCTTTAGAAAAATTTCATCACCTACGAACTTTAGCATTTATGGCCATTTTATGCGGAGGAAACCTAACAATTTACTTAACCAGAAATATTCGCTCTATTTGGTCCAAACCATATCCTGAGATAAAATTCTTTTTATCTACATTAATTTCTCAAATAATAGGCACTTTAGTATCCGTGTATGGATTAGGAACAGAAGACTTTATTGGTATTGGATGGAAATATGTAGGACTCGCTTGGATATATATATTAGTATGGTTTTTAATATGCATGCTTGTTAAAGAAACTCTTTATAGAATGATTGGATACAGAAAAAAAATCAGCTATATGGAAAATTTTGTTAAAACAACAGCACATAAAATAAAATAAATTAGCAAATAAAGTTATTTTGATGGGTTATATTTTTTCTTAATCTTGTGTAAAAGAGGCTTTATTATTTTCTTGTCATCTAAAGATATTCTATCGACGAAAAGGACCCCATCTAGATGGTCCTTTTCGTGCATAATTTCTCTTGCAGTATAACCTTGCAGTTTCTTAGTAAACTGATTACCATTAACATCTAAAGCTGTTACTGTAATAGAAACAGGCCTTGAAACGTCTTCATAAATTCCAGGAATAGAAAGACACCCTTCTGACATAGTTTCTTTCTCTATAGAAGGTTCTGATAATTCAGGATTAATAAAAACTTCAGGTTCGGCCAAAGATACCTTTTCATCTTCTTCAATCAATTCTCTAATTACAACAACTCTATATAGCTCCCCTATTTGGTTAGCAGCAAGGCCTACTCCATTAGAATAACTTTTCAAAGTAACTATCAGATCATCAATGATTCTCTTGATATTATCATCGATCTTTTGAACAGGTTTAGCCTTTTGTCTTAATATAGGATTACCAAAAAAGATTAAAGACCTAACTGACATAACTATTCCCCAACTTCTTCAATAGATGGTTTAATCTGTTTTATACTATGTCTTCCTAAAGCTGAAGTCCATAAAGATAAAATCAAACATCCCACAAGAAAAAATGTAGCTAAGTAAGCAGTAAACTTTTTTAATATATCTGCTGTAGAGGTTCCAAACATAGAATCGCTAGAGTTTCCTCCAAATGCAGCACCAAGTCCCATACTTTTTGATTCTTGAACTAAAATAATCAATGTTAAAAAAACACAAAGTCCCAAAAATAAAATCAAAAGTAAGTAAAATAAAACTGACATAGTTATTTCCTTTTATGCATTTTTAATTATTTCATAAAAACTTTTATAATCCAACGCAGCTCCCCCAACTAAAGCACCGTCAATATCATCTTGTTTCATCAAATTTTCTATATTATCAGGTTTAACAGATCCTCCATATAATATAGATATTTTTTCAGCTACATCCTGGCTGTAGATATCTGATAAAATTTTTCTTATCATCTTATGAGCATGTTCAGCAATCTCTGGAGTTGCAGTTTTTCCCGTTCCAATAGCCCATACAGGTTCATATGCAATAACTACTTTGTCAGCTTCTTCTTCTGCTACGTTTTTCAAACATTTTTTTAGCTGAGTCTCTAACACTTCTTCTGTTTTGTCTTCTTCTCTTTGCGCTTCCGTTTCTCCAACACATAAAATAGGCTCTATATCGTCTTTTAAAGCCTTTATGACTTTTTTATTAATAAACTCATCGGTTTCATTAAAGATATGTCGTCTTTCGGAATGCCCTAATATTACAAATTCAGATCCAATAGATTTTAGCATAATAGCAGCTATTTCACCAGTAAAAGCTCCTTTATCAGCATCATTCATATTCTGAGCTCCTATTACTACAGGAGTTTTTTCAGAAACTTTCACACAAGATTCTATAATTGTAAAAGGAACAGCCAAATAAACATCTTTTTTGATATCAACAACTAAAGGAGCTAATTCATGTATAAATTTGATAGCTTCTTCTTTTGTTTTATACATTTTCCAATTACCGGCTATAATTTGTCTACGTTCCATAACACTGCCTTCCATATTAATTTTTTTCATAGGTACATAATAGCTTTTACTATAGAAGAATTGCAAGTTTTAATTAGAAAATGTTAACATCTAACTCAATTAATTTTGATGTCATATGAATGAAAATACTCTCACAGTTTCACAACTAACTTACACTATTAAAAATCTTTTAGAAACGAGATTTTTAAATATAAAAGTACAAGGTGAAATAACTAATCTACGACATCAAAGTTCAGGTCACATCTATTTCACTTTAAAAGACAAAGATTCTCAAATATCATGTGTTCTTTTTAAAGGAGCAGCAAAATCTGTAAACACTACTTTAAATTCAGGTGACAGCGTTATTGTCGAAGGAGAAATCACTGTTTATCCTCCAAGAGGCAATTATCAAATCATAGTAAGAAAACTAACCCCATCCGGAGTTGGTGATCTTCTTTTAAAACTACATCAATTAAAAGAAAAATTAAAACTCAAAGGATGGTTCAATCCTGCTTTAAAAAAAACCTTACCAAAGCTACCTAAAAGAATCGGAGTTGTTACAAGTCCAACCGGTGCTGTTATTCAAGATATTTTAAATGTATTAAAAAGAAGATTTGCTAATTTCAATCTAATTTTAAATCCAGTCAAAGTTCAAGGCGACAATGCTTGTATAGAAATAGCTCAGGCTATTAATGACTTTAACAAATATAATTTAGTTGATGTATTAATAATAGGACGAGGAGGCGGAAGCTTAGAAGACCTTTGGCCTTTCAATGAAGAGATAGTAGCAAAAGCAATTTTTGAATCAAAAATTCCAATTATTTCAGCTGTAGGACATGAAACAGATTATACAATAGCTGATTTTGTAGCGGACATCAGAGCTCCAACACCTTCTGCAGCCGCTGAAATAGTTATATCTGAAAAAACAGAGCTCATAAAAACATTAGAAAATTATAGCCAAGCAATTCAAAAAAATCTTTCCCATCTAATATTGGGATATAAAAAAGATCTACATTTTTTCAAAAAACACCCCCTATTTTCATCTTATGAGCTACTTTTATCTGAAAAATGGCAAATGTTTGATGAGATAAAAAACCAAATAGACTTATCCATCAAACAAAAGTTTGAAAAATTAAATTCTATTTTTTTTGCAGCTAAAAAAGAATCTAATGCTTTAAGTCCAATAATGCAATTTTCATTTGCCAAGCAAAAATTAGAAAATTTTTCTAACAACCTAAAAATTAGCTGGAATAATCTTTTTAAATCTAAAACTGACAATTTTAAAAAGCTCCAAGAATTAATAAATATTTTAAATCCAAATAATTTACTAAAAAAAGGATATAGTATTCTCTTTTCTGAAAAAGACAATTCCATTATCCTGTCTACTAAACAGTTATCTGAAGGTGAAAAAGTTATAGCTCAGATAAGTGACGGTAAAATAAAAGCAACTATTGAAAAAGTAGAAAATTCATGAATGATAGCAATGTATCTTTTGAAGAATCTTTTAAAAAATTAGAAAGTATCCTGCAAAGATTAAATGAAGGTAAAGTTACTTTAGATGAATCTTTAAAACTTTTTGAAGTAGCTAATTCTCTGATTATCTCTTGCAATGCAAAACTAAAAAATGCAGAACAAAAAATTCAAACTTTATTAAAAGATAGAGAAGGTAAATTAGTAGTAGAAAATGAAATTCCAGCGCAAGAAGAGTTTTCTATGAATACAAATAAGATTTTAAAAGAATAAAATGTCTTTACTTAAAAACATTACATCTACAGAAGACTTAAAAAAACTATCGATAGAACAATTAGATATATTATCACAAGAAATCAGAAATTACATCATAAAAACCATGTCTACAAACGGAGGTCATTTAGCTTCTAATTTAGGCATTGTTGAATTAACATTAGCTCTTCATTATGTTTACAACTCTCCTGAAGATAAATTTCTTTTTGATACTAGCCATCAGACTTATACTCATAAAATTGTTACAGGAAGATATTCTTTATTTAACAGCATAAGAAAGTTCAAAGGTATTTCAGGATTTTTACATCCTAAAGAATCAAAGCACGACCATTTTTTTTCCGGTCATGCAGGAAACACATTATCTGTAGCTTTAGGCCTAGCAAAGAGCATAGATTTTTCTGCTTTAAACGATCATGTCATTTCCGTTATTGGAGATGGCAGTCTTACTTGTGGCCTTATTCATGAAGCTTTAAACAACATTCCTAAAGATCTAAAAAATTTCATTGTTGTATTAAACGACAATAAAATGGCCATTTCAAAAAATGTTGGTCATGTAAAAAACATTCTGAGCAGACTTTTAAACAACCCTATCTCTAACAAAGTATATCAAGAAATTACAACTCTACTATCCAAAGTACCTGCATATGGTGATCTTTTAGCCGAACAAGGAAAAAAAATTACAGAATCGATAAAACATCTAGTGAGCCCAGCCCCATTTTTTGAACAATATGGACTATCCTATATTGGACCTATTGATGGTCATGACATAAAAAAAATGACAGATACGTTCAAAGCTTTAAAAAACTTAAACAAACCTGTTATTGTCCATGTCCTTACAACAAAAGGAAATGGGATGACAGCTGCCAGCGAAAACCCTACTCCTTATCATGGAGTAAAGCCTTTTGATATATCTTCTGGTAAATTTTTAACCTCCTCTACAAAACCTACCTTTCCTCAGATATTTGGAAAACAGATTCTAAAAATGGCAAAAGAAGACTCTTCTATCGTCGCAATAACTCCTGCTATGCTCGCGGGTTCTTGTCTTGGTGAATTTAAAAAAGAATTTCCTACAAGATGTTTTGATGTAGGAATAGCTGAAGGACATGCTATTACATTTGCTGGAGCTTTAGCATATAAAAAGAAAATGAAAGTTGTAGCCGTTGTTTATTCGACATTTTTACAAAGAGCTTTTGATAATGTTTTTCACGATATATGCCTACAAGAAGCTCCTGTTGTTATTGGAATAGACCGTGGAGGTATTTCCGGACCTGATGGTTGTACTCACCATGGCATATATGACATTGCTTTTCTAAATTCCATGCCGAACATGGTTATAGCTCAACCAAGAGATGGTTATACATTAAAAAGACTTGTAAATAGTGCTTTTGATTGGAACCGTCCTGTTGCTATTAGATACCCTAATTTAAGAACCGAAGAAGATGATCTTCTACCAACAAATAAAATACCTTTAGGTAAAGGTGAAATCTTAAAAACAGGAAAAGACATTCTAATAATAGCAACTTCTCATAAATGTTCAGTAGCCCTAGAAGTTAGCCATATTTTAGAAAATAATAATATATCTTCTACTGTTGTCGATCCTATTTTCATCAAGCCATTAGATGAAAAACTTTTCCATTCATTAATGAAGGATCACAAATTAATATGTACTATTGAAGAACATTCACTTTGCTCTGGTTTTGGAAGTATTTTCAACAATTTCCTTATAAGAAATAATTACAGTGATAAAACAGTATTAAATTTTGGTATTCCAGATGAATTTATTCAACATGGAAGCAATGACTTAATAACGAAAGAGATCATGTTAGATGCTAATAGCATCTCAACAAAAATCATCAAAAATATAACACTGCAGAAAAAATATGATTATAGCACTATTTCCTAACCAAAAGGTTAAACAATCCTTAGAGCTTGCTAAAAACATAAAAGACTATTTATCAAAGAAAAATATAATAGTAGTAGCAGATGATGATATTGCTGAAACCCTGGAAATAACACCTTTATCATCTATTGATTTAAAAGATATTGATTTTCTCATATCTATGGGTGGCGACGGTACAATCTTACGGTTAATACATAAATACCAACATATAAAAGCTCCCATACTCGGTATAAACATGGGGAATTTAGGTTTTATGGCCGATATTCCTTTGTCAGATGTTTATCCCAGTTTAGACGATCTAATAAGTGGTGGTTATGAAATTGAGAATCGAGTCATGTTACAAGCTGATACAAAAGAGAATTCTTATATATCAGCAAATGATGTAGTTATTCATAGAGGAACAAATCATACTCTTATCCAACTTAGCATTTACGTCGATGATTATTATTTAAACACATTTGTTGGAGATGGAATAATTATTGCAACACCAAACGGATCCACAGCTTATTCGTTAGCAGCCGGAGGACCAATATTAAGCCCTACCATGGAGTCATTTGTAATAACACCAATTTGTCCTCATACAATATCTATAAGACCATTTGTTTTACCATCTCATCATAAAATAAAAATAAAATATCAAAGTAATTTTGACAATCCATCTGCTGTTCATATAGATGGTACTGAACATTCAACGATCAATTGCAATGAATCTATTTCAATTAAGAAAAGTTCCCATACTTTTAAATTAGTTAAATTATTAAGACATGAATATTTTTCTATTCTTCGAACAAAATTAGGTTGGTCAGGAAGACTGCCCTAAAAATGATCAAATCTTCTATGTTTAAACAAGATTTATTTTTAAGAAAAAATATTCCAAACATGTTTTTAATTTAATATTTCTCTCTACAGCTATTTTCACATCTTCTAAAAGCAAGTGCAGTTCTTCCAAAGAAGGCATCTTCGATAGATCCTGAGCTAAAAGCGTAGTGATATTCTCCTGGAAATAAAGATATTTCCTATCCCCTTGTTCTTTCAATATATGTAGATCTGTATACCACATTAAAATTTGAGAAAATAAAATTTCTATTTCTTTTTGATATAAGGCACCGACACTACCCTGAACATCTTTTTCATTAAATATATAAAAAGATTCTAACTTTAAAATAGCATCACTAAGATCTAAATAGTTATTGATATCATTTTTTGATAAAATATCAATTAGTAAATTTCTTTTTTCTTTATGATTAGGGAAATTAGCAAGTTCTAACGCTCTTCCTATCGATCCATTCGCTAAATGAGCCAAATACCTAGATTGAGAAGGAGATTTACCCATATTTTGTAAAAAGTTACTTATCTCATCCTCAGCTATATAATTGAATTTCACCTTATTGCATCTAGATACAATTGTAGGTAAAAGATCTTCACTTTTTGAAGTTATCAAAATAATATAACTGTCAAATGTTGGTTCTTCTAAAGTTTTTAAAACAGCGTTAGCACTAGAAGGTAACATCCTATGAGCATCATACAGAATAAATACTTTTGCTTTAGCTTCAAAAGGCTGCATGAAAACTTGATCGATCATATCTCTTATAGAAGAAATACTATGCATACCGGTTTTTCCTTCAGGAAAATATAAATGCAGATCAGGATGATTGTTAGTATCTATTTTTTTTTTCTATAATCTCATCAAATCCGTCCGGATACATTAACTGAAGAGATAAAGACGCAGCAAAAAGACTTTTCCCAATACCATCCGGACCTGAAAAAAGTATTGTATTTGCCAAATTATTATTTTGTAAAGCTTTGCTTAAATAGCCCTTAACAGATTCATTACCGATAATTTTCGTAAAATTCATGTTCAATATTTTTTTTGTTACAGATTATAAAATAAGATCTATAAAATGAATAGTTTCTTTAAAAACATCTTCTTTAGATTGATCGGCATTAACAATTTTAAATCTGTCAGGTTCCTTTTCAGCTATTTTTTTAAAGCCCTTTCTTACCTTTTCATGAAAATGTGATTTTTCAGATTCGATTCTATCAAAAGTATCACTTCTAGAATTTTTTAAAATTCTATCAAGACCGATCTTTGAAGGTAAATCTAAATAAATTGTAAGATCAGGGTTTTGTTTTAAAGAAAAAAAATCACACATTTTTTTCACCTCTTCCATACCAAGATCTCTTGCATACCCTTGATAAGCCAATGAAGAGTCATTATATCTATCACATAAAACAATATATCCCTTCTTTAAGGAAGGGATAATAACTTCTTCTACATGTTGAGATCTAGCTGCTAAAAATAAAGCGAGTTCTGCTCTTTTAGAATAAAAACCATTTCCTTTTTCTTCCAACAATAAAAGTCTGATTTTTTCGCCTAAAGTTGTGCTACCGGGTTCTCTTGTTACAATGACAGGAAGAGATTTGTCTTTTAAGTACCTTTCAACTGACTTAATAACAGTTGTTTTTCCAGACCCTTCTCCACCTTCGAATGTAATAAATTTACCCTTCATCTTTATCCTTTTTTCGCAAAAAGACCCCTTCCTTTAGATTGACTACAGACCATACTTTGATCCCTAATCAACTAATTACTCTTGTTTGTCTCCCGACAATTCCTCTTCTTTAGGTGGAGGTAATTGAGCGACATCCTCTATTTTTTGTATACCAAGAAGCTTGTCGCCAGCTTTTAGATTAACGAGTCTAACGCCTTGAGTAGATCTTCCCATAACCCTAAGATCTAACATATTGATCCTCAAAGTCTGTCCTATTTGAGACATCATCAAAACGCTATCTACATTTTCCACATGTAAAGCTCCTACAACAAACCCGTTTCTTATAGAGGTTAAAATAGATCGAACTCCAACGCCACCTCTGTTTGTCTGTCTAAATGTTTCTACCTTAGATCTTTTTCCATAACCATTTTCACAAATAACTAATATTGTCTCATCACCCTTAACAATAACTGTGGAAACTACTCTGTCATCATTTCCTTTTAAAGTAATACCTTTAACTCCTCTAGCTGTACGACCCACATTTCTAACTAATGTTTCATCAAACCTTACAGCCATTCCTTTTCTTGTAAACAGCATAACCTGATCATGAGGATCTAGAAGATGAGCTGATATAACTTCATCACCTTCGTCAATAGAAATAGCATTAACACCTTTTTTTCTTGGATTGGAGTAAGCTGTTATAGGAGATTTTTTCACAACACCTTTTGAAGTTGTCTGAAGAATGTATTTATCCCCTTCAAACGACCTTACCCTCAATACTGTTGCTATTTTCTCATTTTCTTTAAGATCTTCTAGAAGATTAATAATAGGTTTTCCTTTAGTCCTTCTTCCTGACTCTGGAATTTGCCAAGTTTTAAGCCAATAACATCTTCCAAGATTGGTAAAAATAACAAGATTATCATGTGTTGACACAACATAAATATCTTTTAAAGCGTCACCTTCTTTTTTAATATCAAAACCTAAAACTCCACTACCACCTCTTCTTTGTTCTCTAAAAATACTTATCGGCATTCTTTTTATGTAGTCATCTTCAGAAATTGCTATAACAACTTGTTCATCAGCTATTAGATCTTCCATCTGGAACTCACCTTCAGCTGCAACTATTTTTGTTCTTCTTGGAGATTTATGTTTGTTGTTAACTACTTCTAGTTCTTCTTTAATGATATCTTTAACCATTTGTTCTGATGCTAAAATAGCTTTATAATGAGCAATTTTTGCTAATAAATCTTTATACTCTTCTTCTATTTTTTCTCTTTCTAATCCTGTTAGTTGATACAATCTCAGCTCTAAAACAGCATTAGTCTGTCTTTCAGTTAACCCGAATCTACTCATTATTTCAGATCTAGCTTTTTCCTTATTAGAGCTTGCTCTAATAATTCTGACCACTTCATCTAGGTTATCTAAAGCTTTTAGATAACCTTCTAAAATATGAGCTCTAGCTTCAGCTTTATTTAATTCATATCTTGTTCTTCGTCTAACAACTTCAATACGATGATCAATCCAACCAACTATCATTTGTTTTATGTTCATCACTCTTGGTAGCCCTTTATCAAGAGCCAACATATTGCACCCAAAAGTTACTTGCAGATCACTAAACTTATAGAGCTGATTAATTATAACTTCAGGTATTTCACCTTTTTTAAGTTCTATAACAATCCTAAGACCATCTTTATCCGATTCATCTCTAATATCAGAAATACCGGTTATTGATTTAATATTGATAAGCTCTGCTATGTGTTCTATTAATCTTGATTTATTCACATTGTATGGTATTTCAGAAACAGCAATAGCCTGTTTACCATTTGCTTTCGTTTCAGTGTCCATTACAGCTCTTAATAGCAGTTTACCACGACCTGTATGAAAAGCTTCTTTGATCCCTCTATATCCACATATAGTGCCACCTGTAGGAAAATCCGGTCCTGGCATAATTTTCATAATTTCTTCTATATCGATATGAGAATCTTCTAACACAAGCAATGTTGCTTGTATAAGTTCTGACAAATTATGAGGAGGGATATTTGTAGCCATACCAACAGCTATACCCGAAGATCCGTTACATACAAGATTAGGGAATTTAGAAGGGAATACAACAGGTTCTGTTTTAGTTTCATCATAGTTAGAAACCATATCAACCGTATCTTTTTCCAGATCTTCCATCAAAGCTACAGCAGCTGCGGTTAATCTAGCTTCAGTATATCTCATAGCAGCTGGAGGATCACCGTCTATAGAACCAAAGTTTCCCTGTCCATTAATCAACGTATATCTCATACACCAATCTTGAGCCATACGAACTAAAGTTGGATATATAACACCTTCTCCATGCGGATGATAATCCCCAGATGTATCTCCGGCTATTTTAGCACATTTTCGGTGTTTACCATTAGGTCCTAAATTTAGCTGCCTCATTGCATACAATATTCTTCTTTGAGAAGGCTTTAAACCATCTCTAACATCTGGCAAAGCTCTTGAAATAATAACGGACATAGAATAGCGAAGATAACTCTCTTTCATCTCTTCTTCAATGTTACGAAGCATTATTGTTCCATCATTAGTATTGTTCATAACTAAAAGTTCTCCTTAACTTTATACATCCAAATTTTTAACTGACAAAGCATGTTGTTCTATAAAAGCACGCCTTGGAGCTACATCTTCACCCATTAACATAGAAAACATATGGTCTGCAGCTATAGCATCGGGCAAAGTAACTTTAATAAGAGTCCTATTCTCCGGGTTCATTGTAGTATCCCAGAGCTGATCAGCGTTCATCTCTCCCAAACCTTTATACCTTTGAATTTCTATGCCTTTTTTTCCATTGATTCTTAAAAAGTCAACAAACTCTTTCAACGTATAAATAGGTATTGTTTTATCACCTTCTTCAATAACATCATAAATTTGACCTGAAGCCATTAAATACTGTTCTAAGTTTAAATCGAACTTAGATAATTTATCTTGCAATTTCAAGAAACTTTCTTCTTCAAAAATTTCCATAAAAGGTAAGCTTTTGGGTTTGAAACTTTTCATATCTTCAGTTCTTTCTTCTTCAGGTATCGATGCTACTGTATGTTCATGTTGCTGTATTTGGTGTTGTTCATATTCTTTCTTCATAGACACAAATTCATCTTCAGTATAAACAAATTTTTGCTCATCTCCTATTGTTAAAAGATATTGAGGAAGCAATCCTTTGTCATTTTTTCGCTTTAAAAAGTCCCTAAAAGGAACACCCTTTTTCTCTATTGAAAATATTAAGTTTTCAACTTCCAAGACAACTTTTAAAAGTTCTTGTAAAACAGTTTGATCATATGAATTTTCTGAACCGAACGGTTTTAAAAGAATATCACTAATACCTAAATTGAGCAAATGTTCATCCATTTCTTTTTCTGAATGAATAAACATTATTTGTTTTTTTCTTTTCACTCTAAAAAGAGGTGGTCTTGCGATATATATGTAATTGTTTTCTATTAAAGCAGGCATATGACGATAGAAAAATGTTAAAAGTAATGTTCTAATATGAGATCCGTCAACATCGGCATCAGTCATAATTATAATTTTATGATATCTCAATTTAGATAGATTGAAATTATCTCTACCAATCCCGCAACCTAAAGCAGCTATCATCGAACCTACTTCTTGGTTTTTTAAGATTTTTTGCAATCTAGATTTTTCAACATTTAAAATTTTCCCTCGTATAGGCAAGATAGCTTGAAAACGTCTATCTCTACCCATCTTAGCAGATCCACCAGCTGAGTCCCCCTCAACTATGTAAATTTCACAAAGCTCAGGATTAGTTTCTTGACAATCTGTTAATTTTCCAGGAAGTCTAGCACTATCCATAGCTGTTTTTCTTAAGGTAAGCTCTCTAGCTTTTTTTGCTGCTTCTCTAGCTTGAGCTGCTATAATTACTTTTTCTGCGATAGTTTTAGCAATAGCTGGATTTTCGTCCAAATAAATTGTAAGTTCTTCTCCTGCAATTTGCTGTACTATAGAACCAACGTCACTATTACCTAATTTTTGTTTAGTTTGTCCTTCGAATTGTGGATTGGGAACTTTAACCGAAATAACAGCTGTAAGACCTTCTCGCATATCATCTCCAGCGATACCAATCTTATTATTTTTCTGAATTTGATGTGTTTTAATATAATTATTCAGAACACGTGTCAAAGCAGAAGAAAATCCAGACAAGTGAGTTCCTCCTTGCCTTGTAGAAATGTTATTTACATAACTATAAATTGTTTCGTTATAACTTTCATTCCATTGCATAGCAACTTCAATTTCCACTGTACCATCATAAGATTCTTTGGAAGCTGTAAAATAAATCGGTTTAACAAATAAAGGTCCTTTAGATTCATTTAAATAGCTAACAAAAGAAGAAAGTCCACCTTCATAATTAAACCTAACAGCATCTCTTTCTTCTTCAGTATCGTCAATAAAATTAATTGTTATGCCTTTATTTAGAAAAGCCAATTCTCTAAATCTTGTTAGCAAGGTATCGTAATCAAATTTAGTAACAGAAAATATTTTGCTATCTGGCCAAAAAGTAGTTTTAGTTCCTCTTTTTTTTGTATCACCTACTACAGCGATATCTTTTACAACTTTACCTTTAGAGAATTCCATTTCATGTTTTTTACCATCTTTACAAACTCTTACTACCAATTTTTCAGACAAAGCGTTTACACAAGAAACTCCAACTCCGTGCAAACCTCCAGATACTTTATAAGTATCTTTATCAAATTTCCCCCCTGCATGTAAAATAGTCATAACAACTTCTAAAGCAGAAACATCTCTTTTTCTTTTCTTGGATTCTTGTTCGTGTTTTTGTACAGGAATACCTCTACCATCATCTTCGACTGTCATTGATCCATCTTTTTGCAAAGTAATATTGATTTCAGTACAATAACCAGCCATAGCTTCATCGATGCTATTGTCTACTACTTCATAAACTAATTGATGCAACCCTCCAAAACCGGTATCACCTATATACATACCAGGCCTTTCTCTAACAGCCTGCAAACCTTCTAAAATGCTTATTGAACTTGCATCATATTTCTTTTCTTCTGTCATCATCATGCCTATGATCTCTTTTTTTTATTTTTACTATCCAACTTTAAAAATTAAATCTTGAATAGATAACTTAGGAAATTTATTTCTTAAAACTTTTAAAAGTCTTTTTTTTTCATGTTGACAAAGCAAACTATACAATGTCGAATTATACACAATAACTGTCAAAATACCATTATTAAAAGAAAGAGCTTTAGTCATTGGAGATAATTTTTCTCCTATAGCTTGAGGCCAAAATTTAAACAGTCTTATTTCTTTGACCTGATAAGAATTATCAATATCTTTTATAATGTCAGGTAAAATCTCTGAAATACACTTTGAAGGAGATTTTATCCCTTCATAATTTCTAGGGGTTCTTTTTTTCATTTTATACAGCGCCACCATTCAAAAAATATAACCAAGATTAATCAAAAGATCAAGAACTTAATTGCTAGCCTAAAAAAAGTTTACCAAGACCATGTGCAATTATAAAATAAATGGCCATTGACACTATATCATTAAAAGCTGTTACTATTGGACCTGAAGATATAGCAGGATCAACACCGATTCTATAAAAAAACAGCGGAGAGCTGACCCCTAATAATGTTCCAGCAAAACAAGCTCCTATAAGTCCCGTTCCAACAATTACACCTACAGTTATTGCAGAAGCTCCAAAATTACTAACCGTTAAACTACTAATCAAATAAACGGTCATTCCACATGCCAGTCCAAAAATAATACCAGTTACAATACCGACATAAAATTCTTTAAGAATAATTTCACCTCTAGTTTTAGCTGAAACGATCCCTAAAGCCATACTTCTAACCAAAACAGTGCTACATTGTATACCTATATTTCCTGACATTCCTGTAATAAGAGGAACAAAAAATAAAACAAAAGTTAAAATTCCTTTAGCTTTACTTTCAAAAGAAGACATTATTCCTACATTGACAAGACCTGCTAATAAAGTAACTATAAGCCAAGGTGCCCTTGCAAAAAATCTTTTAAAGATACCTTCAGATACATGCATCTTTTCTGCAGTTCCTGCTATTTTTCCTATAGTTTCATCAGCGAGATCTTCCATAACTTCCAAAACATCTTCATGTGCAATAACACCTATAATATGATTATTCTCATCAATCACAGGTAAAGACTGAATTTTATATCTTTCTACTATATCAACAACTTCTTCTCTACTAGCTTCAACGGTCACCTTATGAAGAACAGGCCTCATAACCTGTCTTAAAGGAATGTTTTCTTTATTAATAATAAGATTTCTCCCAGGAACATATCCTTGAATCTCTTTCTCATCATTAATCAAATACACCCCTCTAGAAAAATCAATATTTGGATAATCTCTTATATATAAAGCAGCCTGTCCTATTGTCATATTCATATTAAAAGCAAAATATTCAGTAGTCATTAATCTTCCGGCACTATTTCTTTTATGTTCTTTTTGTTCTTTTATCCTTATTGCTTTTTTAGGTTCTATTAATTCCATTACCCTTCTAAAACGCCTCTCCGACATATCTTCCAACACCCACACAGCTTCATCAGTTGGCATTTTCTCAAAAAGTTTTTTCATTTCTTGATCATTCATAAATCTGAAGATTCTAAGACGAGTAGCGCTATCGGTATTCAAAATAAATTTTATTTTAGCATCTCTATTTGGAAGATTATCATATAAAACAGGACGAGCATTGGGAGGAAGATGTGCCACTGCATAAGCTAAGTCTATAGGAGAATGTTCTGAGGCTATTTTTGTCATATCATGCAAAGAGACAGTTGCTGTCTCTTTGTGAAAAGATTTTTCTAACTTTTCTTGCAAAAGATCATCTAAATGAGAAGTTTTTGTTTCTATGAATTTTGGATTTTTATCTTCTATTAACAAATCACTTTTATCATGTAATTTAATATTTTCCATAAGAGAACAATCCTATAGATAATTGCCAAAATCAGTTTAAGGGTTTCGTCTTTAAAAATCTATTTTTAAATAAAGAGATATAATAGCCTTAAAAAAGAAGAGTCTTTTTAAAATTATTTCTTATCTTTTTTACCCTTTTTATCTTCACAACCACATTTAGCTAATATCTGCATCATATCGTCAGGTTTTTCAAGAATTTGTATATCAGCTGTTTCTTCTTTACTTATCAAGGCTGTATCTTCTTTTTCTTCTGCATATGAAAAACTTGAAAAAGAAAGAAAAACTGCTACTGCAAATAAATATTTAAATATCATAACTATCGCCTTGTTTTTTTAGATAAAAACTTTTCAAAATCAAAAATTATCATAGGAACTAATAATAATATAACAACCCCAGAAATCAGAAACACCTCATAAAAAACCAAACTACCTGTTTCTATTTGAGATGGAGGGACAAAACCAATGATTATTGTAAAAATTGATACTACAAGACCTAAACTCCCTACAATCCACATACCCCAATTTTTTCCAGGAACTCTATATTTTCTAACTACATTAGGTTGAGAATATCTTAACTTAATACCGGCTAAAAATAATAAAACATACATTATCAAGTATATAATAGAAGTCAATGTTAGCAAGATCCAAAAAGAACTATTAACGCTCGGCATAAATAAAAACATTAAAGCAGCTATTGTTACAATAATTCCTTGTAAATACATTATATTGACAGGCATGTTCATTTTATTTTCTTTTAAAAGAATTTTAGGAAGATCTTTGTTTTTAGCTGTAACTAAAAGACCTTTGCTAGGACCGACAATCCAAGTGCTTACTTGTCCTAAAATTCCAGTCGTCACTAAAACAGCAACTAAAGGTAAAATATATACTAAATTAAATTCTTTTAAAAATATTTCAAAAGCTTCAACAACTCCGGCAACCAAACTTATTTTATCTTGAGGCACTACCATAGAAATAGCTAAAGATCCTGTTATATAAGTAACAATCAAAAGTAGTGATGTAAAAAATATCGCTAAAGGGTAATTTCTTTGAGGATTTTTAACTACATTAACATGAACGGCAGAAGCTTCTAAACCTGAAAAAGAAAAAGCGAAACTCAAAAAGATAACAATATTTCTCATCTCACTCATATTAGGAAAATAACTTTTAAAACCTCCATGAAAATCGAGCTGTATAGGTTTTCCATTTTTCAAGTAAATTATACATAAAACAACTAAAAATATTGTAGGAATAATAGATCCAACAATCACACAGACAGTACTTATTCTTCCTGATATTTTCATACCTTTAAGGTTAAGCAGAGTTGTTCCCCAATATACAATTAATATAAAAGCAATTAAAAAATATTTATTATTAGATAACTCTGGAAAGAAAAAATAAGCAAGAGTACTACCCGCAAATGACAAAGCAGTAGGAAACCATACTAAGTTTTCTACCCATTGAAGCCATATTGCTAGAAAACCTAATCTTTCTCCAAAAGCTTCTTTCACCCAAGCATAAACTCCACCTTCCTTTGGCCAACCGGAAGCTAACTCAGCTGAGACCAAAGCTAAAGGAAAAACAAATCCAATAGCAGCTAAAAGACAGAAAAAAATGATATGAAGTCCACTAACAGATAAAGTAGGAAGATTTCTGATCGACATTACAAATGCAGATGTAATCATCGTTAAAGTAAAAACATTGATTCTTTGTGTTGATTTCATAATCCCAACAAGGTTAAACATTGCAAATTATTCAATAATATATCAAAAAGATTAATTACTAAAGGAAAAGTTCTTTTATATTTCTATAGTATTTTTACTACTAATCAGCTTCAGTTATTGATATATTCCATTTCCCTTTATGAGAGGTTCTTCCTTCTTGATCTTCATTTATATCTTCATAAAAAGAATCACTTTTAGAGGGATTACAAAATTCTTTTTTACTAACGACTCTTATAGCTAGATTTTTTCCAAGTCCAAAGGAATCAAACGTTAACAAATCTGGGAAATATAAAGAGTCATTACAAAAAACTGATATCGTCCTTGTTTTTTCAGTCTCAATAATCCCATCAACTATCATTGCCAAAGTCTTTTCATGTTTAGGTTGATCTTTTGCATTACCAAACTCATCTTTTCGAAAGATAAGCTGAACAACTTCAACTATTAAATTAATTTTTTTCTCTGAAACGAATCTAGAAAGCCTGTCACAAATTTTACCAGATCTTCTTTCAACTACAACTTTTTTTTTAAAAACTTTTTTGTTTGCATCCAAACAAACTTTTTCCAAGTCTTCAAAACTATGCATCCAAGGAGTCGGAGCTTCAGGAAAGCCTACTCTACCACTCATCACAATATCCTTTAAAAAATAACTTTAAGGTATCACCTTACCAGACTTTACAAAAAAATTCCTGTATAAAATAAAAACTCAACCAATAGTTATATAACTTTTAATTAAGATTGAATATTCGCGCATATATCAAAAAAATTTCAAAATATTATAACAAAATTAAATTTAAATTACATTAGTCATGCAGAGGTTTAGATAGTAATTTAATAATTATCTAAATTGCGCAGTTATTGTAATCCACAAGAAAAGCATTATAAAACATCATGAAAAATGATATCAGAAGAATATTCCAAGTATTTTATCTAAATAAAAATGTACTAGAGGTATGTAAAGATCTAAACCTGTTGGATAGTAAGGCTTGAAAAGCTATTGGTGTGTATTAAAGACTTTTGTCATTCCGCAATTAAACCAAAGGTAGAATAACAAACACCGTTCTTGATACGCTCAAGTAATGCTGGAACATACGCTGAAACATCTTCAGGGAGATCGTCTGATGAATACCAACCTAGATCAGCAGCTTTGTCTGGTTCCATTATACGAGGAATGCCATGCCAAGCTTTTATTTCAAAAAATAAGGCGGTGAGAGTCGTTCCTGTCGGATATTTAGTATGCATAACATGCTTAAATTTAAGATAACTTGGCTCGATAGTTACCCCCACTTCCTCTTGCACTTCGCGTATAGCGGCCTCTTCAGGGGTTTCTCCGTATTCTACAGCTCCACCAATGAACGCATATTCATTATTCATTTGCGAGGTATTTTTGCGTTTTTGGAGCAACACACGCCCTAAGCCATCATTAAATATAACAACTGAACAAACGGTATATTTTGGACGAGAAGCTTCTATAATAACAGGCGACTGGAAAGTTTGTTCGGCAATTTTTTCAATTAAAATAGTTTCATCTTTACTAGGAGATTTTAATAGATTCTCTTCCTTAGCTAAAGAAGTGGTAGAAGATAATGTAATAGAGCGATTTACTGTAGAAGATGCCATTTTTATTTACACCTTATAATTAATAGTGAATATATTATATATCTATATAAGATAATATTAAACTAAAATTATGTTTATATCTTTTTTATTATAAAAACATTGTACAGCTTACTGATCTCGCTGTTTTGGTAGTTTTATCAAGAGTCCATCCTAATAAAATCTCTATCCACATATAAATTAGCCCTATTTTAGCAAAAGCATCCCATATTTCGTTTTTCTTTCCAATTTCAACATTAAAAAAAACAGACACGGAAAAATATTCAAATATTTTTTAGCAGTTTATTAGGATAGGTTCCTAATAATTAACAAATATTATCTTCCTAAAAATTCTACTTAGCAATAAATTGATAAATAGAATTTTTACGTTCATTAATATGTACTTAGAAGAAAATATACATAAACTGTTTGATAAAATAGCAAAAAGATACGATTTTACTACATTTTGCCTATCCTTAGGATTGGATAAAAAATGGAGGAAAACTCTTTCAAATTATATCCCTCAACACCCTTCTTTAAATCTGTTAGACATTGGAACAGGAACGGCAGAACAACTTATTACAATAGCTAATGCAAAAAGCAATATCCGTTTAGTAGGAATCGACACTTCATCAAAAATGTTAAATATAGGAAAAAAGAAAATCCAAGAAAAAGGATTAACTAATAAAATTACTCTTATTAAATCTTATTGCAATGATATACCCTTTCCCAATCAAACTTTCGATTACATAACAATGTCATTTGTTCTACGAAATATTATTAACAATTTTGAAGACACCTTAAAGGAAGCCATCCGACTTTTAAAACCAAATGGGAAAATATTAATTTTAGAATTTTCCAAACCATCTTCTCCTTTAATAGAAAATTTATATGAAATATATGCAAAGTATTTAATTCCTATTTTAGGAGGAATCTTGTCCGGCAATACTGTTGCTTATAAATATCTTTACCAAAGTATCAAAAAACTTATTGCAGAAAAAGATCTAGAAAAACTGTTTGATAATTTAAATATCAAAAATGTCAAAAAATTTCCTATGAACGGAGGAATAACAACCCTTTATGACATCAGTTGTAACTAATAGCATTTCTCTATCAAAAAGATTAAAGATTTGGTTTATTGCGCTGCGTCCTTATACGTTAGTAATAAGCATAGGTCCTATCATTGCCGCCAACTCTTTAGCTTTTAAAGAAGGCTATTTTAATTTTTCCATAGCTTTACTTTCTTTATTTTTAGGCATATTTCTACATATAGGAACAAATCTTTCTAACGACTATTTTGATTTTATCAAAGGAGCCGATCCTATAAATAAATACAGACCTCTATCTCCCCTGCAACAAAATTTTCTTAATTTAAAAGAGATGAAACTAGCATATGTTTTATCTTTTTTTTGTAGTTTTCTCATAGGGGTTTTCTTAGCTATATTAACCAGTTATTATCTTCTTATTTTTGTGCCTGTGTGTATTTTTTTTGGACTTTTGTACACAGCAGGATCAAAACCTTTATCATATATTGGTCTTGGAGATATTTTAGTTTTTGCATTTTTCGGTCCCGTTCTTACCTTAGGTAGTTATTTTCTACAAACACATAAAATATCTTTTTATATTATTATATTAAGCATAATTTTTGGATTGTTAATTGATTCTATTTTAATAATTAACAATTTAAGAGACCTGTCAAGTGACAAAAAAGCAAACAAAAACACAACAGTTGTTTTGCTTGGCAAGAATTTTGGACAAATATTATATGTCTCAACTATTATCATCTCTTGTGCTCTACATATTTTTCTTATGACAAGTAATAACCCAATATATTTAAGTGAGCTAATGATATTTTTGTTCATTCCCTTTGTTCCTCTATTCTTAAAAATATATAATTATAAAAATTCTAGAATTTTAAATGTATTGCTAGAAAGGACAACAAAAATAATATTCTTATACTCAATTTTTATTAGTATATTTATTTTACTTTAATCTTAGAATAACTTGACTATTTTCAATTATTATTTTTAAACTCTGTAGAAAATTATTCAGGAGGAATAAATATGTCAAATGTTAGCACCAATTTTCTTCGCCCAGCTTCAGTTACATGGGCCTATGTAAGTTTACTTTCAGAAGTTGGACTATGTTCATCCGAACGTAGTTCAAAAAAAACAAGAATTATCAACGCTATCGCTAGAACAGCTATCTCATATTTTATTTTGACATATTTAGCTATCAAAGGAATCTACTATAACTGGCTTGGAGCTTGGACTAAATTTGGTTTGGCTGCTCTTTGTACTTTTTCTGACAATTTTTCAGGAAGACAAGTAACACGAAACCCTCGAACAAACAGACTTACGCATCAAAAAACATTCTTTGGAATCGATGCAGATGACTATACAGATGAAGTGAAAAGACATCTATCATATTGCCTAGAAGATCTTGTTACCTGGATGTTCTGGCCAGCTGTCTTAGGAGCTATAGCATGGAACCCTGGTTTTATTTTAGAATGTGATAAAAGTTACACAGGATTTATTGAAAATAGATTTGTAAAATTCCCAAGACTACAAGAGATAGCAGAATAAGTTGAGTGAAGTCCTCTCGGCAATAAATCACCTAGCATCCTAAGATGCAAGAGATTCCTGCTTCACAGAAAAGGCTTGAATTTTCTTTATAGAAAACACATTAGCCTTTTTCTCCACAGGCTTTAATTTGGGCGCTTCCCGCCCTATTATTTCTATATTTTTAGCAGCATTTATATCTCTATCATGTATTGTTTTACAGATAGGACATTCCCAATATCTGTCTGCCAAAGAAAGAGATTTGTTTTTATAGCTGCAAC
>Ga0233431_1001285_pt1 | contig 44495 bp, 39 predicted proteins | sample SI_118_April2016_FD_179867 | JGI IMG/M metagenome (GOLD analysis project Ga0233431, IMG submission 179867) | Seawater microbial communities from Saanich Inlet, British Columbia, Canada - SI_118_April2016_200_MG | ecosystem: Environmental > Aquatic > Marine > Inlet | place: Canada: British... | reverse complement strand
ACATGATCAAAGAAATTTTAAAAGTAAGTAAAATGGCAAATAAATAATATGAAAAAGTATTTTGTAATCGCTGCGGCGTTTTTAATCATGTTTTCGGTTGTTGGGTGTACACAGACAGTTGAGAAAAAAGAATCAACTTCAACAAAAGATTTTTCTCCCGTTGTCGTTGAGCCAGAGCCAGTCGAATTTACTGGCGAAGAAGGGGAAACGTTATCATTGATAGATGAACAGGTTGAAATTGAGCCTTCATTGTTTGATGATACGTCAGTTATTTATTACAACCTTGATTTAGACGGAACAATAATTTACTTCTTTGTTGTAAAAGACAAGAATGATGTTTATCGAGTGGCAGCAAATGCTTGTCAGGTATGCGCTGATTCAAAAATGGGATTCAGACATGAAGGAAATTTTATGGTTTGTAATACTTGTGGTAATAAATATCCTTTAGAAAAAATTTCTACAGAAAAAGGTGGTTGTAATCCAGTGCCGATTAGTCAGGACTTGTCGGTTGTTGGTGGTAAACTAATTATTGAAAAATCAGATTTAATGCAAGTTGTTAATTATTTCAAGTAAATTATGTCAAAAACAAAATGTAAAAAAATAAAAATTCAGGGAATGACTTGTGTTGCCTGTGAAACAATCCTCTCAGATGAAATAAAAGATATTAAGGGGGTGACCACGGTGACTGTTTGCCGTAAAAAAAGTGAAGCAGAAATTCATTACACAAATGATTTTGATGAGGATCTGGTTGCCAAGAAAATTAAACATTTAGGCTATACCATTGGAGACAAGAAGCCCAAAAGCAAAGTCACAGCTACTCAGTGGGTTCTCTCAATCATAATTGTGATTGGTTTATACTTTGCCTATAAATTATTTTCTGCCTTGGGTATGTTTGATTGGTTGCAAGTTGATCCAGAGAATATTTCTTATGGAGTGGCTTTCTTGATTGGTATCGTGGCCTCTCTTTCTACCTGTTTGGCCGTAGTTGGGGCTGTGATTATTTCGTTTTCTGCGAAGTATGAGAGCAAGGGGAATTTTTTCCAATCCAATGTAAAACCACAAATAATGTTCCATGCTGGAAGATGGGCATCATTTTTTATCCTTGGAGGTATTTTAGGTATACTTGGTAGTTGGATTGATTTTTCAAGTGGATTTATGGGAGCCTTCACATTGGTGATTGCTTTGGTCCTAGTTTGGCTGGGATTGAATATTCTTGGGTTTGTTCCTTCGGTTACAAACTTGGGCGTAAGAATGCCAAAAAAGTTTACGCAATATTGGTCAAAGTTAAAAGAGTCTGAACATAGAGCTGCTCCAGCATTGCTCGGAGCGTTTACATTCTTTTTGCCATGTGGATTTACGCAAAGTATGCAGCTTTTTGCTGTTAGCTCTGGTAGTTTTTGGGAGGGCGGATTGACCTTGCTTCTATTTGCAATTGGTACAACTCCAGTGTTATTTTCTGTGGGGACTGCTGCTTCGAAATTTAGTCATAGCAAGTCAGTAGTATTCAAAAAGGTTGTAGGCTTTATTGTAGTCATGTTTGCTTTGTATACAATGTCATCTGGCTTAGCTCTGGCTGGGATCAATACTAGTTTTTTAGATTCCGGAGAAAAGGGAGATGTTGTTTTGAAGGGGGCAGTCCAGGAAATTGTAATGGACGTGAACTATAGAGGGTTTACTCCAAATACTTTTACAATTCAAAAGGGGGTACCGGTTAAATGGATTATCAACGGAGAGCAAATCACTGGATGTACGAATGAAATCATTTCAAAACAGCTAGGTATTAGAAAGAAAATAGTACCTGGTCCAAATATTGTTGAGTTTACTCCACAACAAGCGGGGACAATTGGTTTTAGTTGTTGGATGGGCATGGTTCGTGGAAAGTTTATTGTGACAGATGAGGGTGGGAACGTGCCATTAACTGCAAACACGTCTGCCTCTGAAGAGGTTTCTTTTGAGGGTGCAATTTGTGATGGTGGTGGTGAGTGTGGTGGCACTTGTGGTTCTACGAGTTGTGGTTGCGGAGGTTAAAATTTGATTAATAAATAAATTAATATATGGAAAAGAAAGCATTTAAGATAAAAGGGATGCATTGTGCTTCTTGCGGTTTAATTATAGAAAAAAGATTAGGCAAAACAGATGGAGTGAAATCAATTGTTGTAAATTTTGCTTTAGAGCAAGCTGCTGTGGAGTTTGATGAAAATGTAATTTCTGAAGAAGATATAATTGAAATTATTCGTGGCGCTGGTTACGACATCCTCAAAGAAGGGGGCGTAAAAGAAAAAGGTAAGTTTGAAATGAATGAAAAAAACATATTTTTGATGAGCTTAGTTTTTTCAATCCCAGTCTTTATTTTAAGCATGTTCTTGATGAGCAGCACTCTTGAAAATAAAATTATTCAGGCTGTGTTGGCTGGTGTTGTACAATTTATTTTTGGAGCACGATTTTATAAAGGTGCATGGAATGGACTAAAAAATAAGTCAGCCAACATGGACACTCTTGTGGCCATTGGAACAAGCGCAGCATATTTCTATAGTATAGCGACTACATTTTTCATCGCGGGTGATGTTTTTTATGAGACAGCTGCTTTACTTGTAACTTTTATCTTATTGGGTAAATGGTTGGAGGCTAGAGCAAAAGGAAAGGCTAGTGATGCCATGAGAAAGTTGATGAAACTTCAGGCCAAGATCGCTCATGTTATTCGAGATGGTAAAGAAATGAAATTACCTCTTGAACAGGTTGTTGTTGGAGATATAATTATGGTTCGACCAGGCGAAAAAGTCCCAGTTGATGGAGAAGTTATCGAAGGGCTTTCAACTGTTGATGAGTCAATGATTACTGGGGAAAGTTTACCAGTAGAAAAGAAAGAGGGCGATTTGGTTGTGGGTGCTACCATTAATAAAGTTGGAAGTTTTAAATTTAAGGCAACGAGAGTGGGCAAAGAAACTGTATTGTCTCAGATTGTAAAGATTGTCGAGGAGGCGCAGGCTCAAAAAGCTCCAATTCAAAGATTTGCAGACAGAGTTTCAAGTGTGTTTGTGCCCTTTGTGATTGGTATTGCAGTTATTACTTTTATAGTTTGGTTTTATATTTTTAATGCTCCGTTTGTAACGGCTCTGATGGCCTTTACTGCAGTCCTGGTTATTGCCTGTCCATGCGCCTTGGGCTTAGCGACCCCCACAGCTATAATGGTTGGGTCTGGTCGTGGAGCGGATCATGGAATCTTGTTCAAAAGTGGTGGTGCTCTTGAAACAGCTAATAAAATTAAAACAATTGTTTTTGATAAAACAGGAACGATAACAGAAGGGAAGCCTAACGTCGTTAATGTTTCAAGTAAGGAGATTCTGCCATTTCTTTATAGCTTGGAAAAGCAGTCTCTGCATCCGTTAGCTGTTGCAGTTTCTGATTATTGCAAAGAGCAACAGGTGGAGGCCTTGGAAGTATCAGGTTTTTCTGAATTGCCTGGGCGTGGAGTTGAAGGCACAATTAATCATCAAAGAGTTTTGGTTGGAAATGGGAAACTAATGAAAGATAATCAAATTGATTATAGTAGCCTTAGAGATAAAATGATTTCTGAAGAAGCTCAGGCTCGAACAGTTTTATTGATATCTCGTGGAGATGAATTTATCGGATATATTTCTTTGGCTGATAAAGTGAAAGCTTCATCAAAGAAAGCAATTCAAGTTCTTCAGTCGTTGAACATTGAACCAATCATGGCCACTGGAGATAATGAGAAAACTGCTGAAGCAATTGCTAAGGAAGTTGGCGTGAAAAAATATTTTTCACGTGTCCAACCAAAAGAAAAATTAGATATTATCAAGGATTTACAAAAAGAGGGTAAGGTTGTGGCTATGGTTGGAGATGGAATTAATGATGCTCCCGCCTTGGCTCAGGCTGATCTTGGCATTGCGATGGGTGCCGGCACGGATGTCGCCATAGAAACTGGAGATGTGATTTTGGTAAAAAATGATATTTTGGATGTTAGCAAGGCTATGCGGTTAAGTAAGCTTACGATGACCAAGATCAAGCAGAATATGTTCTGGGCTTTGTTCTATAATAGTGTTGGTATACCAATTGCCGCCTTTGGGCTCTTACAGGCCGAATATGCCGGTCTGGCGATGGCTCTGAGCAGTGTCTCGGTCGTACTAAACTCGTTACTTCTAAAGAGAAAGAAATTATAAAGATAAAATCCCGCTTCGGCGGGATTTTATGATATAATGAGATCATATGGATACTTGGAGTCTTGTGATTTTAGCGTTATTGGTGATAATTTTGCCTACTTTTCGTAAGGTGTATTTTCGTGATCGAGAAGAAAAAGAAGTGCCAAAGAAAAAAGAAAGACAAGTATTTTTTGATGTTATAAAAGGGGTGGCTATAATTGCAGTTGTTTTAATTCATGTGACATATTTGTTCAATCTAACAGTTGGGGCTACCAACAATGAGTTTTTTTTAACTTTCTTTAATAATATTTCTAGATTTGCTATAGCGTTTTTCTTTATTTGTTCTGGAATACTGCTTACCCCCATAAAGGGGAAATCTGGCTGGAAGGACTTTTACCAGCGAAAATTTATTAGGATTTTAGTTCCATATTTTTTAGTCAGTTTAGTAATCTTTGCCTTTAATACAACTAGCATTACTGATTTTCTTTATAATTTTGTCTCAGGAAAGTTGTCTGTGCCCTTTTACTTTGTGACAGTTTTAATTCAGCTCTATTTGTTGTTTCCACTGTTGTCACGATTTAGAAAAAGTAAATATTTTTTGGTAGGAACTTTTATTTTAACATTTGGATATCAGTTGTCCCCATTAACTTCATTTCCATTTGGTGTCCCGCTATTCTTGAAGTTTTTGTTTTTCTTTGCTTACGGAATTTATTTCCGAGAATACTACTTGAATTATGTAGCCAGCAAAAAAGAATTTCATGTTTGGCTTTTGATTAGTTTAGCTTATTTATTAACTATATTATTAATGCCAGAGCGGTATTATAATCATCGTTATTTTTATGGTATAGCTTTATTTAATATACTATTTTATTTCAAGGACAGAATATTGCAATGGAAAGGAACAACTAATTTCTTTGCTGCTTTTGGGCGCAATAGTCTCTGGATCTTTTTGATTCATTTTGAGTTAATGTGGTTGTTTTTTCCGTGGGTTCTCAGTAAGGGCTGGAATTATTATGTAACCTTCTTTTTGTTCTTTATTGATGCACTTATAATAAGTTATTTTGGAGCTTTGCTTTGTCGCTGGGGATATGGGCACTTAACAAAATTATTTAAGAAGATAAAAATATGATTTGGATTTATTCATTGTTAAGTATTTTAGCAATTAGCTTGGTTTCTTTTATCGGAGTTTTTACGTTATCGATTAAAAAAGACAAGTTGGAGCATTTTTTGCTTTATTTCGTAAGTTTTTCTGTGGGGGCTTTGCTTGGAGATGTGTTTTTACATATCATCCCGCATGTTTCAGAGGAACATGGGTTCACCACAAAGATTGGAGTATATTTTCTCCTTGGGGTTTTGTTGTTTTTTGCTTTAGAAAAGTTTGTAAACTGGCATCATTGTCATTCAGTTGATCATCACCACAAAATCAAGCCTCTGGCTTATACAAATTTGGTAGGAGATGGCTTCCATAATTTTTTGGATGGTGTAATTATTGTTTCTAGTTTTATGGTTAGCGTGCCAGTTGGCATAGCGACGACCTTGGCTGTTTTGTTTCATGAAATTCCTCAGGAGGTGGGTGATTTTGGGGTGCTTTTGTATGCTGGGTTTTCTAGAAAGAAAGCCTTGCTTCTAAACTTTGCTTCTGCCTTGGTGGCCGTCCTTGGGGGGCTGGTTGCATTGTTATTAATTGATTATATACAGGGTATAGAGATTGTTTTGTTGGCCTTTGCTGGTGGTGGATTTATCTATATAGCTGGGTCAGATTTGATCCCAGAGCTTCACAAAGAATCTTGTTCAAGATGCAAGGCGTCCTATCAATTTGCCTTTATTGTTCTTGGTTTAGCTGTGATGGCGGCACTATTAATTATTGAATAATTATGTCACTTTTTCTGAGTATAGTTTTTGGTGCAACTGGGGTGTATTTACTTCTTACAAAGAAAACAATTGCACCTTGGTTTCCAACAAGAAAAAAAGATTTTCCTAGAATAAATAGAATAGCGGATTTAAAACCTGGTGAGGTTTTGTACGAACTTGGTTGTGGTGATGGCCGTGTTTGTAATTATTTGGCAAAGCAGAATCCGGAAGTAAAAGTTGTTGGGATTGAAAGTTTTACTTTTGTTTACCTCGTGGCCAGATTAAGAAAGTTTCTCTCGGGGGCACATAATTTGGAATTAAGACTTGGAGATGTTTACAAGGAAGATTTAAGCCCGGCTGATGCCCTCTATACGTTTGCGATTGTGGAATCAATCAATGGGAAGTTAAAAGAAAAGATTTTAAAAGAAATGAAACAAGAAGCTCGATTAATTTCTTATACTTTTTCAATCAAAGACTGGCCAGGCACTGTCGAAGTTGATGATTCTAGCGACTTTGGCTTAAAGGTTAATGTATACAAAAAATAAATATAAATAGTATGTTCGATTTGCCGCCAGCAATATCTACAATTGATCAGGAAATAGAAAAAGAAACACAAGAACCGTTTTTAACAGTTGATGAGCAGGTTTGGCTTGGTGAAGTTAAGCAGGAATTTGATGAATCACTGGAAGCGGAGTATAGAAAGATATATCCTCTTGAGAGCAGAGAGTCTACGGAAAATGCATTAGAGGATTTGTACAATGAAATTAAAGCGATGCAGCTAGAGGCTGGGAAAGACAGGTTAACTCATTTGGAAAATAGACGTGGCTTATTTTTGCGAGGGGCAGCTGCCTTTAACGATGTTGAAAAAAATGACTCATTGCAAGGTAAGATGACGGTTATGAGCTTGGACATTGATTTTTTCAAGGCTTACAATGAAGTTTCTCATACTTTTGGTGATTTAGCTTTGCAAAGTATGGCTCATGTTTTATTACAAGCTAGCAAAGAGGTTGGATTCAGTGTGCGCTTGGGCGGCGAAGAGATTTTTTTTTAGTTGATCAGGAAATTCCAGTAGATCAGGTCAAAAGCAGAGCTGAAAAAATTCAAGAAGAGATTCATTTGGCAATGAACGCCTTATTCGATATGGTTGATGAAAAAAAAGGGCAGCCTGGTGCCACAAAAGATTTTTTAGAAAAGGGAATTTTAACTGAAAGTAGAAATCGTTCAGGTTTTAATCAAGAGATGCAAGAAAAGCAAAGCTTTGTTGACGCTCAAGTGGCGGCCAGAAAAGTCCCTGGATTTTCATTTGACGAGGACCTTGGTCCGGCGAATTTTGTTTTAGCTTTAAATGAAAAAATTGCCACAGCGGAGGGAAGAGATTTAAACGAATTAAGGAAAATAAAAGAATCTTTGGGCTTTGAGATGGGGACTGTTACTATGAGTGCCGTGAATGTTACTTTTCAGGAAAGATCAGCCATTGCAGAGGCTGACTTAGAAGATGTAAAAGATTATTTTTCTAAAATTTTCCCAGAGAGCTTGTCTGTCTTGGAGGGGCTTGAAGACAAAACGTATCAAGATTTATATGATGCTATAGAGGCGTTCAAGTTAACGCAAGATCCCTTTAAGCAAAAGATGCTAAATGGATTATTAGTAAAAAATCAGGCGAAGAGATTTGGTAAAATTGTTGACTTGGCCAATGAATTAGTGGAAAATCAAAAAAAGCAGCAAAGAAATTCTTTGGTTATCCAAACTGTAAGCATGCGCAGTCTTGATCTAAAGGGAGAGGGCCAGCATGATGCAAGAGTGTCAGACTTTTATTCTGATGCAGTCATTTCTCTAGACGAAAGAGTTGATTCTGCTGTTGTGTCTGCAAAACTATTAAAGCAGCCTTTGGTGGAAGATGAGTTGGCAGGAAAATATGCTCAAGTAAAAACTGAAGGACCAGAAGATCAAGCTGTGATTGGTGCTTTGGTAGATATTCAGAAAGCGCGTTATGTCGACGCCTTAACGAGAACCTTTAATTACGAATATTTAACGCAAATTGTTCCAAGTCAGTTGGCTTTGGCAGATCAGGAGGATTTTGAATTCTCAATGGTTTCTTTTGACATAGACAATTTGAAAGCGATCAACGATACTTGTGGTCATAAGATGGGAGACGTAGCCTTGATGATTGTGAGTGAGGTTACACAAAGGGCAGTAGATGAAATGTCAGATGATTTAAAGGCAAAAGTTGAAGCAACAGGTATCAAGCCGGCAGTTATAAGAGCGACTGGCGGAGAAGAGTTTATTATGACTTTACCAGGGCTCACGACAGAGGAGTCTGCAAGTTTTTTCTCATTACTAAATGAGAATTTAAGAAAAGAGATACGTTCTTTGACAGACGAGACAACTTCTGATGGCAAGGGGACTTACACAGACAGGATCAAAGAGTTTATAGGTAAATTAAATTTTCAAGGGGCTGATGGGTCGGAGGTCAAACGCGGAGAGGAAGAAGTTAATAAATTTGGTTCAGTGACAGCTGGCGTAGTTAGTTTGAGTGAAGTCAGAAATAGCATTATAGATGAGAATGGTGTGAACGCGGGCAAGATGAGACAATTTGCTGATATGATTGGTGAAAAATTTAAAGGTGAAATAAATGAGGCCGAAGGAACTTCTGGCCGAGGACAGGTTTGGACGACGAAAGACATGTAAAAAATATTCAAAAACACTCTCTTTAAAGAGAGTGTTTTTTTGATTGACAAATATATCTTGAAGAGTAAAATAATATGGTGTTTTATCAGGAGGTCATTTATGGGGCTCGGAGGAGCGGGGCGCGAGTGGTGTGAGTCTTGTGAGTCACGGACACCTCACTCTATATCTCGAAGAGATAGATGGATCGATGGAGCGCTCTACTGGCGCATCAAGTGGGTTTGCCTTGTTTGCAAGGTACGTCATCGTCGACAGATTCGAGTCAAGTAATGTGGTGAGGTGTCAGCCAAGCTGACACCTCTCTTTTTATTTAAAGACACTAAAGAGATTTACGTAGTCATCTGTCCATTCTTTGAAGTTAGTATCTTCAATATTAATTTCACTTTTCACTTCTAATATTTTTTTGTCTTCAATAATTTCTTTATTTGTTGTGAGTAGCACCCAGGTGGCTGAAAAGGTTTCCGTCTCATTTTTGTCATTTTTTATTAAGATTGGTGTCATCTTGTAAAGATGTGCAAGTTTATTTACAACTGGTAGGAGGTCGAGGTATCGATTACTAATATGAAAGGCAATAATTCCATCTTTATTTATGTTCTGTTTGTAAATTTTCATAGCTTCGGTGGTGAGTAAGTGGGTTGGAATGGCGTCACTGCTGAAGGCATCTAAAATAAGGAGATCAAATGATTGAGGCTGTTCAGAGTCCATTGTTAATCTGGCATCTCCGAGGGCAAGTTCATGGTTAGCGGGACTATTTTTTATATAGGAAAATTCATTAGTAGCCAATTCAATAACAGCAGGATTAATTTCGTAGTACTTAAAGAAATCCCCCTTTTTTCCGTAGGCACTAATGGTTCCGGTCCCAAGACCAATTACCCCAACTCTAATGTTTTCTTTTTTGTTAACAATATTAAAAGCTAAGCCAACGCCAGTTTCATTTCCATAATACGAAGTAGGGATAGATTGTTTTTCTGGAGAAATAAATTGATAGCCATGAATAATGGTTCCATGTAAAAGAGTTTTTTTGTATTCATTTTCTCCTGGTGCTTCTTGGACTCTAACAGACAGGGTTCCATAAAAATTTCGACTAGCAGAGGTAGCATTTTCTGCATAATCATTCTGATAGTTGAAGAGACTGAGAGCAAAGATTAGGCTGCAAATTCCTAGAGCGTAGTAAGAGATTGTTGAATATTTTTTTAGTAATTTTTTGAATTCAAGGCTGTCTGAATATAGAAGGAAAATAATAAAGACGGTTAGGAATAAGAGTAAGTGGACTTCCCAGTATAGTGTAAAAATCAGGGGAGCTATTATTCCCACAAATATTCCTCCCAAAGCACCTCCAATTGATAGCGCCAAATAAAACGATGTTAAATATTGTGGTGCGGGTTTAATTTTATAGAGTTCGCTGTGAGCAATTAGGCAAACAGAGAAGAGAATAACTGAGAATAAAATAATTTGAGAGATAATGCCAGCGTCTTCTGTTATGTTTGATATAAAGGCTGGTAAAAAAAGCGTTGCTAGTATTAATATTGGGATAAATATCTTTCTCTTGTAGATATTAAAAGAGCTAAAGCTTAAGATAAAGGTAATTAAATAGATAGAAAGGGGGAGAATCCACAAAAAGGGAACAGCTGCTACATTCAAACAGAGTTGATTGGTGATACCGAGCAACATAGCTGAGGCTAGAAAGGGAAGGGCAATCCAATAGAACCAATTTTTTGTGGTTGGTTTTTTTGTTGAGATGGTTGCCTGTTTATTTTTGGCTTTCTTTTCTGTTATTTTGTAAATGACAAAAAGAGAGGCTATGACAAAGAGGACAAAAAGAGCTGACCAGCTCTGAGCGTGTTCTTTTCTAGCAAAAATAGGTTCAAAGAAAAAGGGAAATGAAACAAGCGCAAGCAGAGAGCCGAAGTTTGAAATAGCATAGAGAGGATAGGGAGATTTCCTCGGAGCACTTCGACTAAACCAGTCTTGTAGGAGTGGGCTCGTCGATGCAACGAGGAAAAACGGAAGGCCAACTGTTAAAGTTAATAAAAGAATTATTTGAGTTACTGGTTCTTGGCTAGAAATTGGTTTTAGGGATTCACTTGGGATGATTGGCAAAACTAATAAGCCAGAAATCAAAAAAACTGAATGAATTATTTTTTGCCAACGCAGATTGAAGAATTTTACAATCAAAAAAGCGTAAGCATAAGCTAGCAAGAGAACTATCTGAAAAAAAAGTAGGCAGATGAGCCAGACAGAAGATGAACCACCAAACCAAGGTAGAATATATTTGCTGATTAATGGCTGGACTTGAAAAGCTAGGAACGCACTTAAGAAAATAGTAATCGCGTATTTCTTCATAAAGAAAATTTTATAATAATATGGTTTTATTATAGCAAATTAAGGACATCGGAACGAGCGTTGATGTAAAAAAAACAGCAGTAACTTCTTGGAAGTAACTGCTATGAGGGATTACCCTCTATCTATGCGCCAAAGAGCTTCGAGGAGTACGGCGGGCGGAGTATTCAGGATCTTTTCTGCGTCGGTGCGGATCCCATGCATGGCTTGACTGAAGGCCCGTACACCTGCCTCAACACTGTTGGATTCACTTGCCTTGAAGCTCGCTACTCGTAGACGAGCTTCGGCCGGCGTTAGTGCTGTGAGGACTCTGGCATCTTTTTGGGAAAGGCCCTCGGCCAGGATGAGGATCTTCTGGTCGGCGCCATAGGTGTCGCGCTCTAGCTCAAAGTCGGCTTTGCTCGAGAAAGGAATTGCGTATCGGGTTCCTGCATAGGCACCCGAATGCTCGGTGTACTCGATGACGACGTAGTACTTTGTCTGTGTGTCCAGGCTTTGTTTGCGACCTAAGCGATCACGCGCATCCGCGGCTATGGCAAAGGCGGCCGCTCCTAACTCGAATTCCTTGACGAGTGGATTCTCTTGGATTCTTTCCATGGCTACTCGCACATGTGCTTGAGCCGAAGTCATGGAGGCGAGGCGCTGAGCTTCATCGTTGGTGATGCCTTCAGCGACAATGATGTTTTTCCTTCCTTCTCCGTAACGTTGATTTCGCACCAGATCCAACTCGGCCTTACTGTTATAGGCCGTGATGGTTCGAATACCTTCGTGTGCTCCAGCAAGCTTCGTGGCTTCAAGGACTACATTGTAGAATGACACTTTGTGGACTCGATGTGGTTGATCAAACTCGCACTAGAACAGGATACATTATCACTTAAAGATTATTTTGTCAATAATAAAAAAAACAGCAAAGATAAGGTGAAATTCTTGAAGTGGCAGTTGTCGATTTGGTAGGAACGCGCCGAGGCGCGTTCCTACCTCATTAAAATAGGCGCAACAAAGTTGGTTCATTGAAAAAAATTAAATTTCATCAATAACAAAAGAGCCCCGCTTTCAGCGGGACTCTTTTTGTATAGAAGTTTATTTTTTTATTATAGCTTTGTTTCGATCTGTTTTTGTTAGACCTTTTTTCCGAAGTCTAACATTTTCTGGAGTAATTTCTAGGTATTCATCTTCCTTCATAATTCCGAAACCAGTTTCAATTGTCATTTCTACAGGAGTAGTCAGATTGATAGCTTCGTCAGCTCCAGAAGATCGCATGTTGGTAAGTTGTTTTCCCTTAATTGGATTTACCTCCATGTCATTTCCTTTGGTTACATTACCAATAACCATGCCTTCATAAACTTCAACGTTGGCTCCGATGTATAGAGATCCTCTAGTTTGAAGATTGAACAATGAAAAGCCTAAAGCTTTACCAGTTACCATTGAAATCATTGAGCCAGTAGTTGTTTTTTCAATATCACCAGCGTATGGTTTGAATCCAATCATTCGACTACAGAAGATTCCTTCACCTCGAGTATCAACCACGAATTCATTTCTATAACCTAGCAAACCTCGAACAGGAATATCAAAAAGCAATTTAGTAATTCCATTTTTTGAAGTCATGCTGGTCATGATGCCTTTTCGTTTTGATAATTTCTCAATCACAGAACCAGAGATTGCGTCCGGTACATCAATAGTTACTTCTTCGTAAGGTTCTTGCTTTTCACCATCAACTTCTTTGATAATTACAGTCGGTTGTGACACTTGCAATTCATATCCTTCTCGTCTCATGTTTTCTAATAAGATAGCAATGTGCAATTCACCACGACCAAAAACTTTGTAATGAGTTGTATTTGAAAAGTCGATATTTAATCCAACGTTTACTTCTAATTCTTTTTCTAATCTTTCTTTGATTTGACTATTTGTTACCTTCTTTCCCTCACGCCCAGCAAAAGGTGAATCATTTACAAGAAAGTTAAGTGAGATAGTTGGTTCATCAATGCTAATGTCAGGCAGCGCTTCTTGATTCTCATCCTGACAAATAGTTTCACCAATAAAGATATCGGGCAGACCAGCTACCATAACAATTTCACCAGAATATGCTTCTTTTACTTCTTTTCTAGCTAAGCCATGGAAAGTAAATAGTTTATTGATCTTGCCTTTTCGAATTTCTCCATTAGGCTTTTTGATTGTAACTGTTTGAGCTGCAGCCACAGTTCCTTCGTAAATTCTACCTACAGCCAATCTACCTAAAAAATTATCATAAGCTAGATTAAAAGGTTGTAGTTTTAATTGTTTACCATCTTTTTCCTCAGAAGAAGCTGGTTGAACATATTCTAGAATAGCATCAAGGATTGGCATCAAGTCTTTGCTGTCAGAACCCATTTCCTTCATGGCAATTCCTTGCTTGGCAATTGCAAACAGAGTAGGGAAATTTAGTTGCTCATCATTTGCATCCAGTTCTAGGAAAAGTTCATAAATCATTTCTTGAACTTCTTCTACTTGAGCTGCTGGCTTATCAATCTTATTAATAACCACGATTGGTTTTAATCCAAGTTCAAGAGATTTCTTTAATACAAATCTGGTTTGTGGCATTGGCCCTTCCTGAGCGTCAACTACTAGAAGAACTGAATCAATAGATCTCAAAATTCGTTCTACTTCAGAACCAAAATCAGCATGGCCTGGAGTATCCACGATATTAATTTTTGTGTCTTTATAAAGTACAGAAGTGTTTTTTGAATAAATAGTAATACCTCTTTCTTGTTCCAGCTTATCGCTATCCATGCTGTCACCTTCTTGAGACATGCCAGTTTGCTTCATCAAGCCGTCTGTTAAAGTTGTCTTACCATGATCAACGTGAGCGATGATGGCGATGTTTCGTATTTCCATAAATTTAGTTTAAAAAAATCTGCCAGGGACAGAATAAATTACAAGCTTAATAATACCGTAAATTTAGACATTTGTCAAGCTTTTGTGTATAAAATGGATAAAAGTAGTGCTTACATGAAAGTAGTAATTGTTGAGATTACCTAAATTTATTGAAAATGTTGATAAATAGCTTGGGAGAAGGGTAACCAAATGGTATAATTAATTGGTATAAATAAAGGAGGTTTATAGATATTCTTTATGTTTGGAAAAAACAAAAAACGAGTTCTTATTGTAGAGGACGACGAGATGTTGTTGGCAAAATTATTACTTGGGATGCAGCAGCAGACTTTGGCCTTGGTTATGATGATAATATGAGAGTAAGGCTACGAGCAAGAGATAAATATACTAATCAAAGTGAATATGTTGAATCAGCAAACTTTGATCTTGATACAAGTGATCCAAGCATTAGCAATATTGTAGTCGCTCAATACGTAGGGGGCACTGATGTAGTTATTACCTATGATTTAGCAGATGATTCAGAAACTGGACTGACGGTTGCATTGTTAATCTCAGAGGATAGTGGCTCAACTTGGATAGTTTCAAACTTGAACGCTGTTGGTGCAGTTGGAAGTAACCAATCAACTGGTACGAGTAAAAGTATAACTTGGGCGGCTGATACAGACTTTGATGGTGAGTATCAAACAGACATGAGAATTAGCTTGCAAGCGACTGATGCATATGCAAACCAAGCGAGCACAGTTGAGTCTGCGGACTTTGTGCTTGATACAGCCAACCCTGTGATATCAAATCTAGCTGCTTCTCAACTTACAAACACTTCAACAGTGGAAGTTGCCTATGATTTGTTTGATAATAATTCTACAAATTTATCTGTTGAATTAGATATTTCAGAAGACAGTGGATTAACTTGGGTTGTAACAGATACTTCAGTTGCTGGTGATGTTGGTTTATCTCAGACCTCTGGCATAAACAAGTCATTTGTTTGGGCGGTTGGAACAGATTTTGCCAATCAAGAGCAAAATGATTTGAGAGTTAGAGTTCGGGCGATTGATCAATTAACAAACTACAGTATTTATTATGAATCAACAGACTTTGAAGTTGACACTCAAGCGCCTCAAGGATTAGCTAGTTTGGTGAAATTTGATGGAGATGAAACAGAAGCAACTTTGAGCTGGGCGACTGGAGTTAATGATAGTAATTTTGATCACTTTGAAATATGGCATGGGATAGATTTGTCAGATGTTCAAAGTCGTTCTGGATTAGCTAGTGAATGGGATGCTAATGATGATACAAACTTAAGTAATATAAATACAATTTCAACTGTCATTACAGGCTTAACATTGACGGAAGATTATTATGTGAAGATCTGGGCGGTTGATGTCTATGGGAATGAGACAACTCTGGATGAGATTAATGTTTATGAGACAGAAACAGTTGTCCAGGCGCCCACAAGAGCATTTGGTGAGGCTAAACCAATGAGCCCTGTCTTAGAGATAGTAAACACGCCTGTTTCGGTAACCGCAGTCATTCTTTCTGGATTAGCTATTCCAGGTGTTGTTGTAGAAATTTATGACAATGGCGATGTAATTGGCTTAGTAAGTAATGTTGTGGATAGTAGTGGTCACTTTGCTCAAGAATTCACATTTTCAGAAGGTTTACATAACTTAACTGCAAGGTCAATTGAGTCTGGGAATTATAGTGATTTTTCAAATGAAATTGATTTAGAGGTAGATTTAACCGCTCCAGAAAAACCAATTATTACTTCTCATGTAGATCAAGAAGAGGTTCAGACCGCAAGTCAGGTGTTGTCTGGTCGGGCAGAGCCTTTAAGCACTTTGGTAATTACAATTAATGACAATGTTTTTGAAGTGTTTGTATCTGAAAATGGAGAATGGAGCTTTATTATCCCAAGTACGTTCCCGTTATTAGAAGGTGACAACACAATAGAAGGGATAGTAGTTGATAGGGCCGGTAACATTGGCCAGGCTTCAACTATTAGCTTGACTTTGATGGGGCCAGATGAGGAGCCTCCAATCATTGTAATCCCATCTGTTCCTGGTCCAGTTACTATTCCTGGCATTGGAGTTCCAACTACAAGTCCAGAAATCATACCTGTTGAGACCGTGCCTGTGGTAACGCCAATTCCTGGTGTGTTTGAGGAAGTGGAAATATCTTTACCTTTAGCAGTTGTACCAGAACTTCTTGAAGCGGTAGAAGTTGCAAGCATACCCGTCCCCGACGTTGCATCGTCTGCTATTGAACAAACTATACCAGATGTATTTACTTTCTCTGGTACTGCATTGCCAAATCAAGATGTAATTATTTATGTAAATAGTGAAAGAACGTTGGTCTATCGAACACAGAGTGATAGTATTGGCCGGTGGTCATTTAATCACTCACAGGAAGTTATTGAACTAGAGCCCGGAACCCATACCATTTTTGCTGTATCTGTTGATGAGAAGTCAAAAGTAAAGAGCGCGCCGAGTCCAATTGAACAATTTCAGGTCAAGAAGAATTATTTTGTGGTGATGTTTAACTATCTTAACTGGAAGACGACTTTAGCTACTATCATGGTTCTAGTAATTAGTCTGGTTTTCTTGTATACGGTTAGATCGCGAAAGGAAGTTATTGCTTAATTTGCAGAAATATATAGGAGTCCTTAATTGAGGGCTCCTTTTGGTTTAGTTGACTGAACTGTGAAAATCGCTATAATGTAGACATGAAAAATTTACTTACAGTAAGTGGTTTATCCAAGGCCTATGGCCCAGAAGTAATCTTTGATGAGGCTACTTTGAATGTGAATGCAGGCCAAAAAATGGCTGTCATTGGCCGAAATGGAGCGGGTAAGTCTACTTTATTCAAAATTATCACTGGACTAGAAAAAGAAGATTCTGGCAAGGTTTTGATTTTGGATCACACTAGACTTGGGTATTTGAAACAGGAAGATGATTTTATCCCAGAGGATACGGTTATGTCCTATTTACTGAGATTGAGTGATGAGGAAGAGTGGAAATGCGCTAAAATTGCATCACAATTTGAGTTAAAAGGTGATTTATTAGATACAAAGATATCAGATTTGTCAGGAGGTTATCAAATGAGGGTAAAGCTGTCATTAATGCTACTTTATGAGCCCAATTTGATTCTTTTAGATGAGCCAACTAACTATTTGGATCTAAGTACTGTTTTGCTACTAGAGAACTTCTTGATGGAGTATCGAGGAGCTTATTTGATTATTTCTCATGATCGTAGATTTATAAAGCAGACTTGTAATGAAGTTCTAGATATTGAGCATGGCAAGGCCTTTCATTATCCTGGGCCACTAGAAGATTATTTGGAATTTAAGATTGAAAAGAGATCACTTGATGCAAAGTTTAATAAAAAACAAGAAGATAGAAAAAAACACTTGCAACAATTTGTTGATCGTTTTGGAGCCAAGGCGTCAAAGGCCGCTCAAGCAAAATCAAAAGCTAAACAAATTGAAAAATTAGAATTTATTGGAATCAAAAACACTCTTTCTAATGTAAGAATGAAAATTCCAGAACCATTTTCAGAAAAGGGTTTTTGTTGGAGGCTTGAACATCTGGAAATTGGCTATGAAAACAAAAGTGTAGCTTCTGGTATCAATCTAGATATCACTAGGGGCGAACATATTGCAATTCTTGGTGATAATGGACAAGGAAAAAGTACCTTTATGAAAACTTTGGCAGATCAATTGCCATTGTTGTCCGGAGTTATGAAGCCAGCCGCTAATTTGAAGGTTGGGTATTACGCTCAACATGTTGCGACAGAAATGAATCCAAAAGAAACAGTGGAAGCTTATTTAGAAAAGGCTTCTGACCACAGTCATACGATTGAAGAGATTTACAAGATGGCTAGTAACTTTCTATTTCGAGATGAAGATATAAAAAAACCGATTTCAATTTTGTCTGGAGGAGAAAAGTCTAGATTGGCGATTGCTGGGTTATTATTGAATAGATTTGATGTGTTACTTTTGGACGAGCCTACCAATCATCTTGATTTTGAAACAGCAGAAATCCTTGCCTTTGCCCTGGCAGAGAGCAAAGCTACTGTTTTGTTCATTACTCATGATAGAACATTTGTTAGTATTTTGGCGGATAGAATTATTGAGGTTGGTGGTGGGGAAGTTAAGCATTTTTATGGAGATTTTGAGAATTATATTGGGACTTTGCAACATAACAAGAAAGAAGAAACAGAATCTGAAAAAGAATTTGCTAGTTTAGAGAAAGACAAACGAAGAGAGGCGTTCATCGCCAATAAAGCCTTGAAGCAACAAGTAAAAAGGTTAGAGAATCAATTGAAAACTTTGAAAAATGAGAGAGACAACATAATGAAGAAGTTTGAAGATCATCCAAATGACCCAAATGTTTCATTGGTTGGCAAATTGCAGATTACAGAAGAACAGATAGCAGATTTAGAAAATGAATGGCTTGATCTAAGTGATCAAATACAGCAGTAATTTAACTCCTTTACTCGGATGGTGCATGTGTTATAATAAATAAACATATGAAAAGTACCTTTTTTAGAAAATTATTGATAGTTTTCATAGCTGGCATTTTGGTGTTTGGCTGTATTGGTAGTTTAAATGTTTTTGTGTTTTCTGATTCTAGCATGATGCACCATAGTGACGAAGCTTCTTGTTGTTTTGGTGGAGCAAGTGGTGATGCAATTCATATTCTTAATAAAATAATTTTACCTTTAGACAATGGCTTTATACTTTCGTTTGTGTTTTTATTAGCTCTAACATCTGTTCTAGGAAAGACATCTAGCAGCGAAAGGATAGATGATTATATAAAGCAAATAAAGACATCTTTCGGAAGTTGCTTGAGACGGAATTGTTTTAATCGGTTTATTTTTTCTGGAAAGTTACATCCAAAAATAATTTAATAGACTTTACATTTGTATGGGTACATTATGTAAAGTTTTTTTATTATTAAAATTAAAGTATGACAGATGAAAAGAAAGAGAATAAACTAGTTAATAAATCCTTCTTGTGGGGGGCGATGTTGGGTGTGTTAGTCTTGTGTAGTGTTGGCTTTGTAATATTATTGGTAGTGTTTTTGTCTGGTGGTTTGAGTAGTGCAAAGCAAGAACAACCAGTGGTGGTAACTCAGCCAAGCAATCAGGTTGCAGAGCCAGCTAATGCTCCAGCCTCAGATATTGTACTGGCAAAAATAACAAAAGATGATCACATTAAAGGAGACTTTAATGCGCCAGTAACAATTGTGGAATTTTCAGACACTGAATGTCCCTTTTGTAAAAGATTTCATGACACTATGAATCAGATTATGAAAAAATTTCCAAATGATGTTCGTTGGGTTTACAAGCATGCTCCTTTGGACGGGTTACACAGAAAGGCCAGAAAAGAAGCAGAGGCTTTTGAGTGTGCGGCTGAGCTTGGTGGTAATGATGGTTTTTGGGAATATGCAGATAGATTGTTTGAGATTACTCCATCAAATGATGGTTTAGATCCAGAGAAGCTATATGAAATTGCAGCAACGGTGGGGCTGAACAAGTCAAAATTTACTAAATGCTTAGATTCTGGTAAATATGCTGACAAGGTTCAAGCACAGTTAAGCGAAGCATCTATAGCGGGAATGCAAGGGACTCCATATTCCGTTGTAGTTTTTGAAGATCAGAAATTTCCATTAGGAGGGGCTTTGCCTTTTGAGCAATTGGAACAATCAATTAGTCAGTTATTAAGTAATTAATTAGAAATATGGTTAAGAAGGAAAAACCAGGACATGTCTTGAAAAGTGCTTTTGCGAAGGTGTATGCCCATGTGGGATATATCATTTTATCTATAAGTATTTTTTTGCTGTCTTTGATATCACTTATACTTTTGCAGAATTGGGGATATTATCAATTACTTTTTTCTGGTATTTTTGAAACTTTGGAAGCAATTTCTTTGATGTTAAAGTCTGTAATGGTTTTTCCTGGTAACTTTGAACAAACTAATTTTATTGTTTTGCTAGTTGTTTTGGTTCTCTTGTCGATAAATGTATCTTTTGTCATCTTTACGATTAAAAGGAGAATCAAAAAGAGTTCAAAGCTTGGCATAGTTAGTTTGTTTGTTGGCTATTTAGGGCTTGGTTGTGCTTCTTGTGGCTCTGTTGTTTTGTCATTTATATTAGGCGTATCTGCGACTTCCAGTTTTTTAGGTATTTTGCCGTATAATGGCAAAGAAGTTGGATATCTTAGTATCGTTTTATTATTGGTGTCGATATATTTGGCTGCAAGGAAAATTGCTAACCCATTAATTTGTAAAATTTAAACATATGAGTAGTAAAAAAAATATAGCTTGGCTGGTTGTGGGCGTTATAGCTATTGTTGGCCTTATTTGGTTCTTGGCCTCAGTAGGAACACGTGGGACACAGTCATATTCTGTTTCAGAGTCAGAGTCTCCTCCAAAGATTGCTTTTAGTTCGGCAAATAATGATTGGGGAGAAATTGATACTAGTGAGCAGGTTGCTGAAGTTGAAGTAATGAATGAGGGATTAAGTGACTTAATTATATACAGAGTTTCAACCTCTTGTAGTTGTACAAAGGCCGAAGTTAAGATGGGTGAAATAAGAACAGGGTTTCAAAGTATGAGCCAAGGTTCTTTTGCTCACAAACAAATCGTCATCAAGCCAGGCGAGAAAGGCTCTTTGTCTGTAAAGTATGATCCTTTGTATCATGGCAAGCCATCACTTGGAAGCATCAAGCGATCAGTTTATTTGAGAACCAATGATCCTGAGAATCCAGAAGCAGTGGTTAGCTTTAAAGCTAGGTATAACGGATAGAATATGAAAAAATTATTATTAATTCTATTATTTGTCTTGGTGTTTCCCCTTGGGGCAAAGGCACATGTTTCTGTTTCAGGAGATGAGGATTATGTCCCTCCACACGGAGAGGAGAAAGCAACAATTTATTTTAATGAACAATGTCATGGCTGTTCTGATTATTTATTTAATAAATTAGCGCCATATCTAGAAAAGCGAGGTTATGAGATTCGTTGGCAGGATTATATTGAAGATCCAGCAATTAGAACCATTATGAGATTCAAGGCAGAGCAAATTAAGTTGCCATTATATCTGCAAAGTCATATTATGGTTTATCTAGAACCCACGGGTACAATTTTGGGTGGTCATTTACCATTGTCGCTGGTTGATGAAGTGATGGATAGAGATGAGTCGATATACCCTTCGCCGCTAGTTATTATTCAGGATGAAATGGTTAATTTTGAAAAGGATGATTTGAGTAAATTCAATTATCAGGTGTATTCTCCTAATTATGGTGTTCAGGAATTTAGATTGGACCAATCATTAGAAGAATATTTGTCTTGGTACCAGAACAACGAGGGAAAAGAAATAAAACTCACGGACAAGTCAATGTGGTTGTTGGTTTTAAGTTCTGGCTTTATTGATGGACTTAATCCCTGCGCCTTTGGCGTCTTGTTTTTGTTTATTTCTTTGCTCTTGGCTTTGCGTCGAACTAGAAAGAAAATAATTATCACGGCTGGAACATATATTGTTGGAATTTATGTTGCCTATTTGTTAATAGGCTTTGGATTGGTAGGTGCAATTAGTATCATTCCAAGTCATCATTTCGCAGCTAAGCTTTCAGCCCTTATTATGGCTGTTCTGGGCATCGGAGGATTATTATCTTACTTCGGAGTAATAAACCTAAAGTATCATTTACCTATGGTTAGCAAGGATTGGATTGGTAAGTATATGAATAAGGGAACAGTCATTGCAGCTTTGGTTGCAGGTTTTTTGGTGGGGCTTTGTACCTTTCCTTGTTCTGGCGGTATTTATGTTGGGATTGTAACAATGCTTTCTGCGTCCACTACTTTCTGGCCAGGCTTTTGGTTTATGATTCTTTATAATGTAATGTTTATATTGCCTTTAGTTATAATTTTAATTTTAGGTACAAATGTGATTATTGTAGAGAAGATGCAAAAACTGAAGAATGTCTATGGCTCAAAGTTTGGGTTGCTTAATGCTTTGTTAATGATAGCGTTATCTTTGTTATTGTTTCTATGGTTTAGTTAATAAATTAAAATAATATGATGTATTATTGGGGGAATGGCTTTATGATTCCAGGTTTAGGTTTAATTTTTGTTTTAGTTTTAATTTTTGGAGCGGTTTATATGTTTCGTGGAGAAAGTCTTAATTGTTGTTCAAAAGAAAGTGCAATGGATCTTTTGGATAAAAGATTGGCAAAGGGGGAGATAAACGAAAAAGAATATTCCAGACTTAAAAAGACTATACAAAAGTAAGTAAAATAAAAAGAACCGCATTTAGTAACTTCTAAGGCGGTTCTTTTTGTTGGAACTATTATTGGTTCAATCTATTGTAAAGCCAGGCAAATAAATAACCAACAACATAGCTAAACACAAAAGCTTCAATTATTCCGGCAATGACACCAAGAAATGTAGCATCAAAAAACAAGTGCATGCCCTTCATCATTTCAAAGGCCGTCATGAAAACTCCAAAAGAGGCTAAGATGCCTAGTAGTAACATGCCAGCACCACTTAGAAGTCCTGCACTAAGACCAAGGGCATTGGAGTTCAACTTTTTCATAAAAAGACAGTTAATAATTAGTTTTTTACTTATTTCATGCTTTTATAAAAAATAATACTTGTATTGGCCAACATGAACAAAAAGTATAGTTGGGAGAAATTTATGGCAGCTGGCCCTTGTAACAAGTGCCAGGATTGAAAAAGCAAAAATACAATTGATACAAAGGGGATCGCCAAAACAACAAGGCCAATCAAAGTTTCTGGATGTTTTTTTATGTATTGCAAATTTGTCATAGTTTTACTATAGGGTTCGATCAAAACAAGTAAAACTAATCCAAGGGCAATACTAGCCATGACGGCTGAGTTTTGAATAAACAAGTTTTCGACAAACTGGCCAGAGTTAAATGGTCTGATGACAAAAAACAAGCCATTCAATAAATATGGCACGAATAGGAGAAGTATTTTTATTGGTTTCTTAGGAAAGTTACTCCAAACAATGATTGGGCTCACTATAAGGTAAAGCAAAAAGGCAAAACTAAAAGAAATTCTAACGAGCAGGCTTGTCTCATCATTGTTGAAGTTGATTGAATAATAATAAACCAAGAACCCAGTTGGGATGAATATATACAACAAGAGGTGAAGCAATTTTAGAAGAATTTTTAGCATTTTATTGTTGCTTATAATAATATATTCATTATATCAAAAATCACCTCCTCGAACGAATGCTTGTATTTTATCAGTTGAAAAGGCCTTTTGGGAGTGATATACTTTACATATAATTAATGGGTATAGAGATGCACTCTATACTGATAATTGAAATTTATATGGCAGATGGTTTTAATGCAGATTTACCAACCCCTCCAGCTCAGGAAGAAGTTCCCCAAGCTGAACAGGGTGAGCGAGGTGAAGCGTCCTTAGAGGAGGAGTCTGTTCAGGAAGATGTTGTTGATGCTCAAAGTGCTCAAGAAGAGTTGGCTGAAATAGTTGAAGCACAGGAAAGAGATAGTGCTGAAACAGCTCAAGAATTAGCAGCTATTCGTAGTAAAATGGGGATTGAGGGACAAGAAGATGTGCCTGTTTCTCCAGAAGACAGTAGATTAAAGGAAGCTCGAGAACAGATTGATCAAATTAGTTCAGAGTTAGCTGCTTTGGATCAAGAAGCTTTTTATTCTGAGGAGGAAATGCCAAACGCAGAAGAGTATTCAGAAAAAATGCAAATTATGATAGATCTGAAAGATTCAATGGAGGTGGATCAAAAAAGAGATCAAGAGGATCAAAAGGAATGGAGAGAAAAGGCTGTGGAAAAATTTATAGAAGGGGCAGCGGAGTGGGTGGAAAATAATTTTGGCAACGTTTTATCTGAATGTGAAAATGGAGACAAGGTTAAAGAGTATATGCCAAAAAAAATTGAAGCCTGGGTTAGTGCTGTTACTAAAGATTATATAGAAAAAGGAATTGAAATTGATTATGGTTTTTATGCAACCCTAACTTTTAAAGAATATAATGGTAAGGATGGTGAAAAAGTTAAGGTTGCAACAGCCTTTAATTTAGATTTTCTTGACCCAAAAGCCGATAGTGAGGTTAGTCAGGATGATATAAAGGACAAAGAGGCGGTTCTGGGAAAGGATGACCAGCAGGATTTGGCAGCGGCTGAAAAAGATGGAGATGTAGATGAAGAGAAGAAAAAATAGTATATCAAAAAACACTTTCTTGATCGAGAGTGTTTTTTTGTTCTATTTTTTATTATCAAGTATTTCTAGATTTTTAGGCAGTTTAAGGTTGTACGTTTCCATGATTTTTTTTCTCATTAGAGATGGTTTGCCTTTTGTGTCACTTTCTTTGTAATGGATGTCATGCATGTTGACTAGACAATATCTCAAAGTGCTGAGACCAGATCTTTTGTAGCTTATATGAAAATCGTAGTAGGAATATTTTTCGTAAGCGTAGAGCAAAGAACTTTTTGGTATAATTGTAATTCGATTTTTAAATCTTTCAATTAAATATTCTGGGTGAAGGTATAAATAATACTGAGAGTAGAAATTTTTTATATTTCTATAATTATTGATGCGTTCTAGCGCTATAATATCAATTATAAATATAACGAGACCCATAACTGGATAAACATACCAGCTATGTTTGAGGCTTTCTGAGTTGTTTTGTAAAACATCATTCATGATTTGGAGAAAGAAGGCAAGCGTTATTCCGATACTTCCAATTGTTATTAGGGCCGTAGACAGTAGTTTTATTCTCACTACATGAAATTTGTTATCTTGAGCTTTATCAGCAACGTTAACAATCAGGCTTGCTCTTGGGTCAAGCTTTTTAATTTGCTTTTTAACTAGACTAGATTGGGACTCCATATACGTATAATATACCACAAACTGACAAATCTGTGTAAAATAGTTCTTAATCTGTTTTGTCGACTGGGGAAAACATAAAATTGCAATCGCGTAGAAGTCCTATATAATAAGTCTATATGATAAAAACAAAACTTAAGAAATATTTTAACTTTGAAGAGTTTAGAGCTGGTCAGGGAGAGGTGATTGAGGCTATTTTGAATAATAAGGATGTAGTGGCTCTTATGCCAACTGGGGGAGGAAAGTCTCTTTGTTATCAATTGCCAGCTATTATAAAATTGGGTGTAACTATTGTGATTTCTCCATTAATTTCTTTGATGAAGGATCAGGTTGATAGTTTGAGAGCCAGAGGTATCGAGGCTGCCTATATTAATAGCTCATTGAGTTACGAAGAGATAGATCAAATAATTTATAAGTTAAAACAAGGAGAAGTAAAACTACTGTATTTAGCTCCCGAAAGACTGAAGCAAGGGCCGTTTTTAGAGGTTCTAACGCAGATTCCTGTTGATTTTGTAGCAATTGACGAGGCTCACTGTGTATCGTCGTGGGGGCACGATTTTCGGCCTGATTATATGATGATCAAGGGCTTTATCGAACGCTTTCAGCAGCGTCCTGTCGTAGCTGCCTTTACAGCCACAGCGACCCTTGAAGTTAGGTCTGATATTATTAAATATTTGGATCTAAAAGATCCTTCGGTGATTGTTCGTGGTTTTGATCGTCCCAATTTAACTTTCTTAGTTCGAAATAATTTAACAGATGGGCAGAGACAAGAAGAAGCTCTAGACCTTGTTGGTCAAATGGAGGGTTCTGGTATTGTTTATGCTTTGACCAGAAAACAAGCAGAGGCGATGGCTGATCTTTTGAATCAAAAGGGGATTAACTCAATTGCTTATCATGCTGGTCTTGAAAGTGGGGTTCGATCTCAAGTTCAGGAAGATTTTATGGAAGACAAGTACAAAGTTATTGTAGCTACGGTTGCTTTTGGCATGGGAGTTAACAAAGCAGACATTCGTTTTGTAATTCACTTTGGTATGCCGGGCAGTTTAGAAAATTATTACCAAGAAGCTGGTAGGGCTGGTAGAGATGGTGAGCCTGCTCAATGCGTTTTGCTCAAAGCTAGAAGAGACAAAGGCTTACATTGTTTTTTTATCAAAAAAAGTCAGGAAGATTTGGGTAATCAAGGAAAGAGTCCTTTAGAAATCAGTAGTTTTGTAGATCTTAAATATAGAAAGTTAAATTCGATGCTCGATTACGTGGAAACTAAGCGATGTCGACGTAAAACAATCTTAAATTATTTTAATGATCCAGATGTAGAGAATATTTCTAATGATTGTGGTGGGTGTGATGTTTGCTTGGGGTATGATTCAGAAGCAAAAGAGGTTAAAGCAGTCAGAAAAAGTAGACCGGTAATAAGAAGAAGTTCTTCTCCTGACGGTGTATCAGATACAGTTCAACAAACAGTTGATTTTTATACTCAGGATTATACAATCGACAAGATTGCGAAGATCCGAGAGTTTGGTCAGCGAACAATTTTTGGGCATTTAGTAGATTGGTATGCTTCTGGTGGAGACTTCCGTGTCGAAGAGTTTATTGACGCAGATCAGCATAGTCAAATTGAAGAGGTGATTAAGTCTCTTGGAAATATTGATAGACTTAGATCAATAAAGGATAAGCTCCCCAAAAATATTTCTTATGAGCAGATAAAGATTGTGTTGGCGAAGATTGAGAGGGATAAATTGTAATTTGGTTTGTATCAAAAAAGCAGCTTGTGATAGCTGCTTTTTTAATGGTCGCTATAACTTGTTTTTGTGGACCATTTCAATAAACTCAGACTTAGCTTTTGTATAAAAATCTCTATTTTCAAATTTTGTGGCTAGTTTTTGTTTTAACTTATTGTATTGTAGTGCCAGCTGTTTGTTGTTGTTTAATTTATCTCTAAATCCAATATACTTCTTCCAAATCTTTCCGTTGTATCGAACCAAGTGCACATAAATAGTTCTACATTCAGCCGGCCCTTTTGTAAAAAATTTATTAAATTGAGTTCCTCTATTGTCGTGGTACTCAAAACCAAGCTTTTTAAGTTTATTCTTGTATTTGTTGAAATCCTTAATTTTTTTAATCCCAAGAGCAATGTCAATAATTGGCTTTGCTGAAATACTTGGAATTGCAGTACTGCCAACATGTTCAACATTCATGCTTGGAATGGATTTCAAGATTCTAGTTTTTTCTTTTTCAAAAAAAGGAACCCAGGATTTGTGATGGGGGATTAATTTAATTATTTTTCGTTTTAAGCCAATCATATGTACAATTATAGCATAGTTGACGTGAAGACGTATTCTACATTATTTCACAATAGTGATATAATTTGTATGCTATATTTAAGTATTTAAAAGTTTTAGTTATGAAAAAAGTACTAACATTTTTTAGCTTTCTGGTTTTAACTTTTTTGCTTGTGGGTTGTACAAATAATTCTGCAGTTCCTGCTGCTTCTTCTGAAGACGTAAGTGGGGTTATGGTGGAGTTGGGCGCAGATAGTCCTGCCTGGGGAGATTCTACGCAGGTTATTTGTAACAATGGGGATATTTACAAAAAATTCAAAAATGTAGATTTTGCATATTTAATGGGGCAAGCCCCTGCTAAAGAATTGAAGAGTTTAAGGAAGGATCTTGGTGGAAACACCATTCACTATAATAAGTATCATGATGATCCCAATGCTTTTGATGATGAAGTTACTTTAACTCTTGATTATGTGACTAGTAATCCAGCTGTTGATATTGATGATGATAAATATGCAAAGGTTTCAAGAAAAGCACAGAAGATTATTAAGGAAAATGAAGATTATTTTGCATTAAATATAAAAAAAACAAGTCGGATAGATTTTCTTGTTGAGTGGCGTGACTCTGCGAAGTTGAGTTTTGCCGAATTGATTGGTGATAGGTTTGATATTAGAATTAATGTGTCTGATTTGAATGATGAGCAAAGGGGGATCATTCAAAGAATGGAGCGGGATTATAAGGAAAAAGGTTTAAATACTATTATTTCAGAATATACAATTAGAGAAAAGGATTCTATCCTTACACTTAAGCTTTATGGTGATTTCTTTTCAATTACTACATGGCCAAAGATTAATCTTACAATGGATGCTTTAATTTCAAAGTTTAGTTTTGATCCATCCGAGGTTAAAGCCTTGAAGGGGGATGGAGATTTTTCTTCAGTAGACCTTACGAAGGTAACAGATCAGCAATCAATTGAAGATATAAAGAATCGCCAACTTAGTAATTTTAGGCTTCTTTGGTCAGAAGGAGAGCGACACAAGGTTGGAGAGTTTCTTTTGCAACTTGGATTCAAAAAGGTTTCAAGTAAACAAATTTGCGAATAAACAAATCATCATAAAAATGAACGCTGTCATCTGGTGGTGTTCTTTTTTTTGGAGCTTGATTGAGATGTCACATATCGCAAAAATATAGTACAATTAAGTATATATAATAACTACAAATATTATGTTTGATGAACAAATGAATTCTACGCCAGCACAGCCTGTGAGCTCACCCACAAGTAGTGTTCCTCCCTCTACTCCACCACCAACACCTGGACAACAATTCCAAGGAAACCGTGGTATGTCAAAGTTTAGAATTACAATGATTGTAATAGCTGTTCTAATTGTTGTGGTTGGTTTGAGTTGGGTTGGTGGATCATATATAAAAAGTAAAATCTTTGATGTACCTTTCTTGGAAGCATTGAATGATGACCCTACTGACTATTATGAATCGGGTGATATTTTGAAAAAATTGTCATTGTCGAGTGAAGCAACAGAGATGTTGGAGAATCAGTCATTTGTTGCAGTTGATTGGGGGAGGAGAGAAGATTTTGTAGAGGCGTACAAGGAATTAGAAAGAAGTGATATTCCAATTTTTGTGACCTCAGACTCAGTTTTGCATCTATATCATATTCAGTTTGATGAAACACTAAAAGAAATTGAAGAGAAAGAATTTTATGATGATATTTGGCAGATCAGCGTGGCTTTGAACAAGAAAATGAAGGAACTTTATGGGCAAGTTGATGATGAGGAATTAAAAAAAGCGGTTAATAGAAACCAAGCCTATTTCTCAGTTGTGTTGAATTTACTTAAGCCAACTAGTAGTCAAGTAGAAACAGAAGAAGCTAAAGATGATGGGTTTGGTTTGATGGGCCCAAGGACTATTGAATCAGAGAAATTTACAGCTGAAGATTTTGCAAATTATAAATATGAGACTCCTGAATATATTGCGGAACAAGTAAACAAGGAGCTAATTTTGATTAATGATCATCAGGGATACAAGTATTCACCAAACTTTGAGTACAGTGAAGATTATTCTCAGTATAAAGCACGAGGACATTATACTCGATCAGAAAAGCTACAAAATTATTTCAAAGCTTTTATGTATTTGGGCAGAATGACCTTTTTGATAAATGGCGGAGAAAAATTGATTGTTCCAGAAGATGTTGCCAGCGTACAAACAATACAAGCGGCTATGATTGCTAATGAATTGCAATTGAATCCAGACTTGTTAGAAAAATGGAATAGAATTTATGAAATTACTTCATTCTATGTTGGTATTTCTGATGATTTAACACCCTTTGATTATAATGAATCAATCAATAAGGTATTCACGGGTGAATTTGATTACAATAATTTATCACAGGACAAAGTCCTGGCGTTACAAGATGAATTGAATACCAAAGAATCGCCCAGAGTCACTGGAGGAGCAGGTCAGTGTAGCGTAGTAGTGGAGGAGGAAGTTGGTATTATAAAGAATGAAGAAAAATGCCTTGATCAAGCCAAAGGACTGCGTTTTATGGGGCAACGATTTATCCCAGATAGTTATATTATGGAACATCTAACCCTGACTAATGAGAAGGTTGGTGAATATCTTGGTCAAGAACCAAGTTTCACTACTATGTACCCAGTTCCAGAAATTGGAGTAAAAGGGTTGCCTCGTGGGTTAGAAGTTTTTGCAATTTTTGGCTCAGACCGAGCAAAAGAAATTGTTCAGCAAGAAGGTGATGATAATTATGCAAATTACGAGGAGGCCTTTAATGAACTAAAAGAGGAGATTGATCAATTCAGTGATAAAGAGTGGCATCAAAACGCTTATTGGTCTTGGATGTATAATTTGAAGGCTTTAACGGGCAGTTATGATGAAACATACCCAGAATTTATGAGAAGTACTGCTTGGCAAGACAAACAGATCAATTCACTTTTATCTTCTTGGACAGAACTCAGACATGATACTATTTTATACGCAAAACAAAGTTATACGAATACGTTTGCTACTTCGGCAAATATCTTACCTGCGCCAAAACCAAAACCACCGGTTGGTTATGTTGAGCCCGTAACTGAATTTTATAAGAGATTGGTAGTTTTGACTCAGAATACAAGAGAAATGCTAACAAGTTACGATGTTTTGAATGATGTTGCCAAAGAAAGATTAGAACAGTTGGAGGCCATTGTACTTAGACTGCAAAACATTTCAGAACAGGAGCTGAGAAATGAAGAATTAAGTAGTGAGGATTATGAGTTTATTAAGTATTTTGGTAATGAGATTTCGTCAGCTGTAACAGAGGTTGATAATGCTGGTTTGAAAACAACGTTAATAGCTGATGTTCATACTTACAGTGATGGGGTTAACAATATCGCGTTAGAAGAAGGCGTGGGCTATATTCAAAAATTGATTGTATCTTATACTCTACCAGATGGTCGTACATTGATCGGTGCTGGTCCAATATTTTCATATTATGAATTTAAGCAGCCAACAAGTAATCGTCTCACTGATGAAGAATGGCGCAAGATGTTATCTTCTGAAAATAAACCAGAGCAACCAGCCTGGAGCCGAAGTTTTAAAGTTGAATAATGATAAAACAAAAACCCTTAATATTACTTGAGGGTTTTTTGTTTAGAACTTATTTTAAGTGATTTGTTTAACTTGTTTGTGCATGTTATTAAACATGAGAGCATTTTTTTCTTTGTAGTCAATTAAATCAAGTGTTGTGCCACTCCCATTTATTTGTTTTTCTTTGAACTCAGTGCTTGCCACCGCAGCATGAACTCTCTCACATGTTCTTAATAAGTTTTTACTTAGTTTTCCTTTAGTTCTTTTAGAAAAAATTGCGGGATAGTAATGGTGGGGGATTATTATTTGGGGTGTACATGATTTTAGTGCTAGATTCATTAAAGTCATGTTAGTCCCGTCTACTTCTCCTGGTCGTACAAAAGCAATGTTCGTGCTTGATAAAGTTTTCTTTTTGCAATTTGATAATTTTTGTAAATAGTTTTTGTCTCCAAGGTCCGCAAAATTAGTAATAGAATATTTACCCCATTTGATATTGAAAATTACGTTACTTGTTCCTCGTTGTTCTTTTGTTTGAATTCCTTTTATGACAATATTATTTTTTATCTTATAAGTGCCCGGTTCACTAATAATAATAGCTGATGGGCTCGCTCCAATGTGGCCATGATCATGCCATGAACTACTACTAACTATATAATCAGCTTTTACTAGGCCCATGTCAACGCCATCAAAAGTATCATGTGGATCTGTGAGAATTTTTGTGCCGTTGATTTCAATTAAGAAACAGCAGCGACCATACCAAATAATTTTAATTTTTTCTTTCTTCATATAATCACATTATACCAAAGGTTCTAACTTAGCGTTAGGGGTATAAAAATTTAAAGAAAAAACAGCTTAAATAAGCTGTTTTTTTTCTTGGAGCTCCTTAGTACATGACGTTCGAACCAGTTTTATAAATATATAAGAAAATTTTAATTTTATGGAGCCCCTTATGGGATGCATTCAGAGCTATGGATTGGGATCAGCTGAAAGTAAAATTAGAGGGAATTGAGCTTGTTACCTGAATTTTTAACAGTTGGAGCTCCTTAAGTAAGGGATGTTTGAATTGGTGTAGAATTTTAATTTGTCATTTCAGCAACAACGGCAAGAAAGACGCCCTGAACAGAACTATCAACTCTTAATTTAGTACTTTGCGAATGATACCAGAAACAATTGTATTTTTCGTCTATTTCAAGTTGCGTGTTTTTTTCAATATAAACATGGTTCCCCATACCACCATAGTAATAAATAAGAAAAGTGATATTTTGGTTAATTAAATCTGACAAAGCATTAAATGCGTGCTGGTCTATTTTTATATTGGTTTCGTAAGTAATTAGAGTGTTTTCGTCCTCAAGAAGATATATAAGAATCCCACCTTGATTGCCCATAGCTCCTTGTGGAGTAATTTCACAATAAATTACTTTGGCAAAGTCAATATAATCTAAATTATCAGCTGTAATGATTATGCTTTCTGGGAAAACTATCGGATTTTCTAATTCTCCTCTATATACTTTCATATATTTAATCAATTATTGTAATTAAATTATTCAATTTCTAGTTTTTCATCAAAGTCTTCTAGGTCTTTTTATGGAACGCTTTATTATGTAGTCTTGCTGATTGTTTTAGTGGAAAATAATTTTCTGTTGTAAGTGAGAGGGGTCGTTTATAAATTTTATAACATCGACTTTTTCATATCTCACTTTATTGTAATGAATTGAAGATGGGATTTTTGATATTTCTTTATCTTTAAGATTAAACATTTTTTTGATTTGGTTTTTTGACATCGTTTCATCAATATGTTTTTTCTTGTCTTTTCTTATTTGCTTTAAATCATCCAAAGACTCTTTTTGTCTAGTAGAAGTAAAAATGCCTGAGCAAGCAGGACAAATGCCAGTACAAGCGTAGAATGAATTAATTTTTTCTTTACAAATTGGACATTTTATGAAATCTACTACCATATTATCTTGTTTGAAGATTTTTAACGATTTCTTCATCAGTCACATGAGGAGCTTGAACCCTAACCAGTCTTGAGTATTTTGGCAATGAAAGTAAGGCATCTCCCTTACCTAATAGGTTTTCTGCTCCAGAGTCATGAATTATCACTTCGGAATCTTTTTGTGATGCTGTTGAAAAGGCTATCCTTTGAAGTGCATTCCCACTAATTTTGTCAGTTATAACTTCAACGCTTGGACGAGAGGTTGCTATAATTTGATAAACACCAACGGCTTCTCCCCTTTGCATGATTTCAATAATATTTTTTTCACATTCTTGTGCGTTTATTAGCATCAAGTCAGAAAGTTCATCAATCAATATAAATATATATGGTAGTTTTTTGTCATAAAGTTCATTGTAGGAATCAATATCCACTGCATTGGAATTTGCTAATAATTTGAAACGACGATTAATTTCATTTTTTACTGTACTTAGGGTCTCAATCGCTTTCTCTTGATCGGTAATAATTTCTGTATACAGATAAGGGCTGTTTTTATATGCTGCAAACTCAATTCGTTTAGGATCAATTAAAACAAATTTTATCTCATCTGGTGTTAGTTTTTTCATTAAGGTATAAATGGATGAATGTAAAAACTGTGATTTACCAGATCCAGTTGCACCAGCAATTAAAAGAGAATTGTTTTCTTTAAGGTCTAAAAAATGTGATTTCCAGCTAGTGTCTTTTCCAAGAGGGATTACTAACTCACTAGAATAGAGTGTGTATTCATCTGATTCTAGTTCTTCTTGCAGGTTGATAAAAGTTCGTTCATCTTTTAATTCATCCATATAATTCTTACTATTATATTACTTCTCTTGGCTCAGCCCCATTAACTGGGCCGACAATGCCTTCTTCTTCTAGCAAATCTATTAGTCTTGCCGCCCTTGCATAACCAATTCTTAACCTTCTTTGTAAAAGGGAGGCAGATACTTTTCCGTGCTTTGTTACTAGTTCTTTTGCCATTTTTAATAATTCATCATCGGACTCGGTTCTTTCTTGAACGGTGGTAGTTTTTTGTTGGTTTTTTATTAGTTCGTTGAGGGTTTTTAATAGCTTGTTAGTGTTGTTAAATTCAAAATAAGTAAGGATGCTTAGTCCAATAACTGCAAATAAGATGAGATAAAGCATAAGCGCATGGTTATTTATCTTTTTTCTGTTTAAGTCTTTTGTCTATTTTTCTTAAAAGAAGAATAAATTTAATCACGGACTCCATGTATTTGGCACTGTTATTTTGCAATAGTACATTACTATTGTAAACTATAAGTAACAAATGGGGAAATAACGGAATATATCAAATTTATGTATATAACTAAAACTGATTATCTAGAATATACTTACTGTAGGAAGAATCTTTGGCTAAAAAAGCATAAGCCAGAGCTTTTTGATGGTGTTGAGCTGTCAGAGTTTGAAAAGAAAATTATTCAGGAAGGAAATGAGGCTGATGAAGCTGCTCGTAATCTCTTCCCAAAAGGGGAGTTGGTAGATATTGTCGGTGTAAATGCTGTGCCAATTACAAAGAAGCTGCTTGAGGGGAATAAGCCTACAATTTTTCAAGGAGCATTTCTAGAAGATGAGTTTTTTATTCAGGCAGATGTTTTAGTTTTTAGCGATATTTTGGATGGTTGGGAGCTGTATGAAGTGAAAGCTTCTAATGATGTTAAGAGAGTTGTTCCTCATCATCATGTAAATGATTTAGCATTTCAGAAAACTGTTATTGAAAAAAGTGGGGTCAAAATAGTAAAAGCTGGGGTTATTCATTTGAATGGTGAGTATAGAAAACAAAAGAAAGTAAATTACCATGAATTATTTACAATAGCGGAGCTAACCGATGAAGTGCTTGCTGCGGAGTTAGAGGTTCAGGAGCAAATGAAGGATCTAAAAACTTATTTGCACTTATCAGAACAAAAGGGGTGTGAATGTTTGTATCGTGGACAGAACGCTCAATGTACAACCTTTAACTACTCAAATCCAGAAGTCCCTGAATACTCTGTTCATAATATAAATCGCATAGGGGCTAGTAAAAAATTGTTTTACGATTGGATAGATAGGGGAATTTATACTCTTGATGATATAGACAATCCTGAGAAGCTAACTGGCGCCAAGAAAGCCCAATACGATGCATATAAATTAGGAAAGCCTGTCGTAGATCGTAAATCCATCAAGGAGGCCTTGAATAGCTTGGTTTTTCCATTACAGTTTTTTGATTATGAGGGATATTCAAGTGCTATTCCTAGGTTTGATAATTTTGGGGCATATGAACAAATACCTTTTCAATATTCATTGCATATTCTTCATGAGAATGGAGAACTTGAACATAAAGAATTTTTAATAACAGAACCAGAATCAGATTTGACATTACCTCTTATTGAGAGAATGAAAAAGGATTTTGATGAAAAAGGTTCTGTGATCTCTTGGTATAAGTCTTATGAAGCGCAAAGAAACAATAAATTAGCTGAACTGCATCCGAAACACGCACAGTTTTTAGAGGCTATCAATGATAGAATGTTTGATTTGTATGAGATATTCGCTAAAAGCTATTATGTTGATGCACGGTTTAAGGGCAGTGCGAGTATTAAGAATGTATTACCTGTAATTGTTCCTGAATTAACATATAAAAATCTTAATATCTCAAAAGGGGATCAAGCAACGGAACAATGGGAAAAAATGATTTTTGGTAATCTATCAAAAGTTGAACAGGATACGATTGAAAAAAATTTATTGGAATATTGTAAGTTGGATACATTAGCAATGGTTAGGATTTATGAGTTTTTGAATAAAATTTAGGAGCCTATTAAAAGTAGTGATTTGCAAATAAAAATAATCTATTGTAAGGTGATGTTGTAAATAAATAAAAGGAAAGTCTTCATGCTAATCTCAGGGGCGTCCTGAGAAAGACTCTCAAAATGTCAGTAAATAAATAAATGAAATTTATTCTGTATGTATTTTGGGAGTTTTTTTGTATGGTTTTGGAAAATGAAGACAATTCAAGAATTAACCAAGAGTCTATAGGTGAATGGGTTCAGCTGTTTGAGTTGCTTATAAAAATTGATAAAAGAGAGAATCCAAAGTTGTATTTGACTAATAACAATCAAGACAATGTTAGATACAGTTAAAATACAATTAGAGGAATCAGATTTTGAGATTTTTCAATCACATTATTTCAAACCAGACATTGATCGTCTAAAAAATTCCTTGGGATTTAGCAAGGCAGTTAATAATCCTAGCTTGTCTGATCACAAGGCAGGCATTTATTTGCCAAGACTGACCTATATTAAGAGAGGACGGGCTGTATTTCTGACTGTTGAGTTTTCTGCTCCAAAGTTGATTTATAAAGAGAATGTGAATGAGGTTGATGAAACTCAATTTGAAGAAATCATTGAGGTTCTTCAGTCAAAAATAAGACATATGGGAGTTAATGTCACTTCTGATGTCTTAAAGAGGGCGAAGGCCTTGACTCTTCATCCTTCTAAAAACATTAAATTACAAGGAGGCTACACTTCATCGTATGTTATTTCAGAATTAGCAAAAGTTAACACAGATAAACGACTAGATTTAACTAAGTATAGATTTACTAGGGGCAGGGGGAGCTCATTGCAATTCTACACAAAGCAGCATTCATTTGTAATTTATGACAAGGTCGCAGACTTAGTAGCATCAAAGTCAAAAGCAATTGATAATGATTTAACAGGAGGTCAAAAAACAATTTTCAATGAGATTAAAGAAAAGAAAGAGTGTTTTGAGATTATTAGGTTTGAGGTGCGTATTTGTGCTAGAAGTAAATTGAAGAAAACTTTGGAAAAAGTTGGATATGTTGGTGATCTTGATTTTCAATCATTGTTTAAGAAAGATATTTGCCAGAAGGTTTTATATTACTATTGGACTAAGTATTTTATGATGGCAAATCTTTTTCTTTTTGATATAGAAGAGAGCCCTCAAAAGCTGTTGGCTAACATTAAGTTTGTTTGTCCTAATATGAAGTTAAGAAATTTAGCATATTTGTTGGGGATTAAGCTCCTGTGTATTGACAAGGGCGGCATTATGGGGTTAAGGGGTATTATTTCAGAGAATGAGTGGCAAGGTGTTAGGAGGGGAATAAATGTGCTGAATGGTTCAATAAAGGGATCTTTCTTGTTTGTTGAACAGATCAATCAGGAGTTACTAGATTTTAATAAATTTACATATAAACTTAACTAATTGAGGGGAAAGGCCAAAAAGATGTCCACTTTGAGTGTAAAGAAAAGTAAAGTATAATAAAGATATAAATAATTGAATTTGTATGGATAATAAACAAGAGTTTTATACAGCAGAAGAGTTAGCTGATATATTGAAAGTGAATATTATGACTATTTATCGGTATATTAAAGCTGGAAAGATGGAAGCTTACAAGTTTGGTAAAGAGTTTCGAGTAGAAAAGAAAGAATTTGATAACTTTTTGAGAAAAAGTAAATTAAATTAACGGTTAATAACTTTATAATTATATGGACAAATTAGACATGCAAACAAATGATTTAGCTGAGAAAAATGTAGAGAAAATATTCGAACTTTTTCCTACTGTTGTGAAAGAAGGATTAATTGATTTTGATTTATTAAAGCAGGAGCTTTTAAATGTTTTAGTGGAGGGGGCTGAAGAGCGCTATAGACTTGATTGGCCAGGTAAAAGAGCTTCTATCTTAAAAGCTAATATTCCAGTCAATAAAACACTTCGTCCAGTAAAGGAAGAAAGTGTTGATTTTGAAAATACTGAAAATTTATATATTGAGGGAGACAATTTTGATGCATTAAAAATTCTTCAGGAATCATATCTAAGCAAGGTAAAGATGATTTATATTGATCCTCCTTATAACACAGGTAAAGATTTTGTTTATTGTGATAATTTTAAGCAAAGTAAAAAAGAATTTGATGAAGAGATCGGAGCAGTAGATGAGGAGGGCAATAAATTATTTAAGAATACAGAAACTAATGGTAGATTTCATTCTGATTGGCTTTCTATGATGTACGAGAGATTAATTGTTTCTCGGGATTTCCTAAAAGATGATGGGGTAATATTTATTTCTATTGATGATAATGAAGTAGATAATCTAAAGAAAATATGTTGTGAGATTTTTGGAGAAAGCAATTTTATAGGTCAAATGATAAGACAAAGAATAGAAGGGGGGAAACAAGACTCAAAAACAATTCAAACAATTCACGAATATGTCTTAGTTTTTTGTAAAAACATTCTAAATGTTAGTATAAATAAAAAATTACAAACTAATTTTGACCATTACGATAAAATAGATGAACATTTCGAACGGAGAGGAAAATATTATTTGAAGCCATTATTTAATAGTGGTTTGAATTATTCTCAATCTTTAACTTATGATATAGAAGCCCCTGATAAAACTGTCATTAGTTTACCAAGAGATAATAAAACAATTTGGCTGTGGAGCGAAAAAACATTTTTGGGATGTAAAAAAGATGGCTTCATTGAATTTATAAAAAATAAGAATAATGAATATAAAGTTTATTATAAGACATATCAATTTGTAGATAAATTTGACAACCTTATTGAGAGAAGTACCCCTTATAATTCAATGTTTTTAGATGGATACACTAATAGACAGTCGGCAAAAGATATAAAAAAATTGTTTAATGTTTCAAAGTTTTTTGATTATACGAAGCCACTTTCTTTAATGAAAGAACTTATTTCTATGGGAACTAATGAAAATGATATCGTTCTTGATTTTTTTAGTGGTTCAGCGTCCTGCGCTCAAGGAATTTTTGAACTTAATAAGATGGATGGCAAAATGAGAAAGTTTATCATGATTCAGTTGCCAGAAAAGACAGATGAAAAATCAGAAGCTTATAAGCAGGGCTACAAAACTATATCTGATGTTGGCAAAGAAAGAATTCGTAGAGCAGCTAACAAAATAAAAGAAGACAATAAAGATAAAGATTTATCAAATATTGATTTTGGATTTAGGGTGTATAAAACTGATTTGAGTAACATGAAAGATATTTATTACAACCCAAAAGAGTTGGGACAGGGCGACATTAATAAGTTAATAAGCAACATAAAAGAAGATAGAACACCAGAAGATGTGTTGACTCAGGTTATTTTGGATCTTGGATTGGAGTTATCTTTAAGGATCGAGCTAAAGGAGATATTGGGGAACAAAGTATTCTTTGTCGCTGAGAATTCATTAGTTGCTTGTTTTGATAAGAATATTAACTTTAAGATAATTGATGAAATAGCATCAATAAAACCATTGAAGGTTGTGTTTGTCGATGCTAGTTTCAAGGATGACAAGGACAGAATAAATGTAGAAGAGAGATTTAAGCGACTGTCTGCAGAGACTGTTATTAAGGTTATATAACTTTTATATATGAAATTAAGATTTAAACAACAAGGATATCAAAATGATGCTGCTCAAGCTGTGGTTGATTGTTTTGTTGGCCAAACAAAAGGACGAAGAAAAGAATTGCTAGGAAGAAGTGTTGTTGGTGAAAAGGAACTAGGATTAAAATATGCGGATGAAATAGCTTTTAGCAATAAAGCTGTTGAGATTGCTGATACTGATATACTGAAAAATATTCAAAATATTCAAAAAACACAAGGAATGAAACCTTCAAAGAAATTAGAGGGTATGGATTTTACTATAGAAATGGAAACTGGAACTGGTAAAACTTATGTCTATACAAAAACCATGTATGAATTGAACCAACATTATGGTTGGAGTAAGTTTATTATCATGGTCCCTTCTATTGCTATTCGTGAGGGAGTAAATAAATCATTACAGATTACAGCCGATCATTTTCAAGAGACTTATGGGAAAAAGATTCGCTTTACTATATATGACGCCAAGAAAAAGAATAATATTACTAACATTAAAAAGTTTGCTTCCAGCTCAGCTATTGAGGTTATTATAATGAATTATCAGGCTTTTACTGCAAAGAGTGAAGATGCCAGGCGAATATATCTGAAGGTGGATGAAATGCAGTCCAGAAGGCCAATTGATGTTCTGAAAAGTAGCAGACCAATTTTAATTATTGATGAGCCTCAAAAATTTGGACCACAAGCAAATGAATCTATAAAAGTATTTAATAGCCTTTTTAGGCTAAGGTATTCTGCTACACATAAGGAAGATTATAATAAAGTATATAAGCTTGACGCTGTTGATGCCTTTAATCAAAAGCTGGTAAAAAAAATTAGCGTAAAGGGGATCGAGATCTTAGAAAGCACTGGAACCAACAGCTATTTGTATTTGGACAGAATTAATGTGAGTGAAAAGTCATACCCAACAGCCAAATTGGAGCTTGAAGTTAAACAAGGCACTGGAATAAAGAATGTTTTGCGTAAAGTTAAAGAAGGAGATGATTTGTATCAATTATCAAACGAATTAAAACAATATAAAGGGTTTGTTGTTAATGATATTAATGGGTTACAGAATACACTCAGTTTTATTAATGGGGTGTCTCTTGAAGCTGGACAAGTAATTGGGGATGTAGATGAACAGCATCTCAGAAGAATTCAAATACGAGAAGCTATTTATTCCCATTTAGAAAAAGAAAAGGTGTTGTTTGAACAAGGTATAAAAGTTTTATCTTTATTTTTTATAGATGAAGTAGCAAAATACAGGAAATATGATGAGACTGGCCACAAAGTAAAGGGTGAGTACGAGGAAATATTTGAACAAGAGTATAAAAAATCTCTAACTGAATTTCGAGATTTGTTTAGTACGGAATATAATAAATATTTAGACAGCTTTACTCCAAGCAAAGTACATAATGGTTATTTTTCTATAGATAAAAAAGGTAAACTTATTGATTCTAAAAATGCTAGAGGAGAAGGCGGGAGTAGCGATGTTGATGCTTATGATTTGATAATGAAAGATAAAGAAAGACTCCTTAGTTTTGATGAACCAACAAGATTCATCTTTTCTCATTCTGCACTTAGAGAGGGGTGGGATAATCCAAATATATTTCAAATTTGTACCCTTAAACACTCTCAGGCTGATATTAGTAGGAGGCAAGAAATTGGTAGAGGCCTTAGAATTTGTGTAAATAAAGATGGCGAAAGAATGGATGTTGATGCATTGGAAGATAGTTTTTTTGATATAAATAATCTAACTATTATTGCTAGTGAATCTTATGATCAATTTGCTAGCGGTTTACAGAAAGAGGTCTTAGAGTCTTTATCTGATAGACCTGTCAAGTTAGAGGTGGGAGTATTAGTAGATAGGGTTTTAAGAAATGATAAGGGGGATGAGTTTGTTGTAAACAGTGAAGAGGCTATGGATTTGATCTTTTCTTTTAAAGGTAATGAGTATATTGATGATGGATATAAAATAACAGAAAAATTAGTAGCGGCCATCGAACAAGATAAATTGGAACTACCAGGGAAAATGCAAGAGTTTAAAAAAGAAATTGGTGAATTGATGACTAAAATATATTTGACTGCTGAACTGAAGATTACAGCAAATGATAAAAATGGTAATGTTTCTGAATTTAAATTGACTGAGAATTTCAAGAAAAAAGAGTTCCAGGATCTATGGAATAAAATAAAAGTTAAAACTGTATATGAAGTTGATTTTGATAGCAATGAACTGATTGAGAAAAGTATAAAATCTATAAATAATAAATTGAATGTAAAAAGAGCCAGGGCTGTTATTACAACAGGTAAGCAAATAGAAGATATAACTGAAAATGATTTAAGGAGCAGCCAAGGAATGGAATTAGTAAGCAAAAAGATAGAGAAAGTTGATTTTATAGTTGGCAGTGATATTAAATATGATTTAATTGATGAAATTGCGAAAAAGACTATTTTAACAAGAAAATCAGTGGGTAGTATTTTGCAGGGATTAAAAAAAGATGTGTTTGCTCAGTTTAGAATAAATCCAGAAGACTTTATAAAGGAGATTTCAAAATTAATTTCTAATGAGAAGGCTTCTACATTGATAAATAGCATTGTTTATTCAAAAACAAATGAGAGTTATACGGATGCTATTTTTACGAGCAATAATTTAAAGGGGGCATTGTCAAGGGATGTAATTGAAGTTAAAAAACATGTATATAACTATTTGAAAGTTGATTCCGCTGTTGAGAGAAAGTTTGCTGAGGATTTAGAATCTGGTGAAGTAATGGTCTACGCTAAGTTACCACGGGAATTTAAAATCCCTACACCTGTTGGTAACTATAATCCTGACTGGGCAATAGTCTTTGATAATAAGGATTTTAAGTATATCTATTTTGTAGCTGAAACTAAGGGGACAATGAATAGTTTAGAGTTGAGAGATTCAGAGAAGAAAAAAATAGAGTATGCTAAAAAGCATTTTAAAGCACTTAAAGATTCTACAATTAAATACGATGTTGTGGATAGTTATGATTCTTTGTTAAATAAGGTGATGAAATAAGTATATGAAGGCAGTAATCCTTGCTCGTGTATCAACTGAAGAACAAAAAGAAACAGGGAATTCACTTCCTGCACAACAGGCAAGACTTGTTTCATATATTGAAAAAAATGATGATTTATTTTTGATTAAAGAATTTGTTTTTGACGAATCTGCATATAAAGAACACAGAAAAGAGTTTCAGAAAATAATTGATTATATTGAGCAACAGAAGGAGCCTGTTGCTCTTTGTTGTGATAAGGTTGATAGATTGTCTAGAGATTTTTTAGTTGGATTGCCTTTACTTGAGAAATTAAGAAGAACAGGGCAGATTGAATTACATTTACCTTCAGACAATTTAGTTCTTCATAAGGATTCACCTGCGACAGATTTGTTTCATTATAATATTGCTGTTAGTCTTGCGCAATATTATTCTAATGCAATTAGTGACAATATAAAAAGAGCCTGGGAGCAAAAAATTAGAAACGGGGAAATAATGACTAAGGCTCCTATTGGTTACCTAAATGAGAGGACAGAGGACGACAAACAGAATGTTTATATTGATGAATTAAGGGCTGCTTTTGTTGTCAGGATATTTGAGATGTATGCAACTGGATTACATTCCATGCAAAAGATCTCAGATGAGATGAAGAAGGAAGGTCTAAAAAGTAGACACAGAGGTAAATATTTAAAAACTAGACAGATTGAAACTATATTGAAAAACCCATTTTACTGTGGGTTTTGTTTCTATAAAAAGAAAAACATTACTTATGCTCACAAATATACACCACTGATTACTAAAGAATTATTTGATAAGTGTAGGTCCGTTAGAGAAGCAAAAACAAAAAATCCAACTAAAGCAACAAAACATAAGTTTGTGTTAAGTGGATTGGTATTATGTGCTGATTGTGGATGTCGGGTTACTCCTGAGTTGAAGAAGGGAAAATACAAGTATTATCATTGCACTAATTCAAAAAAGATTTGTAAAAAAGAATTTGTAAGGGAGGAAAAGCTTGTTGAGCCAATAAATGAGTTGTTTAGAAATTTTGTACTAACGGATATGGAAATTGAGCAGATTTTGGATGGATACGATAATCACGATATGAACCACAACAAGTATATAGAGCAGCAATTAAAGGCCTATAAGGTTGAATACAGGGGGCTTAGTGAAAAAATAGAGGTAATGTATGATGATAAGCTGGAAGGGCGTATTACTGCGGATATGTACGACAAAAAGGTAAAAGAACTCAATAGTAGAAAGGTTGAATTGGAAGAGAAGATTAGTAAACTACAAATGGGAAATAAGTATTGTAGAATTACTGCAAAGCATCTATTTTCTATAATTAAAAGAATCAAAAATATATTTGAAAGTTCTGAAGTGGATGAAAAAAGGCAGATATTGAATTTAGTATTTCAGAACTTTTCTCTTCAAGATAAAAGGCTGTTATTTAACACAAAAACACCCTTTAAAGAGGTGCTTGAGTGTGGTATTTCAGTCAATAATGTTTCATGGAGCGGGTAGGGGGGATCGAACCCCCATCATCTGCTTGGAAGGCAGAGATAATAGCCATTATACGATACCCGCATTTTTGGTGGGTCCTCTGGGAATCGAACCCAGGACGCCCAGCTTAAAAGGCTGGCGCTCTAACCAACTGAGCTAAGGACCCTAAATTTATTTAGGATTGAATTGACAAAGAAGTGGTCGGGGTGGCGGGACTTCCTTCGACTGCGCTCAGGATAGACTTCTCGTCCCTTTTTCCCTTTGAACATTGTATTTAGTGGTCGGGGTGGCGGGACTCGAACCCGCGACCTCATGCTCCCAAAGCACGCACGCTAGCCAACTGCGCCACACCCCGATATATTTATTAACTCCATCAAATAAATTTGTGGAGTTTTTTAAGGTTTATGGCGATGCCAGTTGAACCTTTTTACTGTCTGGTGCCGAGGGGCGGATTTGAACCGCCGACACGAGGATTTTCAGTCCACTGCTCTACCCCTGAGCTACCTCGGCTCAACATAATAAAGTGTATGTAATGAAAATGGTGGGCGCGGGAGGAGTTGAACCTCCGACCTCAGCATTATCAGTGCTGCGCTCTAACCAACTGAGCTACGCGCCCTCTTTTGCTTGTAGAAAGCGCTACGGATGGCAAGTCTTTATCTCTCAAAGATATAGGCCTATCATCCGCAGCCCTGCATAGCAGAGCAAAGGATGGTGGGTGATGAGGGATTCGAACCCCCGACATCTTCGGTGTAAACGAAGCGCTCTAGCCAACTGAGCTAATCACCCGAAAAAAACACGTTTAATATTGTGCGCTTACTATAGCAAAAAACTTAATATATTTCAAGTCTTTTGTCTGTTTGTAACAGCAAAATTATATCAAAAAAAAATCAACTAATCAATAGCTGATTTCGTTAACATTAGAATAGTGATAAGGCTACTTTATCTTCCTGCACAGAGAGTAATTCTGCAAGAGCAGGATTCGACCTA
>Ga0233431_1001283_pt1 | contig 44542 bp, 39 predicted proteins | sample SI_118_April2016_FD_179867 | JGI IMG/M metagenome (GOLD analysis project Ga0233431, IMG submission 179867) | Seawater microbial communities from Saanich Inlet, British Columbia, Canada - SI_118_April2016_200_MG | ecosystem: Environmental > Aquatic > Marine > Inlet | place: Canada: British... | reverse complement strand
ATTTCTGTACTAGCAAATCAAAAAATGGGAACCGTGTTGGTGGTTTTTTATTGAATATTTCTGGAAGAAATTAACGAAAACAGTCACAATTCGAGCTTGAAGACGTAGCTATCCTTTGGGATATTAATGTAGCAACAAAAAAAACCAACTGGAGATAATCGGACTATCCCTATGATTCAACAATGATTCTACTTTCTAAGGCGCGGTTTCTACCCGTTACATAAGCAGACTATCCAGGAAAACACTGTCTATGAAGACTGTGTTTTCCTGCTGCAACCAATCTTCAAATCGGACACACAATTGTTCTCTGTTCGGGTGAAGAGTCGTTTTTACGAGCCACAGTTCCAAATCGAGCTTAATCTTATCTGTTTCAGGAATTCCCTTGTGTCCAAGTGCCCAACTCATGCGGTCTTCAGCAGTCCAATTATCAACACCATCCAAAGCATCAAGTTTTCGTTTATATGTCAACTCTGTGCTTTCCAGACCCAAATCATGAAGATGATCAGCAAATGTACTCAAACCCCACTCATCACTACTCGACAATTAAGCTTGCCTTATGCTCGGTGGCAAAATTGACGATAAATTTACGGTGTGGTAGGGCTGACGTATTAAAAATTGAAAGCATGGAACCCAATTTATATTTTGAGCTGACATGAAAGGTATTCTTAATGAAACAGAAATCCCCTGATCAGGGACCAGAACGCCCCGAGAAAACAGGCGGAAGAACGCCGAAATATGACCGACACATAATAGAACGGCTACAGTTTGAAATGCTGCTTTCGGATTTATCCACTTCGTTTATTAATCTGCCGGCGCAAAATATTGATCAGGGAATCGAATCCGGGTTGCGTCGTGTGGGAGAATTTCTGGGCTTCGACCGTGCCTCTCTCCTGCAGGAGTCCGAAAAAAAACAATTCATCAATACGCATGTCTGGTCCAAGCCCGGAACGAAGCCTCCAAAAGACTACATATTGGAAGAACAGTTTCCAGGTGTGTTTAAACACCTGAAAGAGAAGAAGAAGCCCCTCAGTATACCCGATGTCGACAACCCTCCACCAGAACTCGTTCAGGACGCAGAAACACTGAAAAAAGTAGAGCATAAGTCTGTAATAGGGGTCCCATTGATTGTTGGAGGAACCTTCCTGGGAGCGCTTACTTCCGGTTCAATCAGCATTAAGCGTAGTATCAGTGATGAACTGATACATCGTTTCAGAATGCTTGGCGAGATATTTGCGACTGCTTTGATGCGACAGAAAAACGAGGAAGCATTGCGCCAGGCTTTCAACGAAATAAAGCAGCTAAAGGATCAGCTTGAAGCCGAATGGTCTTACATGCGTGAAGAGATCAAACTGGAGCATGATTTCAGCAATGTTATCGGGCAAAGCGAGGCATTGCAAAATGTGCTTCTTCAAGTTGAGCAGGTGGCCGCCACAGACACAACGGTTCTCATTCTCGGAGAAACCGGGACCGGCAAAGAATTGATTGCCCGTTCACTTCATAATGTTAGTCTGAGAAGAGACCGGCCGTTAATCAAGGTTGACTGTGCCTCTCTGCCGGCAAACCTGATCGAGAACGAGCTTTTCGGGCATGAAAAAGGTGCATTTACCGGGGCAGCGGAGAAAAAGATCGGCCGCCTGGAACTGGCCGACGGGGGTACGGTTTTCCTGGATGAAATGGGGGAGTTACCCCTTGAACTACAGTCCAAGTTGCTGCGGGTTCTTCAGGAAAACGCCTTTGAAAGAGTAGGCGGCACGAAAACGATTCAAATAGACATTCGAGTGATAGCCGCTACCAACCGGGATTTAAAAGAAGATGTTCGCAAAGGGGTTTTCCGGGAAGATCTCTGGTACCGGTTAAATGTTTTTTCCATTACCGTCCCACCGCTGCGCGAACGAAAGGAAGATATACCACTTCTGGTCGACCGGATTGTCCAGCAGAACAGTAAAAAACTGGGAAGCAAGATCAATAAGATTTCCAACTCGGAGCTTGAAGTATTACAAAACTATAGTTGGCCGGGGAATATCCGCGAACTTGAAAATGTTATCACCCGTTCGTTGATTACCTCAACAGGGAAAACACTGAAAATAGAGACGTTCAAGGAAGAGCAAAACCTTCCGATAACCGGCACGGATCTACACAAATTACTACTCGAAACTGAGCAGAAATATGTCATGAAAGCTCTGGAACAAACCGGATGGAAGATTCAGGGCCCGCATGGAGCAGCTAAACTACTCGGTATAAAACCCACCACGTTACGGGACCGTATGAAAAAGATAGGGATAAAGCGACCAACTATCACATAGTCCTCGGATTTACCCCCGGTTTACCCCACCAAAAGCTCGGTAATCCGAGCTTAAGGAAGTCGAATCTTTCCTCAATCAACCATTCTTCCGTCAATCAACCATTCTTCCGTCAAATAAAGCTTCCCCTTTGACAGATTCAACGCCGAAATATCCCACTCACCCATGAGATTGCCATCCAGAATTTGATTCTCGCACAAAAAAGCTCGGAATTCCGTGTAAGCACGAATTCCCGAGCTTTTTGTGGAATATTAGGTGATTCTGTAAAATCCACCTCTCTGGATAAAGTCCATTATTTCAATATAATACGCGAAGAAGTAGTTTCGTGAGTTTTGGCATGCAAAGTGAAAAAGAGCAGGTCAACTTTTTGGGAAAGGTCTCTATCGACAAATATTCAGATCAGTCATCGACACTTGTTCTGAATGAGGAGGAAAAGGCCATGACCCTTGTGACCACAAAAATGATCAGAATAGATAGCCTGAGCTGTCAATGAGAATACCAGAAAACCTGAAGTTTTACGCCAAGAAGCTTGGATATCCCAGCTCACCCATCCTGGCTGAAATCCTGATTGGACTGTTCAATACCGAATTGAAACAGAAGCTGGCAGGTTTTCTCCCGGAAACACTGGAAGGCCTGTCCGAGCAAAGCGGAGTCAGTAGGGATGAAGTTGAGACAGCCATTGGAGAGCTGCGAAAAGTGGGAGCTGTTTGCAGAAATCATCGAAAAAAAGAGGTCACAGAATTCGATCTGTATCCAGACATGATTGAGATCCGGGACGCTGTATTGCTCTCCCATCAGGTTGATCAGCATATGGTTGAGATGTGGGATCATATGGTCCGAAGGGAGATGCCAAAGACTATTCCTCTTATGAAAAAGCTGGCGATACCTCCGGCGATGCGCACGATACCCATCGAAGAGACCGTCGAATCCGGTTCGGTTGTACTGGATATTGAATCTGCGCGCTCACTGGTTCTTAATGCGGATCAGATTGTCGCTGTACCATGCGTCTGCCGCTCATCTCGGCACCAATTGAATTTGAGCCCGGACTGCCCAGCCCCTGAAACACCTGATTTATGTTTTCTGATCAACCGATTCGGAAGTGAAGCTCTGGAGCGCGGTGTCGGAAAGATCATTTCCAGGGAAGAGGCGCTTCGTCGGCTAAAAATTGCTGAAGATGCCGGGTTGGTGCATATGACTCGCAACAATATCAAAAAGGATCTCTCTATCTGCAATTGTTGCTCGTGCTGCTGCACAGGTACATTTCTTCATAACCAGTTTGGCTATAACGCTTTTACACCATCTCGATTCAGGGTTGAACTTGATACAGATGAGTGTACCGGCTGTGAGACTTGTATTGATCGCTGCCAGTTTCTAGCCATTATAGTGGATGAGGTTGCCATCATTGATCTGGATAAGTGTTTTGGTTGTGGCAATTGTGTGCAGACCTGTCCCAGTGAAGCTTTGACACTGGTGGCTTTTTTAGACGAAAACTCGATTCGAAAAACCTGAATTTGACCGAAATTTCTACACTATGATGCCGGCTAAGACAAAAAACTCTGAATGAATTGGAGATTTTTGATTGGTTGCAGACGACCCGAGCGCTAAACCCGAACACAGAGAGAGACTAGTGGAAGACCATATGGCTACCTTTAGCAAAGAAGAAGAAAATAAAAACAAAGCGATTCAGCTGTTGGACCATCATGAAGTTGAATTTGAAAACCCTCATCCGGATGTCCACGTTGCCAAGATACTGATATCAAGTGCGTCATGGGTTAAAACCACAGACGGGATTGTGTTAGTCGATACGCTTCTGAACCCCGATGTCGCCCAAAAAATGAAGGAGAAGGTCCAGGAGATTGGGGGTGGTCCGATTAAGCATATTATTTATACCCATCATCACAGGGATCATGTCGGTGGCGCATCGGTTTTTATGGATAACAACCCGGAGGTTATTGCCCATCGCTTCCTGCCTGAAGATATTGAAAAATACCAGATTCTCAAGGAGCACCGGGCCAGGATTGCCTCTATTCAATTCAATATCCCCTCTGATGTCGATAGGCCTTTACGCTTTGTACCTCCGACCCGGGTTTTTGATGAATCGATGACCTTCTCACTGGGTGACAAAACCTTTGAACTCTACCATGCCCGTGCAGAAACGGATGATGCTATCTGGGTATTTGTTCCGGAAATCAAGGCTATTTTTGCTGGAGATCTAGCTGTCTCAGGGTTTCCAGGTATCGGAAATCCGTTTAAACCGACCCGTTTTTCTCTGCCCTGGGTTCGGGCTCTGGAAGCCATGCGGGACAAGAAACCTGAACTGTTGATTGCTCATGGGGGGCGGGCTGTTTTCCAGGGTAGTGAAGTCAAGGAGTTGTTAGACACCGCTATTGAGGGAGTAACCGCCATTCATGACCAAGTGATAGATTGCATCAACAAAGATATGCCTCTTGATGAGATGATTCACGCGGTGAGATTACCTGATCATCTCAAGGACCATCAGCATCTTCAGTTTATCTATTCGAGACCTGAATTTGCTGTTTATAATATCTACCGATGGTATCATGGTTATTTTGATCACAACCCGGCCCACCTCCTTCCCCGTCCTGACAGCGAGGTCAACACAGAGATTTTCAATCTGATCGGCGATGCTGATGCTATTTTGGGCAGAACAAAAGAGCTGTTCGAAGAGGGACAATCTCAATTAGCCCTTCAGGTTCTCGATATTCTTTTAAAACAGAATTCTGATGATCTCGAAGCGCGTAAGCTGCATCTCCAGATCTTGGAAGTATTGTGTGAAGCTGATTATTGTCTGATGTCCCGTAATACCTGGGTTTATTTCATGGACAGGGATAGAGAACTCCTGCGTTCGGCAGGGATGAGTGATTAGGAAAGAACGTAAAATAGGCGATTATCGCCGCCGGAACCTGGGCCGGTATTCCCAGAAGCTGCAGGATGGCTTGGTGTATGTAGGAGCTGTTTCGCTGCGCGACAATCGGGCGTTTTGAAAAAAGCACGGTTGTGCTTCATGTGTGTCTTTTTTTCAGAATCTGGTATCATCGGACAGATCGGTGATGCCGGTATAAATTTCTGTGTTTATACAGAAATAAAATCTTGCGAGAGGAGAAAATGAAAGCGAGCTCAAAAATTTTAAGATCAATTGCTGGTCTGCTTCTAACGGCGGTTTTTTTATTGCCCTCAACAGCCTGGTCTCAGCACAGCAAAGTGAAAGTTACCTTCTTCTCCACGCCCTTCGGCACCCCCATGTACTCGCAGGCAGTTGCTTTCGAGGAAGTGTTCAAAAAGGCCAATTCCTGGGTTGATTTGAAAGCTCAGGAAACACCCGGATCCATGTATCAGATTCGATATTTTATGAAAAACCAGAAAAAAATGGCAGCAGGCCAGATCCCCCAGGCAGGCGCTATCGGTACTGTCGGTACGTTGCCGTATATTGTCGAAGGACGCAAACCGCTTACCAAATTCAATATCCCGACGCTCAGAGCGGGTTTCTCAATGGGTTCTTTCATCACCTTTTTCGTGACCTTTAACCCGGATATAAAAAGCCTGAAAGACCTGGAAGGAAAAAAAGTGGGGGTAGCCGAAAAATCCAGACCGTTTGCGGGGGCTATCAGTTTGGGGCCCTACTTCCGGAAAGGCCTGAAGAACTGGAAAAAAATCAATTGGCAGTTCCTGGGATCCGGAAATTCAAAGGATGCGTTGCTGAACAACAAAATCGATGCCCATTACGCCACCTTTACCAGTAGTGTCAAAGTGGCTGCTGACGGTAGTTTTTACACCGATGCCCTGGCACCCGGACCGGCAATCCTTGAGTTGATGAATACCGGCCGGAAGCTGTATTTCATCCCCTGGGATCCAGAAATGATTCGAAAATCTTATGATTTTTCCAAGGATATGATTACTTACCCGATTCTGATCAAAAAAGGAGCGCTTAAAGGCGTCAGCGCGGAGATTCATGGCAGGCTATCTGTTGGAATGTTTCAGGTTGACAAGAGCATGCCGGACGATGTGTTGCAGGAAATCATCCGGGTGCGCCATGAGTATCGAACGGAATTGGGAAGATATCACGGGACACTGAAAATGCTGCCGGAAAACCCTTATCCCGCTGGTACACCTGATAAACTGGTTCATCCTGGCGTGAAGAAAGCCATGAAAAACCTGGGCATTCCAGTTCCCGGAGAATAACCGATATGACAGAAACCGTTAGTCAAACCAGTCAGTCAAGACTGGATATGCTGATTGTAGGTGTTGGGATATTGATGGTTTTCTATCACATGCTTTCAGTATGGGTCCCCATGTTTGATGCCCTGCTGCATCAAAATGCTCATCTGGGATTCGCTTTTGTGTTGCTCTTCCTGGTTGCAATCAGACAGTCCGCAAAAAAATGGGAGAAAATCACGTTTACCGGTCTTCTTTTGATAGGTGTCATCGTGGTTGTCTATATGCATGTGGAGCAGGAACGATTGCATATGTGGGCCGGATATCCGGAGTCACTGGACGTGGTTATCGGTTTGGCGATGGTGAGTCTGATATTCTTTCTGACCTGGAAAAGCTGGGGCAGCATCTTTCCTATTCTGGTCTCTGTCAGTGTCCTGTATGCGCTTTTTGGTCACCTTATCGAGGGCGCCCTTGGACATCCCGAATTCGAACCAGGGCTGGTACTCTCAAATCTGGGGATCGGTTTTGCAGGAACCTACGGCATGCTGCTCAATGCGTCTGCCAATCTGATTTTTCTCTTTATTATTTTTGGCAGCCTGTTCGAGCTGGTCGGGATCGATCGATTCTTTATCGAAGTTGGCACCTTTCTGGGCCGACATTTGAGGGGAGGATCTGCCCAGACAGCGGTTTTTTCAAGTTCTTTCGTGGGCATGTGCACTGGGGCTGCAGCGGCTAACGTGGCGCTGACAGGTGCCTACACCATTCCTTTGATGAAGCGCACAGGTTTCAAAGGAGAGCATGCCGGCGCCATTGAAGCTGTCGCTTCCACCGGTGGGCAGTTGACGCCCCCGGTGATGGGCGTGGCAATTTTTCTAATGGCCAGTTTTCTGGGCGTCAGTTACGCCGAACTGATGGCAACGGCACTGATACCTGCGGTATTTTATTATGCGATTGCCATGCTGGGGGTTATCCTGATCGCTTCCAAGGTGGGGGTCCCCATGCTGAAAGCGGATATTAATCGGGATAGTCTTATACATGGGGCGCCCCTGTTTCTCATTCCCATTGGGCTGATTACCTACCTGCTGATCATGCGTTATACTCCGGCTTATTCTGCACTTGTTGCGATTATTGCCTTGTTGGCGATTGCTGTCTTAAGAAAAGAGACTCGCCCATCACCGGGCGTTCTGCTGAAAGGAATGGCGAAAGGGGCAGTAATGGGAGCCACTATTGCCGTGGCTTGTGCTATGATTGGCATGTTCACCTCCATGTTGACCTTTACGGGAGCCGGTCCCAAAATAGCAGGATTGATTGAGGCGTTATCCGGAGGAAACTTTTTGCTGGCGCTCATTTTCACCATGCTGCTGGCCATTTTGTTGGGCTGCGCCATGCCCACTCCGGTTGCTTATGTGGTGACGGCTCTGGTGGTTGCCCCGGTGTTGGAGAATATGGGACTGTCTCTGATCATGGCACATTTTTTCGTTTTCTATTATGCCATTCTTTCAGCAGTCACACCGCCAGTTGCAGGTGCTGCTCTGGTCGGCAGTCGACTGGCTGGAGCTGGCTATTTAAGCACAGGTTGGGAGTCCCTGAAACTCATTGCCCCTTTTTTCCTCTTACCGTTTTTCATGATTAGGAATCCGGTGATACTCTCCATGGCTCAACCACTTATTCCAGCTGTGCTGGCCATTATCTCGCTTATCTTAGCCTGTCTGGCCTTCATGGCTTTCTGCCAGGGGTATCTGTTTGCCAAAACCAACCCCGCAGAACGGATTGGGTTTCTGATTGTGGCAATCGCCAGTTTCCTTTTTGGATTTTATGGTTACCTGGCAGCCCTGGCAACTGGCATCATTCTTTTTACTGGTTTATGCGGCTTTCAAATCAGAAAACGCGTGAGGGTAGCATGTCCAGAGAACCAGATGAACTGAATTTCCCAGACAGAGTTAGATACACCAGCGAGCATGTCTGGGTTAAACAGGAAGATAATCGATTCACTATTGGAATTACCGATTTTGCTCAGGATCATTTGGGAAAAATTGTGTATGTGGATCTGCCAGAAACAGGTGTTTCGTTTGAGGCGGGGGAAATATTCGGCACTGTGGAATCAATGATAACTATTTCTGCCCTGTTTATGCCATTTGAAGGTGACGTTGTCGACGTGAATGGCAACCTGTTCAATGAACCGGAAATGGTCAACAAGGACCCTTACGGAAAAGGCTGGATAATACACATTAAAACAGATTTTTACGACGCCTTCGAATGTCTTTTAACTAGCCATGAGTACATCCATTCATTGAGTCATCATAGTGCGAAATAAAATCCAGGAGATACCGAATAGTCAAAAGCCTGATTATCTGTAATCTTTATCATCGGCGCAATCATGGATTCTAAGCTGTCTCCAGGATTTATCCTGTCAATGCAAATACAAAGGAAACCAGGATAATCAGCTGAAAGTTCTGCTTATTTTGTATGACGCATACAAGAGGGAAACTCCTCCCGCCGTAATTTCACAGCGGCAACAGATGTTCAAATTTTGTTGAATCATTGAGAATCTGCTGGATGTCTGACAAGTTCTTTGAAAAGGACAGCACATCATCGTAGTAATCAGTTCGTAATGTGTGGACAAGGGGATGCCAAAGCATCTCAGACACCTACGTAGTTATCCCCCTCTTAGTTATTCCTTGTGGTCAACACATAGGTCAACATCAGCCATAGTCTCTTCAGTTTCATCCAGCCATTTCGTATTCTCTAATTCCGTATTTGAGATTAGATTGTATCGTTTGAATACAGCCATTGTCTTGTGACCGGACTGTGCCATAATCGAAAAATAATCGTTACCTGCCAACCTTAAGTTGTTAATTGAACAATGTCTAAGGTCATGGAATGTAAAATCACCGAGTCCGGCATCTTTTACCGCTTGTCTGTATTCACGTTGAAACTCCTTGACCGGTTCTCCCTCCTTCAGAAAAACTCTGCGTGATCGGATTCCTCTGGGTAATGACCTCAACATGTTATTAACCTTGGGATGTAGCCTGATGATTCTCCCATTCTTGGTCTTCTCAACCCTAGATGATACCTTAAGGAACCCTCTTTTTGTGTCAACCTAATCCCATGTTAATGTTAGTATTTCATTTCTCCTCATCGGAAGGAAGAAAGCCATTGTGACAATCGGTTTCAAATATTCAGGGCATGCAGTTACCAATCGGTTGAATTCTTTGAAAGAGAGTGTCTTCTCCCGAATATTGTCCACAGGGAGTTGTTTTACGTTTAGGAACGGATTCGACTCAATTTCACCTTCCAACACAGCTTTGTTGAGCATAGCCTTAACCGTCATCGTATTAAAACGGTTTGAATGGTTTATTTTGTTTCGGTTCCTTTTGAAAGGTAGCGGTTTTTTTGGTGGTCCCAATATCGAGTAAGGGACACAAAAAACCTTATTGTCGTTGCGAGCGCAGTGAAGCAATCTGTTGTTTTCAAGAGGGATAGTTGCGGTATTCTTATTGACTATCCATATTGAGGGTATGTATGATATACATATGAAAATAGTTAAATGGAGTCCGGAGAAGAATCAGAAATTGTTGCGAAGTCGAGGAGTTTGCTTTGAGGACGTTATTGTTGCGATAAAGGAGGGTAGATTACTGGATACAGTAAAACACCCAAATTGGGAAAGTTATCCTAATCAGTTCTTGTATATCGTCAAAATTCAAGGATATGTTTATATGGTCCCATTTATCGAAGAAACAGAATACATCTTTCTCAAAACAGTAATCCCAAGCCGAAAATACACAAAAAGGTATCTAAAAAATGATTAAGTTAGACAAGAGCGCCTTTGAACCGTTGGATGAGGAAGAAAGAGAATTGATGGAGGCTGCTGAAAATGACGAACTTCAATCAGTTTCAAATCCAGAGGAATTCGAAGCAGAAGCGTTAGAGGCAATAAAAAATACGTTCGAAAAAAAGAAAAAGATAACAATTAATTTATTTGAAAATGACATTTCTATTATAAAAAAGCAGGCGTTAAAAGCAGGGATACCTTATCAAACTTACATATCCAGTTTGATTCACAGGTATACTTCTGGAATATAGTCAAACTGGACTCAAATTTTCCCCTCATTTCTGTTGAATCTCTCTTCCTCAGGGTGAACCCCGGTGACGGACAAATTAGAATGATATCCGTTGTAAGACTGGGATACGCAGACCTAATCATCTGAATCAAATTCCTTAAAAAGCTTCATGTAGTTACAGGGGTTCGACACCGAGGAAAGGGAACTCGTCCTAGACCTTCTCCACCGAATAGTGCAAACGGCATCGAAAATCAAGTTACACTCCAGCTAACCTTTTCAAATCACACTATGACAAAACCCAAGCTTAGTCCCGACAGTTCACAGATATCAATCTGGCTTCTATCGTTCCCTCTGTTTTTTATAAATTTTCTGGTTTTTTCGGAACATTTGGTCGTAGTGCCTCTCAGCGCAGGCATTTCTGCGGCAACCGGACTGCCTCCGGTTAACAGTGGATTGCTGGTGGCAATTTATCCATTGGCGGCGGCTATCTCTGCCTTGATCCTGTGACCATTTTCAGACCGGCTCGGACGAAAGCGCATGCTGATCATTCTCTGCCTGGGTTTCAGCATCTCCACTGTCAACTTTGCGACAGCGGATAGTGTCCTCTCCGTCATGCTCTTCAGGATCCTGTCCGGGGTTTTCGGCGGACCGATACCGGCAAATGTAATGGCATACGTTGGGGACCGCTTTCAGGGACAGGAGCGGGCGAAAGTTATCACCATGATCATGCTGGCTTTTTCCATCGCATCTATTTTCGCTGTGCCACTGGGAGCTTGGATATCTGACCTCTTCAACTGGCGGGTTCCCTTTTACATCATCTCTGCCACAATTCTGGTTTGCCTGGTTTTTATCCTTCGGATGAAAACCGTTAAAACAGGGGCTGAATCAGGCAGTATCTTGAAGCAATATGGTGAGTTTGGAAATCTGCTGAAGCTCAGCAAGGTCAGGAAGGTTTTCACGCTGCAGTTCTTCATGATCATTGGTCTTTTTGGACTTGTACCGAATGTTGCCATCTGGTTGAGTACCAATTACAGCATGAATGCCACCCAGATAGGCCTCTGCTACATGCAGGGTGGAATTGGCGGTATTATTGGCAATACCCTGTGCGGATATTTCATAAACAAAGGTCATAGAGGCCAACTCATCACCATTGGTTCTCTGATCACTGCTTTTTTCATGTTTTTGTCAGCCCGGGATATTTTCCCCCCGGCCTTTATTGGTGTCTTTTTCGCGGGTATGATGTTTGGCGGGTCATTTCGAATGCCTTCATTTCAGATTATTATTACTGAACTTATCCCCATCAATCTGCGTGGAAGGATGATGGCACTCAGCATGATTGTCAGCAATATCACGATGGGACTGGGCGGAATCATCAGTCTGCCATTCTTGAAGCTGGAAAATGGTGTGTTGACGGGTATAGAAGCCATTACGCTGGCCGGAAGTGTCAGTTTACTGGTGGTACCGTTTCTGGTTCGTATACTGGAGAGAGAGATTGGGCAGGCAAAAGAGCTTTATTAAACAGTCAAACCACAAACCAGGGTAATAATAAATCATTCTCGTCTCCAATATTATTATCGGACTAATATTCATTCATTACCTGATAGATTCAGTAGGGATTTAATTGTTTCAATGTGAGGATGCAGAGAAAGGATATCCATATAGTAATCTGTTCGTAATGCAAGGCTATAGGGATGCCATACGGCATCAAACACTTACAAGATTTACCCTCCTGCATTAATTCCCTTCTGTAACACATCAGTCAACATCAGCGGGTTTCTCCGTCTGCTCATCCAACCATTTGGTGGGCTCCAATTCTGTCTCTGTAACAAGGTTGTACCTCTTAAAAACCGACATCGTCTTGTGGCTGGATTGTGCCATGATCATAAAGTAGTCGTTTCCAGCTAAACGCATGTTATTGATAGCGGCATGTCTCAGGTCATGAAACGTAAAATCTCCTATCGGGCATGTCCAGGGAATAGTCTGTCTGGGTGGCACCTAAGAGATTGGCGAACCTATAGAGACTGAGAAACCCGTTCAGAAAGGCCATGTTCCCGCTAACCGTCGAAACAACCACTAACTGTTTTCCAAACTCCTCCTGATACGCTTTAAATTTTCCGGAAATCGTCTCAACGGCCTCCTCCCAGCTAATCTGCTCCCATTTCCCTTCCCCGCGTTCGCGAGACCTGTCAGCCTTCATTAGGCTGGAGTGATGATCAATGGGAACAAGAAGAAAAAGAGTATCTGGCACTTTGGAAAAAACATTACAGTGTGCCAGACTGTTTTCGCCGTTAGTATCCAGCTGACAGCTTAACCTTAGTCATTCTAACGATAGAACGTTTCCCGTGGAAACGCTTTGCAGCCCTCTCGCCCCAGATTTTCATATTCCTGATCATTCCAAAATTCAAGAAAACTCCGGTTGCTTTTCAGATCACCAAACAATCCGACATATATTTCACAATGGGCCTCCTGATTGTCTAATCCGATTTCTGCCAACAGACGTTGATGGATCTTTTCAATCGAGATTTCGACTGAAGACATGCGGATTCCCTTATCTTCTGCACTGTCCAGAATCATGAGCCGTTTGGCTTCCCCGGGTGCATTGAGCCAGGGTGTCCACTCCACCTGCTTCCCATTTCTGCCCCTGCCGGGGGATCCGGTATAAGCAAATTGCGTCCAGTAAGATGACATGGCTCTGGCCAACACAGCCCTTCCCTCAGCGTTTTCCTTTGAATTGGTATAGCCAGATGTAAATCCAGCTTTCTCCGAATCAAAAACAAAGGGAATTTCCAGACCATGGGCAGCACCCAGTAGAATACTCAAATCAGTCCCCATGACAGTTGGCTCCTCATCCCAGTCAAAACGATAGGTATAGACTGTCTGTCCCTGGCTTTCAGTCATTACACGGGCAGGCGCATCAACCGCGGATGCTTTCCATACATCCGAGCCATAACTGGATACCGTTTGATATAGATTTTCATCCTTAATCCGGGGAAACATTCCCAGAAGCTTTTTGACATATTTCGGGTCCTGAGCCATGAACAAGCGAGTCTCATCCCGATTTGTTCCGAGAATGACAGGCACGGCATTGTAGTCAGAAGAATTGGAAAACAGATCGAGAAGTGGCGTTTTAGGCATGACCAGACCATCCCGAAAAACCTGGGGCATGGATAACATTCCGGCTACTCGCTCTTTGTAAGCCTCCAGCAGTTCAAAACCGGTTTTTTGATAAAGATAGTCAGCGATCTCTGAATCACTGAGTTCTGTTTGGTGAATTTTTGCCTCAGATCTGTCTGAAGCTTTTTTATCTGATATCAGAATTTGATTAACAATTTCACGAGAACTGTTTTTATGCCCGGGAGACTGATCATCAAGATAATTTTCACTCCATGGGCGAGAATCCATCCTCAGAGCCCCGCTTTGCACAATTGCTTTATGGAAAAGACCAGCGGCCAGCGGAGATGCAATCATGGAAATTGTGTTCCGGCCCCCTGCAGACTCACCAAAAACAGTCACGTTATTCGGGTTTCCGCCAAAAACGGCAATGTTCTCTTTAACCCATTTCAAGGCAAATATGATATCCAGGGTTCCATAATTTCCGGACTGATCGACCGGATTCCCGCTTCCTATCCTGAGAGAAGGATGGGTAAACCATCCCAGAGGCCCTAACCGATAATTGATCGACACCACAACCACATTGTGTCGGTCAGCCAAAACACTCCCATCATAACTGGCACCATGACCAATACTATTGCCCCCTCCATGAATCCAGAACATGACCGGCAATCGGTCATCACCTCGAGGAACCCGAGTCGCATCAAAATTAGGAGCCCAGATATTCAAAAACAGACAATCTTCAGATCCGACCGGTTTTCCATGCATCTCTTTGGGGAGATCACCGGCCAATGGCCCTCCAATCTGAGTGCAGACAGCTCCAGGTTTCAACGCCTGAAAGGTCCCTTCCCATTTATCTGCAGGCCGAGGTGCTTTCCAGCGCAATTTTCCAACTGGAGCCTTCGCGAAGGGGATCCCCAACCAGGTAAAGCTGTTATTTTCGTTCACATATCCAATCAACTTGCCGGATTGGACCGTCCTTTCAGTGAGTGGATCAGCGGAAACCACCCTTGGTTCAGCTTTTTCTGGATTTTTTTTCAGAAAATAGCCGCCGGCAAAAGCAACCACAATAACAATCAACAGCAAAAGAATCTTTTTCATAGCTATATCCTTTAGCAATTTAAACTCTGATTAAAGCCTACTCAGGAGCCAGATCTCATAAGGAATGTGACAAAGATCAATTCTAGTATTTCAAATATTTTCGCATCTGGACCCTTTGGTGCGAGGCTCGCAGCACCGAACCGCGCGGGGGTGACAACGGGATTGTGACACAGCCTCTTCGCGGGGGTTTCAGCTTTCCTTTTTATCACCTGGGCTCCGCACCATCTTTAGCAGATAGCTGACGATTTTCTTAACGTCATATTGTACCTGATGCCAGGAGGCGTTTTCCACAATATGCCACCGGATCACCGATTGGCTGAAGGTCCCCAGAACCATATTCTGAAAAAGCCGGCTGTTCACTTCCTTCCTGATTGAACCGTTTGATTTTCCCTCTTCCAGGCTACCAGCCATTCGATCGAACAGTTTCCGCAACAGATTATATGCTTTCGATTTATAAAAATCACGACTATAGACACCATTCAACACCAGAATCTTACTGAAATCAGGCTGTTTCACTGCTATTGTATAAAAATTCGTCAACACCTTTTCCAGCTTGATAAGCAGCGGATTGTCCTGTCCTGATTGCTCGCCACCTCCCGGACCAGATAGGTCGAAACTGTCATCCATGCGCTGAAAACCTTTTATAAAACATGAATTGAGCAATTCCTCTTTGTTCTTGAAATACCAATATGCTGAACTATCTGCGACTTTAGCTTCCTTAACCACATCCTGTATCGTTGAATCATCGTATCCCTTTAGACCAAACACTTTTTCTGCTGCCTCCAAAATCCGTTTCTCTTTGTCCTGTTTTTTATGGGGCAATGCCGGCGTTGGTGAAATTAGCGCTTCGATCAAATCCATTAAGTCATCAAAATCGTCAACCAAAGGTGTTGCGCTTTCCCCAATATTCAATCTCAGATTTCCCATTCCCCAGCTACCACCGATCATACTCCGAATCACCCGGATATGGAGCCCCTCATCAAATTCACCTCTACTTACTCCCTTCTCCAATATTCGGTGAATAATCTCGAAATAACGTCGAATATGGACCTCGAAAGCCTCATGTTTCCAGAATGAAAACTTGGAACGACATTGAAAAAGCGAAATCTGAGTGACGTCTGTCTCCTTATCCGCGCGGTTTAAAAGGTACCAGATGAACTTTCCCAATTGACTCATCGGTTCACGAATTCCTTTCAAATCCTCTTCAAGCTCATTCAGCGAGTCGCCAATATTGTCCCCCACTACTGAGAACATCAAATCCTCTTTGTTTTTGAAGTAGTGATAAATATTTGAGCTGGGGACACCAGCGTTGGATGCGATTTCCGAAATGGTTGCATCCACCCCTTTTATCGACATGATAGATTCTGCTGAACGAAGAATCTGTTTCCGACGTTTGTCTGATTTCTCCTTTCTGGCCATTGTCGATCCTTTGTCGAATGAATTTACTGCTCGTTTCATGTTCTGTTTAGTTTATTTTTGATGGAGTAACAATCTAGTTCAAAAGCTGTCTAAATCTCTTCCGAATTATGTGGTTAGGGATCGTACAAAAATAACTTGGCATAAGCTGTCGGCAAAAGTCCCCAAAAGACTGGACATTTTGCCGACAGAATGCCAAGTAATTTTTGAGCCGACCCTTAGTCAAGTTATTGTGGCATTACATACTGTTTAATAAGTTTTTATAGATTTATTGAACCCTTGGCTGGGAATTATTCTTTAAAATATTCTTAATCGCTTATAAAATATGCTTAACAATAATCAAGTAGTATTTTAGTTGTAAACACTTTAATGAAGTAAATTTGATGGCCTTCTATTTATTTGTAATATATCGATTAAATAGTTTAATATTTTTTTGTTGACATTTTTTGTACCCATGGCATGATTCGAATATGAATTGATTAAATGTCAAATCATGAAAAATTCTAAAATTTTCAGTAACAGTGAGGACCGCTTTTAAAGTCGGCTTTTGCTTCTTAACGCTTAAAAAACGGATGGGGGAGATCATGAAAGTTTTCAAGAAAGCTATATGTTACTTCGTATTATCCACTCTTTTTGTCTTGTGTTCCTGGACTGCGGTCTCGGCGGCACCCAAGGGGACGGTCACCATTGCAATTCCCGCTGACCTGTCGTTGGATTTCTTCAATTCCAAGTCAGCCAATGGACGGATGGGTCTGGGCCAGATCTATCAGACGTTGGGTACTTATAATCCTTCCGGAACCGATCGTGTTCCTCAACTGGCAAAATCCTGGAAGCTGGGGAAAAAAGGGATGTCACTTGAGATCAATCTGGACGAGCGAGCCCGTTTTGAGAATGGGGATCCGGTGACCTGCCATGACGTCAAATTCAGCTGGCAGCAGTTTGCCACCGGAACCAGCGCATATCGGAGTAACGCCAGATTAATCAAGGATATTCAGATTAGCGGCGATCACAGTTGTGTCATGTTATTCAAGCGACCTAATGCTGACTGGAAAAACGAATACTTGCGAATGCGAATTGCTTCGAAAAACTATTATGAAAAAGTCGGAAAAAAGCAGTTTACTAAAAAACCAATGGGTAGCGGACCCTTTCGTTTTGTGAAACGAAGCGCCGGTACGTCTTTTGTCCTGGAGGCGGTCGACAATCACTGGTTAAAAACGGCTGAATTCAAAACCATGAAGTTCATGATTGTTCCGGATGCCGTCACCCGCATGGCGCTGCTGGAAAAGGGAACAGCGGATTTTACCTATCCGGTCGATCCCTTTCACTTAGCCAGGTTGGAAAAATCCAAGAAGATAAAGGTAAAAACGGTTGTGGTCCCTAGCTTGTTTTCGGTTGGATTTAACTCCTTCAGGTTCGACGTGATGGCGGACAAGAACCTGCGGTTGGCGATCAATTATGCCATTAACCGCCAGGAGATCTGCGACGAGATCTTCATGGGCAAATGCTATCCCATGTACTATTTTGCTTCTAAAGCTGAAGTTGGCTTTGATCCGTCTATCAAGTATGAATTCGATCCGGACAAGGCCCGGGAGCTGGTCAAAAAGTCAAATTACAAGCCGGGCACCCCGCTGAAAATGATTTATACTTCGGCAGTGCCGTCGGGTAACCTTGTCACCACCGCTATTCAGGACTATTTAAAGAGGGTCGGGATCACCGTGAAACTGCAAAAAATGGAAGCAGCGACTGCATTGAAACTGATGGCCAAGAAAGACCCCAAACTCGGGGCACTGCCGATTATAGGCTGGGCGGGTGGAACGTCTCCATCTCAACGGCTGTTCCTGGGCCTGATGACCAAACGCAAAAAGGGGGCAGGCGGGATGTACACTAACTGGAAAGGCAGAAAGCAGATCGACAAACTGATTATGGCTTCCTACGTTGTGATTAATAAGAAAAAAAGAATCGGAATACTTCGAAAAATAGCCAGAATGACCCATCAGGACCCGGCCTATGCGGCTATGTTCGGACTGCCGATGAATTTTGCCCTGAGTGACAGAATCGATTATGAATGGGTGCCTAATGTTGCCGGCTTTCCCTTCAATTTATACGATATCAAGATGTTGAAGTAAGGGTCGGCTAAAAGATTAGGGAAATTGGGGGGACATGATCCTTCGTGTCCCCTTATTTACTATATTTAGGGTCAACGAGAATTAAGGGGACATGATACTTTTTTGTATCGTGTCCCCTTAATTCGGGTACTCAACGACGTATCGGATCCGCAAATAAAGGGACACGAAGGATCATGTCCCTTTATTTACTATAAAACAGCATTTGATCAGGCAGTTATGCAACGGTTCATCCTCTTCAGAGTTATCCAGGCAATTTTCACGATCTTTGTGATCGGCACCCTGGTGTTTTTTTTCATGCGGCTGTCCGGCGATCCGGTCACCCTGATGGTGCCAATCGATGCCGAACCGGAGACGATTGAGGCGATCAAGATAGAGTTTGGCCTCGATAAACCCCTGCTAGTTCAATACGGTTACTTCGTTAAGAATGCCATCACAGGGGATTTCGGGGTTTCTTTTAAGATGGATGAACCGGCCCTGGCTCTGGTTGCGGAACGCTTTCCAGCCACCCTGGAACTGGCCGTTACCGCCGCTCTGCTGGCCTGGCTGGTGGGCATCCCGCTGGGGCTGATATCCGCCATCACCCGTGACTCGCTGTTTGACCGGTTCGGTAAGGCCTTTGCCCTCTTCGGGCAGGCCACCCCCTCTTTCTGGCTGGGGGTGATGCTGATGCTGTTTTTCGGTGTTCAACTGGATATGTTGCCGATTGCCGGCAGGGAGGAGCCGGGTAGCCTGATCATGCCGGCGGTGACCATCAGCCTGATCATGCTGGCATCCGTCATGCGTCTGGCAAGGTCCGCCATGCTGGACGCCTTGAACAGCGAGTTCGTGGTCATGGCCCGGATCAAGGGGATCAGACGGTTTCAGATCAACATGATCCACGCTTTTAAAAACGCCTCCATCCCGCTGGTGACCCTGATGTCTATGCAGATCAGCCGGCTGCTGATGGGAGCGGTGATCGCCGAGACGATCTTCTCCTGGCCGGGCGTGGGAAAACTGGCCCTGGATTCAGTTTATTCAAGAGATTTTCCGGTGGTTCAAGTAGTGGTGCTGTTTTCAGCCATCATCTTCTGCACCATCAACATCCTGGTGGATATTCTGTACGCTTACATCGACCCGCGAATACGGTACTGACGATCCCTGACAACAGCAAACGCTTTCACCACGGAGACACTGAGCACACAGAGTTTAAAGGAATTTTAGTAAAGAGTTCAGCACCACTGAATGGGATTCATAATAAAACTCAGTGAAAAACCAATTTTTTTTATCTCTGTGTACTCCGTGCCTCTGTGGTGAGGCTTTTCCAGAAACAATATTCATAACCGAGAACACAGTGACCGCAAAACAGACGATTATCTCCCTGGCCCTGTTCTGGCGCAAGAACGCCGAAGCTGAAGGTGAATCCTCAGAAAAAGGGATTAAGAGACGGGTACCCTGGCTGCCCCTGGGCCTGGTGATGTTTTTCATGATCCTGGTGGTGTTCGGCCCCTGGCTGGTGCCCCACGACCCGTTCAAAGCCAACCTTCGCAACGCCATTCAACCGCCGGTCTGGTCTGAGCAGGGCAGTGTGACCCACCTACTGGGAACTGACCCCATGGGGCGGGATATTGTCAGTCGCCTGATCTACGGTGCTCGCATCACCCTCTTTGTCAGCCTGGTGTCGCTGGGGCTGGCTGTCGGCATTGGGGTTTCACTGGGGTTGATCGCCGGTTTTTTCGGGGGGATAGCCGACATGGTGATCATGCGGACGGTGGATGTGTTTTTAGCGCTTCCGCCGATCATGGTGGCGATTCTGATTGCGGCCGTGATGGATCCCGGAGTCCAGACCGTGGTTCTGGCCATTGGATTCACGGCCTGGAGCCACTATACCCGACAGGTGCGCGGGGAGGTTTTAAGCCTGAAGAACACGGATTTTGTGCGCCAGGCCAAGGTGGCCGGTTGCAGTAACGCCCATATACTAATAAAGGATATTCTGCCCAATGTGGCCAACACCCTGATTATCCTTTTCACACTGGATATCGGACGGATCATCGTCGCATCAGCCACCCTCAGTTTTTTAGGCCTGGGTGTGCAACCACCTCTGGCCGACTGGGGCATGATGCTGTCCGAAGGCAGAAAATACATTGTTTACGCCTGGTGGCTGGTCACCTTCCCCGGCGTGTTTATCCTGCTGACCGTACTGGGTTTTAACCTGTGCGGCGACTGGCTCAGAGACATTCTCGATCCCAAACAGAAACTAAGGTAAGGTTTATGACGAATTCAACACCGGAAACACTACTCGAAGTCAAAAACCTCAAGACCTATTTTCTGACCAAGCAGGGAACAGTTCGAGCAGTAGATGATGTCAGTTTCAGTATCAACAAAGGGGAGATTGTCGGCCTGGTGGGAGAATCGGGCTGCGGCAAAAGTATGACCAGTATGTCCATCCTGAGACTGGTTCCCCAACCGGCCGGCAAGATCGTCGGTGGCGAGATCCGCTTTAAAGGCGAAAACCTGCTGGACAAGAGCGAAGAGGAGATGCGGCAGATCCGGGGCGACCGGATATCAATGATTGTGCAGGATGCCATGGTATCTTTAAACCCCCTGCTGAAGGTAGGATACCAGCTCGCCGAGACTTTAAAACACCACGGCAAGGTCTTAGGCGCCGTCAAAGACAAATGCATCGAGCTGCTGACCAAGGTCAAGGTGCCGTCTCCGGAAACCCGGCTGGAAGCGTACCCGTTTCAGTTCAGTGGCGGCATGAGCCAGCGGGCACTGATTGCCACAGGTATCGCCTGCGACCCCGACCTGATTATAGCAGACGAGCCCACAACGGCACTGGATGTGACGATCCAGGCCCAGATCTTAAGTCTGCTCAAGGAGATCCAGGAAAAAGTGGGGGCTTCGGTGCTGCTAATCACCCATGACCTGGCGGTGGTGGCCCAGATCTGCACCCGAGTACTGGTGATGTATGCCGGACGGATTGTTGAAGAGGCGGATATCGATACCTTTTTCAACAATCCGTCCCATCCCTACGCCAAGGGGCTGATTCAATCGGTGCCGGTACTCTACAAGGAGGTGGACCGACTGTTCACCATCGAAGGACAGCCACCCAGCCTGTTCAATCCACCGCTCGGCTGCCGGTTCGCCCCGCGCTGTCCTGATGCTATGGATAAATGTCTGGAGACCTATCCACCCAAAACAACCCTGGAAGACGGCCACTATGTATCCTGTTGGCTTTACGAAAAATAAAAAGAGAACAATGACAACAAAACAGCTACTGAAAATTGACGGTTTAAAGCGGTATTTTCCGGTTACCAAGGGAATGGTGCTGCAAAAGGTCATCGGGCACGTGAAGGCGGTTGATGATATCAGCTTTGTGGTGAACGAGGGAGAAACTTTCAGCCTGGTGGGAGAGTCGGGCTGCGGGAAATCGACGACGGCCAACCTGGTCCTGAAACTGGACGACCCAACTGCGGGCGACCTTTACTTCAACGGTGAAAAAATCACCGGGATGAATGGTCCGGGACTGCAGAACTACCGGCGAAGCCTTCAGGCGGTCTTCCAGGACCCTTTTCGGTCACTGAACCCCCGCCGCAAGGTGAAGGCTATTATTGCCCAGCCCCTGGAGGCACAGAAGATCGGGACCAAACAGAGCCGGGCTAAGAAAGTGGCGGAACTGATGGATATCGTCGGCTTAAGGCCCCGCCAGGCCGAATTGTACCCCCATGAATTCAGTGGCGGACAACGACAGCGCATCGCCATCGCCCGGGCGCTGGTCCTGGATCCCAAGGCGCTGGTCCTGGACGAACCGGTATCGGCGCTGGACGTCTCCATCCAGGCCCAGATCCTGAACCTGCTCAAGGACCTGCAGACGATGTTCGGTCTGACCTACCTCATGATTTCCCATGACCTGGCGGTGGTGGACCACATGAGCACCAACATCGGTGTGATGTACCTGGGCAGCCTGGTGGAAGTGGCACCACGCAAAGAGTTGTTCAATAATACCAAACATCCCTATACCCGGGCCTTGCTGGATTCGGTCCCGGTGGCAGATCCGTCTATAAAAATGAAAGCAACGGTGGAGGGAGAGGTCCCCAGCCCCATCAATCTGCCTTCGGGCTGCCGGTTTCACCCCCGCTGCCCGCTCGCAGAAGAGAAGTGCCTGAAAGAGAACCCCAAATCCAGGGAGGTGGGCCCGAACCATTTTGCTGCATGTCATCTGGTTTAATATGGAGAATAAAAATATGAATGACGAACTCAAAAAAAGAGCAGAAACAGTAGAAAAAAAACAGGCGGTACAAGTCATCGATTTCAATAACGTCAAATTTGAAAACCCGCATCCGGATGTCCATGTCGCGAGAATCCTGATTGCCAGTGCGTCATGGGTCAATACCAGCGACGGGGTTGTGTTGGTGGATACCCTTCTTCATAAAGGGGTTTCCGCTCAGATGAGGGAAAAGATACTGGAAACCGGCGGTCCCATCAAAAAGATCATCTACACCCACCACCATGTGGATCATGTGGGTGGGGCCCGGGTTTTCGAGAAGGATGAACCGGAGATCATCGCCCACCAGTACCTGCCGGATGACATCGAGAAATTCAGGATCCTGCAAGAGCACCGGGCCCGGATCGCATCGATCCAGTTTAACATCCCCTTCGATCCGAATCGGCCTGCAGGTGGGGGATATCTACCCCCTACACAGACTTACTCTGATTCCACAGTCTTCACCCAGGGGGATAAAACCTTCGAGCTCTATCACGCCCGGGCGGAAACCGATGACGCCACCTGGGTTTTTGTACCGGAAATCAAGGCCGCCTTTGTCGGCGACCTGATCATCTCCGGATTTCCCAATATCGGCAATCCCTTCAAACCCACCCGCTTTGCCCTGCCCTGGGCACGAGCCCTGGAAAAGATCCGGGACAAGCAGCCGCAGTTGCTGATCGCCCATGGCGGAAGAGCGGTTTACCAGGGGGATGAGGTCAAAGAGTTGCTGGATGTGACTATCGAGGCCATTTACGCCATTCATGACCAGGTTGTTGATGGCATCAACAGGGACGTGCCGATCGATGAGATGATTCATGAGATCACGCTGCCGGACCATCTCAAGGAGTCACCCTATCTTCAGTTTGTCTACTCCCGGCCCGAATTTGCGGTGTATAATATATATCGTTGGTACCACGGCTACTTTGATCACAATCCGGCCCACTTGCTGCCGCGCCCGGAGAAGGAGGTGAATACGGAGATTTTCAATCTGATCGGTGACCCGCAGGCGATCCTGAACCGTGCCACCGAGCTGTTTGATACCGGCCAGCCGCAGCTGGCACTCCAGGTGTTGGATATCCTTTTGAAACAGGATCCCGGTCACATAGATGGTCGCCGCCTGCACTACCGGATTCTGGAACGGCTCTGCGAAACAGATTACTGCCTGATGTCCCGCAACACCTGGGTCTATTTCATGGAACAGGATAAGACGCTGTTAAAGGAAAAAGGTGTTGAATTGTAAGGCAGTGATGACAACAGACACTGCCCGCTTACGATAGCGAAGGGCCGCAAAGGGGGTAAGTCAGCTTTTGTCTTTTATGTTTGGACTAGGATTTCTGTTTCTATTCAAATAAAACCCGTTATTACATACATTTGGAGTATTTTATGAGCAGCAACCAACCGAATATTGTGTATATTTTCTCCGACCAGCATCGGCATGATGCCATGGGCTGTGCCGGAAACGATGTGGTTCAAACCCCTACCCTGGATCGTCTGGCAAACGAAGGGTTGCGATTCGAACGAACCTATTGCCAGAGCCCGCTCTGCATGCCATCGCGTGCCTCAGTCGTCACCGGGCTTCATGCTCATCAGCACGGCATTACCAAAAATTTTGTCAGTGATTTTGATCCCCAGTGGCCCAATATGATGAGACAACTGCAACAAGCAGGATATCTGACCTCGAATTTCGGCAAGACCCATTTTTACCATCCGGAGGTACTGAAATACGTGGGCTCGGACAAAACCCTGGATCTACGGGATAAGGATGCTTATTTTCGAGAATTTGGCTTTGACCATTCTGAAGAGGAATTCGACAGATACCTTCATTGTCTCCCCAACGTATTCACCCACTACACCGAATACCTGAAAAGCAAAGGATTGTGGAACACCTATACCGACCTGATCAAATCGGTTTTCAGGTTAACACCCAAGCATTGGGATGGCATCACCAGTACACTTCCACAGGAGGATGATCTGACGTCGTTCATTGCTGATCGATCGATTGAATGGCTGAAAAACGTCAAGGCGGATCAGCCGTTTTTCATGATGACCTCTTTTATTGCGCCCCACGTTCCCTTGATGGATGACCCCATCTGGGCCCAACACTACCAGAATGCCAGGATACCATTCGGCCCCAGAGAGGCGCCGGACAAACCCAATGAGATCTGGGCCAGATATCTTGAATACCTTGAAGGTCACAGCAATGCCCATCTGTTGACCGATGAGTACGTCACCAACGGCGCCAGGCATTACTATGGGATGATTTCCCTGATGGGCCAGCGTATCAACGATATCATTCAGGTTTTAGAAGATAAAGGTGTCCTGGATAACACATGGATCGTGTATTCTGCTGATCACGGGGAGATGCTGGGTGACCACGGTCTGATGGCAAAACTGAATTTTTACAAATCATCGGTTCAGGTACCAGCACTAATCCGCCCCCCCCGGGGCATGGCTCCAAAAGTCGAGCCGGGGTTGACCGAATCTGTTGATTTAACAGCGACAATCCTCGATATTGCCGGAGCGGAACGACTGGAAAGATCCAATGGACAGAGCCTTCTGCCATTTATTAACGGTCAGGGGAAATCCAAGGAAGCCGCTTTCAGTGCGATTGGCTCCCATGCCTCCGATTCAGAGGAAGACACATTTCTGGCAACGTTCACGGAACGATATCGGTATACCCTGGAAATTAACTCGTGGACACCATGCGAGTTTTTTGACCTGCAGGAAGATCCGGACGAAATGAACAACCTGGTCAATGACACATCGGTTCAGGGCATGATGAAAGAAATGGATACCGATCTCGTCAGACCTCACTTGCGGTCGGCTTGATGATTAAACGATCCCCTTGCAATCAGATTATGTACGGGGCGGCAAAAAAAACACTGCAATATCAGTTGTTAACAAAACACAACATGGAGGAAACATGGCAGGAAGCTCAGACAATTCATCCAACAAAAAACAGTCAGGACTTGCCGCTGTTCTGCACGGTGAAGTGAAAGCCAGAACATGTCATCCGGGTGTGCATATCCTGGGAGGGATGGGAAATACAACAGCCTTTGAAACCGAGCAGGGCTATGTCCTGATTGATGCCGGATTCAATGAAGCAATGGCTGCCGGTTTTATGCAGGCCCTGCAGGAGATCAAGGCTGCACCGATACACAGCATTGTATACAGTCATGGTCACGCCGGTTACAACAATGCCGCCTGGTATTACCAGGAAATGGCCAGTGAAAAGGGGGAGCCGGCGCCCCAGATTGTTGCACACAAAAACCTGCCCCTCCGTTACCAGCGCTACGATGAAACCTGGCAATTGCAGCATTACTTAAACGGCATGCAGTTCAGAATGTCCTTTGACGGGCGGGAAAAAACCCGTCACACCTATCCCACAGTAACCTTTCAGGACAGACTGCGCTTAAACCTGGGCAACAGAGCTGTCGAGGTGATCTGGGCGCCATCGGAAACGGATGATTCCGTCGCTGTCTGGTTACCCGATGAGAAAGTGCTTTATACCGGCCCGGCCGTGATCGCCGCCTGCATCAATATCGGCACACCCCTGCGCACCCAGCGGGACGACAAACGGTGGGTGAAGACCCTGGAAAATTTCGCAGCCCTGGAGCCTGAAGTGTTGATTCCCAACTTCGGCAAAGTTATTAAAGGGAAAGATGAAATCCAGTTTATGCTGAACAACATGGCCGAAGGGCTACGCTACCTGCGCCGGGAAGTGACCGAAAGAATGAACCGGCACATGACCGACGTTGAGATCCTTCACGATATCGAGTATCCCGCGGAATATTTTGAGCAGCCGTGGTCAGCACCTCTGTACGGCTGTCCCGACATGATTGTCCGGGATATCTATCGCTCTGAAAACGGTTGGTGGGACAGAAACCCCACCAACCTGCACCCGGCTCACCCCGGGGCGGCAGCCAGTGCAGTTCTTGCGGCGATCAGCGACCGCAAAGCCGTCCTGGACAAGGCTGAAAATCTGATGGAAGCAGGCGAGGTCCAACTGGCACTGCACGTCATCGACATTCTGGCCCTGGCACCAGACGATGATGACGATGTCAAGGCAGCCAAAAAACTGAAGTCGAAGCTGCTGCACCTCAGATCCAAAAATGTGCCATCGATTGTGTCCAGCAACCTGTACCTGAGCCTCGCTGATTCACTGGACAAGGAATTGGAAAGTTAGTCAGATACAGAGGGAGATTATACATGCCTAAAAAATCCAATATTCTGTTTGCTTTTCCCGATCCTCAGCGGGGTGATGTCCAGACCCAGTTGTTGATAAGAAATGGGTATCAGTGGCAAAACAACGTTTATCGGAACTAAACTCCAGTTCTGTTAGGGAGGAGAGGGAGTGGATAAAAGCACCCCCCCTTGATTCGCCTGGCATCCGACCCGGACTGTGCCCCCTTCCAGTTCAGGGGGAACGATGGTGTGCCGATGGGCATAGCCGATGATTGTCTGGAACTGATCGGCACAGGTCATAATAGTGGCGGGCCAAATATTCCTTTTGGGCGCCTCTGCCACCTGGGCGAAAAGTCTCTTCATGTAGCAGCATGGCTTTCTCCCAAAATGTGCGTTTTGGCAACACCGCGCGTACTTCGACTGCTGAGTCTGGTAGCAGGTTGGGAAATGCGTCGTTGATATATGGGGTTATTTTGATCGTCTCAATTGGTTCCGTATCGGACCGGGCACCCGTTTCAATTTTCACTGATCGTCGCAGGTATGCGGCCTGTTCCTGGAATACGGTCGGGTAGAAAAACAAAAGGGTTTGCTGGTCGTGATCTTCCGGGTCATCAGTTAATTCCCAGATGTTGTCAGCTGGAATCCGGAGACGGTTCAACGCAACATGTCGCCCCCTTATGATATTATGTCTCAATCAATTGTGATTTATTGAGGGTCAATCATTCTCGTCTCCAATATTATTATCGGACTAATATTCATTCATTACCTGATAGATTCAGTAGGGATTTAATTGTTTCAATGTGAGGATGCAGAGAAAGGATATCCATATAGTAATCTGTTCGTAATGTGTGGACAAGGGGATGCCAAACTGCTCCATCTGGCATCGACATCAGTAAGTCAAAGGGCTTAAAGGAGAGGTGATATCCTTTTTTCAGTTTTTGATGACGAAGTACCAGGACTTCTTCTCCGGGTTGATGAGCAACGTTGCGACGAGCAGTGATTTTGTCAGTCATGCGATATCCTCATAGGTTTAGGTAAACAAAACTATGGAAATATCAGGGAAACGTTTTTCTTGAATATGCTTTCTCCTGACCACGATATCCTTGCGGATAGAAGGGCGGATTTTGTAGTTAATGATGAATTTACATTTGAAGTTGGTGGAAAAAAGAAGGACTTTAGCCAGATAAAAGATATCAGCAACTCATTTTTAGTTTTGGATGATATTGAAAACGGTGCTGGAAGGAAAATTCCCCTGTGGTTGTTTGGATTATTGTATTAGTTGAGGAAAGCTAAATATAGGGATAAAATGGTGGCAAAGCTTTCCAATTGAATGAAGTCGGGTCAACATATCGATAAACTTCTTACCGCAATGACCTAAATCTTTGGCGCCGGCGTTTCAGCTTGGGTCCCAGACTGAAGAGCCTTATCAATGCCACCGAACTTCTCAACCAAAAGTGCTTGTGCCCTTCTGGCCTGCAGGTCAACTTCCCCGGGGTCGATCAGATCCCGCAGGTGTCCCTCAAATTCCTTAATGATATCGCGATAGCCTTCTTCAAAGGCAAGATTCGTCAGTTCCTGCGGATCGATTTCCAAATCGAACAACTCCGGTTCATAGCCGACGTAGTGGATGTACTTGAACGATCCTTTTCGCAGCATGAACGCTGCTGAAGGAGCGCCGTACGCATGGTATTCCGAGAACACAATGCGCTCAGAGTCGTAATCGCCGTCCATGATGTCATAAAGTGATTGACCGGGAAGAGACGTGCTTTTTTGAGAAACAGAAGAACAGGCCACACTTCCCAGGATGGTCGGATAGAGGTCGACCAGCGATACAGGTGTTCGGCAGACCTGGTTTTCTGGAATATCCATCCCGGTCATGATAAGTGGGATGCCTGGGCTGTCTTCGTAAAGGAGTGACTTCCCCCACTGCCCCCTTGAGCCGATCATGTCCCCATGATCTGATGTGTACTCTCCTTTATCTGGTAACCAGTTAGCGAAACGTCGGTGTTCCGAACTATTGAACCGGTTCGAAGTAATTCATGTTTGTGGGCATTCGCCAAATATTTCAAAACATATCACCGATTCTCGAAATCTTGATGGACAATCTGAAGTTAATTTAAACCAGGTCAATGAAAAATGACTGCAACACCTTTTTCTTTTGACACGATAGTGAGAAAAATAAAAGTGCAAACTTCAGTATGAAAACCCTTGGGCAACCGTCAAAGGCTAGTGCGAACTAGAAAAATAAAAAAATGAAAAAAAGGTTGACAGCTTCTTTTTTTAAAAATATATATCTTTTTAACAAACATATATATTTTGCGCAAACATTATAACTTTAAGGGAAGATCCAAAAAAATATGGCGTCACAATCACAATCGCTGAGTAAAAAGATCACCGAAGAGTTTAGAAAATATATTCTAAATGGAAACTGGCCGGTCAATGAGATGATCCAGACTGAACAGGAGCTATGTCAGGCGTATTCTGTCAGTCGGTTGACGATCCGCAATGTTTTAGCTCAGCTGGTTCATGAAGGGTTACTGGAACGTAAATCCGGTAAAGGCACCTGGGTCAGGGATTTTCAGAAGAGCAAAGGGATATGGAACACCGAGGAGCGTTCTCAGTATTATGCATATCCGGAGCATATCAATACGGAGATCATCGGGGTTGAGGAACTGCTTGCGCAATCTTCAAGCGTAACGACCAACCTGTTTGAAGAGGATGAGGTCATCACCAGAGTAAAGCTGATTCGTATTTTCAGGCAAACCCCTGTTACTTTTAATCATTTTTATTTCAGGGAAGCGCTTGCGAAATTGGTTTTAGAGAAATACGATCCGGAAACGGACATTTTCTTTTACCAGGTGGTGGAGAAACTCACCGGTCGCATGGTCGTGGAAATTCGGGAACGGATGAAAGCGACCATTGCATTTGGGGAGGTCGCATCCAGATTGAACGTGGTACAAGGTCAGCCGCTGCTGGAAATTCGACGGGATCTTTACGACCAGGAAGGGAAAATCATGCAGGCCAATCATACCTACTTGAATTCCGACCTCCAGGAGATTCAAACCATTCGAAACAAGATGTTAAATGGTTTTGATTAAATGATATAACTTTTAACAAGGAGAGTAATATGGGATGGTCACCGTTCAGGAAAACGGGCCTGACGTACCGCGACGATCGATCATGCGGAGGGTACACTTTAATTACGCCCATTGGCGGGGATGCAACTTATCTTCTGAATGAGAGCGGGCAGATCGTTCATCGCTGGCACGATCCGGATTTCAAGCCGGGCTACGGGTACCTGCTGCCTTCCGGTAACCTGCTGGTAAGGGGGCAACCGGCGGTTGGCGGTCAGGGTCAACTGAACAAATTCGGCGCCGTATCCGGAAAGGCGGACCTGCTCAAGGAATACGACTGGGAAGGCAATGAAGTCTGGAGTTGGGAGAGTGACGCTTTCCACCATGACATGTGCCGGATGCCAAACGGCAACACCCTGGTACTGGCCTGGGAGACGGTTCCGGATGAAATTGCTTCCAGGGTGACCGGCAGTATGTCGCCGGAAAGGATCCAGTTTCTCCGGGAGGATCCAGAACTCCTGCAGTTTCTCCTGGGTGGTGTTGGGGTGGGCGGACGCCCCTCTGTCAACAAAATGATGGTCGACGCCATCTGGGAGATCGACCCATCAGGCGAGCCGGTTCATATCTGGCGCGCACTCGACCATCTGGATCCGGAAGTGGATACTTTGTGTCCCCTGGAAGGCGATATGGAGTGGTCTCATGCAAATGCTCTGGAATACGTAGGGGACGGTAAGGTGCTGATCAGCTTTCGCGAGCTGAGCGAAGTGTGGTTGCTGGATTGGCCAAGTGGAAAGGTCCTCTGGAAGCTACCCAGGTATACTGTCAGCCACCAGCATTCACCAACGATGACACCGGAGGGGAACATCCTCATATTTGACAACGGCACCCACCATATCATCCAGGGCCGGACCCGGGTGATCGAGTATGACTGGAAAAATAATAAACAGGTCTGGCAGTACGTACCGTCGCCCGTGTTTTCGCTGTTGAGTGGACATATCGGTGGCTGTGAGCGGCTGGCCAATGGCAATACCTTCATCTGTGAAGGAGAGAGTGGCCGCATCTTTGAGATTACGCCGGAGGGAGAATTCTGCTGGGAATGGGTCAGCCCCTTTATTCATGACTTCAAAGGTGTGAAAAACGTCCAGCTTTTCCGAGCCCATCGATACGCAGCTGACGGACCCGAGTTGAAAGGTTGTTCTTTGGATCAGGAACCCTATCAGGAACTGAATCAAAAATGGGGACTGTAAAAAGCTGTTTGCAGCCACCATGAAAATTTACAGTCTCTGACAGATTTCTACAATGAATTGGGAATCGAAAAATGGGGCATTCAACATCGCATCGGAAGATTTCGAATAAAAATTGGAATTCAGTCAAAAAACAGAAATTACCGATCTCTCAAAATATCCCATTTGCTCGCTATTTTATATGCTAATACACTTATATGTTCAATAAATACATTATCTTAAAAAATATTTGACAAACCGATGGAGAGGCGATAGAAATATGCTCTGAAATTATATTATATAAAATATAAAATATAAAACAGAGTGAATATGCGAGATTTTCGGACCATGACCGAGATAGCGGCTCATAAGTTGCGGAGGGCTATATTGTTTGGCGAATTAACGGCTGGCACGCGATTGATACCAGCCAAGCTGGAGGTGGAAATGGACCTGAGTCGGGTATCGATCCGTGAGGCCATTCGGGAACTGGTGGGCTCCGGCCTGGTTGATTCGACGACTCACAAGGGAGCTTTCGTGGCAGAACCTCTTGACCTGAGCGAGATCAAGGAGATATTCAAAGTACGTTATGATGTCGAGGGTCGGGCGGCTTTTCTGGGTACCAAAAAAATCACCGATAGCGATATAGTTCGACTGGAAGAGATCGTAGAAACTGAATTCAAAGAGTTACCGGGTAATTACGACAGCTTTTTTCTCAATAACGAATTTCATATGATCCTGTATCGCGCATCAGGATGGCGGTATCTGATCAAAATGATCGCCCGGATTAATGATCAAACGATGGCCTACCGCGCTAGTATTTATCAACGACTAAGGGAACAAAAAGGTGAGGATTTACTTAGGTTTGCTGATTACAAGCCGTTTCATGACGATCACCTTCAGATCCTGGCAGCGATCAAGGCTGGAAACGCGGCTGATGTGAGAAAGTACACCGTGATCAACAAGAAGCGAGGCTTGGCCAATATTACAGAACTGAGCGCCGAATTGAACAACAAAAAATCAAGAAGCATCTATGGAGCAAGATAAATGAGTAATGCAGGACCATTAGCCGGGATTAAAATTCTGGATTTCACACATGTTTTGTCAGGCCCCTTTGCCACAGCTCTGTTGGGAGATTTGGGAGCGGACATCATAAAAGTTGAAAACCCTATGGGAGACAGCACCCGGTGGGCGGTACCTCCGGATCAGAATGGTGAGAGCTCCTATTTTTTCTGCGTCAATCGCAACAAACGGAGCATGATCCTGAATATGAAGAAGCCGGAATCGGTGGAAATTATAAAACGGCTGGTGAAGGATTGCGATGTGGTGATGGAGAACTTTCGGCCAGGCGTGATGGACCGTCTGGGGATCGGACAGGATGCGCTGACTGAAATAAAGCCGGATTTGATCTATGCATCGATGACCGCCTTCGGAGAGAAGGGGCCCTATAAGGATCTGCCTGGATATGAATTGATCGTCCAGGCCATGACCGGACTTATTGACATTACTTCGCCCAAGGAGGGGCCCAAGGCCAAGATCCAGGTGCAGGTGGTCGATCTTTGTACCGGTATGTTCCTGGGATTTGTCACTTTGGCTGCTCTCTATCACAAGCTGAACACTGGGAAAGGACAGCGGGTGGACACCTCCCTGCTGGAATCAACCTTGGCCATGACTGCCAATTTGTCGGCTATCTATTTCATGTCAGGAAAGGTACCGTCAGGTATGGCATCCAGAAATCCGCAGTCCACGCCTTCCCAGGTTTTCGAAACCAAAGACTCTCATTTTGCGACGGTGGGGAAGTGGGAAAAGCTGGCCACCGCTTTGGGCAAACCTGAGTGGATCACCGATGAGAAATGGGGAAATAACCGGTATCGGGTCGAACATTATGACGAATTCAGCGACATGGTAGAGGAGGTCACCAGGACCAAAACCACCGATGAGTGGCTAGCGCTGATAAAAGAGCAGGATTCACCGGCCAGTCGTATAAATACCATGGAAGAGGGGCTGGAAGATCCGGGTGTCAAGGCTACCGGAATGATCAAGACGGTGGAACATAAAAAAGCGGGCCAGATAAAAATCATGGACAAACCCTGGCAGATGTCGGATTCCCCCGGAGGATTAAGATACCCGCCCCCAGCGCATGGGGAGCATTCCAGCGAAATTCTGAAAGAATTCGGTTATTCTCCGGAGGAGATACAGCAATTTAAGGACAAAGAGGCGCTTTACGGCGATTAGATATGGGTCGGCTAGAATGTGAAGTTACATTCTAACGATCCCGAATTTTTTACCCATGGGATTCTTTGATCCCGCTTTTGAACCATTCTCACTTGAGGAGGAAAAATGAAAAGTGTTCGATTTGGCTTGCAACGATGTGTTTTAGCTGCGTTGCTTTTGGTTCTGACCGCTGGTTTGTCATTTGGAGAGTCGTTCAATTGGCGACAATTTGAAGGTACCACCATTCGTGGGGTATTCAGTAAATCTGCCTTTACTAAAATTCGCAAAATGCATATAAAGAAGTTTGAAAAACTGACCGGTATAAAAGTCAAAGATGAGCATTACCCCAGCGCTCCCCTCAGGCGTAAAATGGTCATGGAACTGGGGGCGAAGAATAAAAGCCTGGACGTGATCGGCGGGATGATGAAGACTGCCTACCAATATGACAATGCTGGTTGGTTGGAGCCTCTCGACAAATATGTCAACAGTTCACGTTTGACCAGCCCGGAGTACGACTTCGAGGATTTTGGGCAACGGACGCGGCCCATTATCAAGGGCCGCTTGATCGGTATTGGTGACAGTGGTAATCCTCAGTTCCTGTCCTATCGCAAGGACCTCTTCGATAAATACAATATAAAGGTCCCCACCACCTGGAAAGAACTGGAGGCGGCCGCCAAAATCCTGAAAAAAAACCTGCCTAAAGGTCAATATGCCTGGATAGCGCGGATGAACAAGGAAAATACCGCCGTGTTCGCTCCATTCTTATATTCAAACAACGGAAGTTGGCTGGATGAGAACGGCCGGCCGAATTTTAATTCCAAGGCAGCCGTTGATGCCATGAAATTTTATGGTAAAATGGCCAGGGAATATGGTCCTCCAGGCGCATCAACCCTTGGCTGGAAAGAGGTGGTTGGTGCGGTCGCACAAGGTAAGGCTGCCATGACAGTCGAGATTTCGATATTCGCCACCCTGGTCTGGGAAAATCCCAAACGCTCGAAAGTGGCAGGGAAACTGGGATATGCCTTGGCACCAGCTGGAATTCCCGGGAATAACAAAATCATGTTGCCTATTAACATGCATCATGTAAGTAAGTTTTCACAGAATAAAGAAGCAGCCTGGCTGCTGGTTCAGTTTTTAAGCATGAAAGAACAATTGTTGGATTTCAAATTAAGGGGTGCGATCACGACACGTAGTTCGAGTTGGCAGAATCCAAAGTGGAAAGCCCGGGATAAACTCCCTGAACTATCCAAATTGCAGGCTGAAGGAGTGAGGAGTGGCAGAATCGGATTTGAAATTGCCATCTCCAGATTTACCGAAGCCCGGCCAATTCTCTCTCGAATGATTTATACGGCCTATGAAGAGGGAGACGTGCAGAAAGCCGCCGATGAAGCCGTTAAACAAATCGAACGGCTTATAGACTAACGGGTGATGATGAATGAAACTTCTGTAATTCAACGGTTATTGGATTATACGGACCGGCAGATCCGCTGGATATTCTCTTTTCCAGCGGTGCTGGTGATGCTGTGTCTGTTTGCTTATCCGCTGTTCCAGCTCTTTTGGACTAGTTTTACCAACGACGTGCTTTCGGCCGATGCCAAGGTTGAATTTATCGGACTGGCCAATTATTACAGGGCTTTTACCGAAGATCCGCATTTCTGGCGATCGATCTGGATCACGCTTTATTTCGCGGCGGGATCGACGGTGGGACAGTTGATGCTGGGAATGGTACTGGCCCTGTTCTTGAATCGGGAGTTTAAAGGGGAAGCCACCTTTCGCATGCTGCTGATGTTCCCCATCATCGCCACGCCGGTAGCCATGTCGCTGGTGTGGTCGATGCTGATGAATCCCATGATGGGTCATTTGAATTATTACCTCTCCTTTTTGGGATTCCCTGGATCCTTATGGGGGGCAAGTACAACATCGGTGATGCCATCCCTGATTTTGGTCGAACTCTGGCACTGGACGCCAATGACTATGTTGGTGCTGTTGGCGGGTTTGAAGGGCCTGCCCAAGGAACCCTTTGAAGCTGCCACGGTTGATGGGGCATCCAAAATCCAGGTGTTCTTGAAAATCACACTCCCGCTATTGCAACCTTATATTTTCCTGCTGTTGTTGATGCGGCTGGTTCATGGGTTGAAGGTATTCGATAAAATCTTTGTCATATCCGGAGGCGGTCCCAATCGTGCCTCAGAGACGTTGAACATCATGATTTACGATCAGGCGTTCAGCGCCGTTAATTTTGGGTACGCCTCAGCTTTAGGTGCCTTTTTATTGTTAATTATCCTGCTGATTTCCATTGCGTTATTCCGGTTACGGCAGAGAAGCTGGAGCTACTGATATGGAAAAATTTACTGCCATACAAACCATCAACCGGATACTGTTTTATGCGGTTTTGATCTCCATTGTGACGGTGTTCTTTTTCCCCTTTATCTGGGTGGTTTTCACCTCCCTGCAGGATGCCGTAACAGCAAGCTCTGTACCACCGGATCTGACAGCGACGCCCACCCTGGATAATTTTCGACTGGTATTTGAGGAAGGAGAATTTTTGACCTGCCTTCTGAATTCCACAATAGTGGTCTTTTTTACCTTGGCGGCCAATTTGATTATATCCCTGCCGGCGGCCTATGTGATTGCTCGAAATCGACAAAACTGGATGATGTTTCTGATTCTGTTTCTGCAGATGGCACCGTGGATATGTATGTTACTACCGTGGTACATCATCTTTAAGAAAGTGGGTTTGTATGACACTTATATTGGACTGGTGTTGTCCAATTTAACGTTCATGATTCCCTTTACGATCTGGCTGATGCTGGGATTCTTTGAAGATGTACCGGTGGAAGTGGAAGAAGCGGCCTGGCTGGATGGATGCTCGCATCTGGGGACTTTTGTCCGTATTGTGATTCCTCTGGTTAAAGGCGGGATTATCACCATCAGTACGCTGGGATTTATGCTCTGTTGGAATATTTTTATTTTCCCCCTGGTCTTGTCCGGATACGAGACAAAGACACTGCCGGTTTTTGTGTTCGGGTTTATGGCGGACAACCAGCTGGATTTTGGACCACTGGCAGCCGCTTCTCTTTTAACCATGGCGCCGGTGATACTCTTTGTCTTGATTAATCAGAAGTATTTTAAGCAGGGTATCGCCTTCGGCGGCGGAAAGTAGGGGATAAAATGAAGATTTCAGATATTCAAGTGGAAATAAAGGAACATCCTCGACTGACGCAGCTGTTTGTGCGGGTGATCCAGGAGGACGGACTGTCAGGAATTGGTGAATGCTGGTGGGGCATCTCTCCTGGAGCGGCAGGTGATAAAAATTTTCAGGCAAACCATCAGGTGTTGCCGATGGTCAGTACCATCGAAAATATCCTGAAACCCTTGCTCATCGGGGAAGATGCCCGTCAGATCGAAGCCCGTTTTCAACAGATGGTGCATTATGCCTACCGCTATGGCATCGAAGGGATCCTGGGATGCGCACTGAGTGGTATCGATCTGGCGCTCTGGGACCTGGCCGGGAAGCGTTTACAGGTCCCGGTGGTTGAGCTGCTGGGAGGCCAGGCCAAAGAGGGGATCAGAGCATACGCCAGCCTGCCGCCGCTCAGGGATCCGGACCGGATTCGATTGGAAACTGAACGGGTGATGTCAGCCGGATTTCAAGGGGTCAAGCTGCATGAATACGATCCCGATATGGCCGGTCTGGTCAGAGACGTGGCGGGTCCGGAAATGGCGATTATGTTTGATGTGAACGGACATTTTGATCTCGCGGAGGCCACTGCGGTCGCCGAGGAGTTGTTGACTCACAGCGTGTTCTGGTTTGAAGAACCCACCTGGCCCATGCGTGATCATGATACGATGATTCGTCTGAAGGAGGAAACCGGTGTCACCATCGCTACGGGTGAAAATGAATTCAGCCAGGAGAGTTTTTACCGGTTGATGCAATGCGGTGCGGCGGATTATATCATGCCGGAGATAACAAAAATCGGTGGATTAACCGCCGGTAAAAAGTTGACGCCGTTGTTCGAACTGTTCAACCTGCCTCTCAGTCCGCATTCTTTTAGATCCGGCCCTGCGCTGTATGCGAATATTCACTGGGCCTTGAGCACTGAAAACAGCGACTGGCTGGAAGTGCCCTGGTTGCCGGAAGGTATTGAGTTTCCATCCAATGCTCCGATTCCAACATTGACTGACGGGCGGGTGGAACTGCCCGAAGGTGTTGGGTTAGGGTTGCCTGTAGAATAGATGATCAGCAAAAAAGCAGGATGCGAATAAATAGGGAAATGATACACCAAGTTTCATTAAAAAAATCGGGGGCACGAATAATCATGTCCCCAGTTTCATGCTGAGTTTATAAAATAGCAGAGTTCAGGAGGAGTTGTGGCGCAAGTCAAAATAGAAAATGTAAACAAAAATTTTGGTGATTTTACAGCGGTAAAGGATTTCTCACTGAAAATTGAAGATGGGGAGTTTATCGTGCTGGTCGGTCCATCCGGTTGCGGAAAAACCACCTTACTGCGCATGGTTGCCGGGCTGGAAAAGGTCACCTCTGGGGAGATATCCATTGATGAAAACCAGGTAACCCATTTGCCCCCCAAAAAACGGGACATTGCCATGGTGTTCCAGAACTATGCACTGTATCCCCATATGAATGTGGGCAAAAACCTGGCTTTTGCTTTGAAGCTTCGAAAGATGCCCAAAGCTGAAATTAATGAGATCGTCAAAAAGACGGCTGATTTGCTGGGAATCGGGGATTTTTTAGATCGTCTACCCAATCAGCTCTCTGGTGGGCAGAAACAGCGCGTGGCCCTGGGCAGGGCCATTGTTCGCAAGCCCAAGGTATTTCTTTTCGACGAACCGCTGTCCAATCTGGACGCCAAACTCCGTGTTTCCATGCGGGCGGAAATCCTCGATATTCATCAGCGGTTGAACAATACCTCGATATACGTAACCCATGACCAGTTGGAAGCCATGACCATGGGGACGCGAATTATCATTATGAAAGATGGTGTGGTTCAGCAGAACGGCACGCCGCAGGAGATTTACAAAAATCCCGCCAATAAGTTTGTGGCAGGATTTATCGGTTCCCCGGCCATGAACGTGATGTCGTGTACAATCAAAGAAGAGGCGGGAAATCTAATGGCGGTCAACAGCTGGATGAACCTGATGATCCCGGCGGAAAGCGCAGCAGGGCTGAAATCCTATATCAACCAGGATGTGTTTCTGGGATTGAGGCCGGAACACATCAGAGATTCGATTGCAGATGGCCAGGATAAGAATGGCAGCGCTTTCAAAGCGTTTGTGCGGCTGGTGGAGCCGTTGGGATCGGAACAACTGATCCATCTGGAAGCTGAAGGCCAGCGATTTATTGCCCGCATCGATCCCCGGTCCCTGATCAATTTCGGTGAGACACTCGAGTTCTACGCCCGGATGGGGTCCGCCACCTTCTTCGATGGAAAAACCGAAAAAAGAATTGTTTAGGGGAATAATGCCACTTGGTTAAGCTTCAAATCCTGTGTTTGTTATAAAACCGGTTGAATTGCGGATCCGTTTCAAGAGAAAAAGGGGTCAGACCCCTTTTTTCTTCTCAGACCCCTTTTTTAACGTAAAAGCCTTTACTCCGTGTGCTCAGTGCCTCTGGAGTCAAATAAGGGGTCAAAATAAGGGGTCAAGTCTGCTTTTGGCCTTTCTAAAAGTCAAAAGCAGACTTGACCCCTTTGTTTTTTTAGAGAATTGAGGGGACATGATTCTTCGTGTCCCCTTAATTCGGGTGCTCAACCACGCATTCTCATGCAAAAAGTTAAAAAGGCAAGGGCGTCCCCCTCTCCTATCCTACGTCCCCCTCTCCTAAAGGGCCCGGATCCGGGAATTGATTCCGGTAGGCAATTGAAAAGACAATCACAAACCTAAGACATCACTATTATCATGACACAACCCAGCCAGAGTCTGGATCAGAGAATTGCCGGATATATCAGCGACTATGATGCCCAGGGAATTCATCGCACGGGAACAGAGGTCGACTTGAAAAGTGCAGAGTGGCTCTCGGATCTGATCCGGGATATGGGATTGGAGGCAACGCTGAACCCGTTGCCACTGGAACGAATCCAGGTCCTGAAGAGTGAGATCACCGTGGAGGACCGACGGCTGGAGGGGATTCCCATGTTCGATTGCGGGGCATATACGGACAGCGGGGGGATCACCGGAAGACTAGGGGATATCAACGACAGTGAAGCTGATATCGGCGTATCGCTTGTTCCGCCCTCGCCTGTTCACGAAAATGCAGTTCGATTTACAGAAGCCAGGAAAACACGGGGATTCAAAGCCATGGTGTCTATCACCTATGGCCCTTCAGATTCGAAAGGTCTGTTTCTGATGAATGCCTTTCAGTTCAGGGAGCCCTTCGGTCCGCCGGTACTGCAGGTGTCCGGCCACGACAGCGAATGGCTGCAGGAGGCTGTCAGGGCAGGGAAAACAACCACTGTGACCGTCTCAACTGAAAGAGTAGCAACCGACGCTTTTAATGTTGAGATCCGGGTCGAAGGAACAGACAGCACGCTGGCACCGCTGGTTGTGTTTACACCTCGAAGCGGTTGGTGGCCGTGCGCGTCTGAGCGAGGAGGCGGGATCGCCGCCTGGCTTGAGCTGATTCGTGCCATGCAGCAGAGCAGACCGAAACGAGACGTGATCTTCACCGCCAACACCGGGCATGAGCTGCACCACCTGGGAATGAATCATTTTCTGGCATCAAATCCAACCCTCCTGAAAGAAGCGTTCGCCTGGATACACCTGGGCGCCAACTTTGCAGCAGCAGATAACACCGTAGCGGTGATCAGCTCTGAGGAAAGGCTGAAAGATGATTTTGTTCAGGCAGTCCCGGGAATTGACATGCATACGGCCGTGGGCAGGCCTTTTGGAGAGGGCATTCCCATCTATGAAAGCGGTGGCCGGTTTATTTCAGTCGGTGGTACCAATCCCCTCTTTCATGCACCTGAAGACCGCTGGCCGGACGCGGTCAACCTGGATCAAACCACCCGAATTGTGGCGGGATTGATAAAGTTGGTCACAACCCTGGTGAAATAAGAAAAAAAAAGGAGGCAGATAGATGACAGATTTTAACTTTACGTCTGAAGTTGAAGAAGCGGAAGACCCTATCGCATTGCAGGAACTTTTTTATGAAAGGGGTTGGACAGACGGCTTACCAGTCGTTCCGCCTACCCCGGAACGCGTCGCGGAATTCCTTCAGGCCTCGGGATACGATCCATCGGACATGATCGCCTTCATTCCCACCCGCAACCGGATTATCACCGCCGAGAAGGTGGCTATCAATTGCGTCATGGCCGGTTGCCTGCCCGGTTATATGCAGGTTGTGGTCGCTATCCTTCAGGCCATGTCGGAACCCTTCTTCATTTTCCATGCATCGATCACCTCCACGGGTGGTTCCGCTCAGTTTGTCGTGGTCAATGGACCGATCCGGCACGAGCTCGGGATGAACAGTGGAGTGAACGTGTTCGGGCCGGGTAATCGAGCCAATAGTACCATCGGTCGTGCCATTCGCCTGATCATTATTAATGTGGCCGGTGCGGTACCGGGCATCCTGGATAAGTCAACCCAGGGACATGGTGGAAAATACAGTTTCTGTATCGCTGAAGATGAAGAGAGTAGCCCGTGGGAGCCTTTGAACGTTGAATGGGGGTTGGGTGAATTCAGCACGGTCACGGTCTACGCCGCCGAGGCTCCCCACAGCATACAAAACCACGATAGCGGCAAACCCGAAGAACTCCTGACCTGTATTGCCAAAGAGATGGCGAGCGTGGGTGGGTTCAGTCACGGTCAGTCTGTCCTGGTGCTGTCCCCGGAACATGCCAACATCATTGCTAAGAGTGGTTTTACCAAGCATGAGATTAAGGAATTCCTGTACGAACGTGCCTGTCACAGCAAGGCCGATCTTAAGCGGTGGGGAAAGATCGGTGGCGAAGTTTTGCCGGAAGACGAAACGACGATGATCAGCCGAGGTACGGGGCCTGATGACATTATGCTGGTTGTGGCAGGGGGGGCCGCCGGAGGGCACAGCGCCTTTATTCCGTCCTGGAGCCGGACCAGGGCATCCCATTTTCAGATGAAGCCTATTGGGGTATGCATTGATTGCGGGCCCGTTACTGTACCTTTCAAAGAAGAAGATTCCCTCAAAGGAGATTAGAAACCATGACGATTCAATTTTTAAACCCCGTTCAGGAAGCCGAGGCAAATCCCGCCACTCTTGCTCCTCGTCTTTCCTCACTCGATGGAGCAACGCTCGGTTTTCTGTCGAACGGCAAGGAAAACGCTGGACGACTCCTCGAATTTGTGGCCGAAGAACTGAATGCAAAATTTGCTTTAAAGGGCCTGGTGAATGTGGATAAGATCCATGCCGGAATCAACTGTCCACCCAAAATGCTGGACGACCTGGTAAACCAGGTCGATGCGGTTATCTCAGCCATCGGAGATTGAGGATCTTGCAGCTCGTGCAGTCTGCACGATGGAATCGAAGTAGACGATCGCGGCATACCGGCGGCGGTTATCATATCCGAACCATTCATTTCCACAGTCCAGGCCATCGCCAAAATCCGGGATGTGCCTGAATATTCGTTCGCTGTCGTAAAGCACCCGCTCGGCAGTTTGAATGAAGAGGAGTTGAGACAGAGGGCTCGCGACGCCGCCCCCCAGATCGTCAAGATATTGTGTGGGAAGGACTAGAAAGCATAAAGGACAAAGGGGTCAAGTCGTCTTTTGACTTTTGACAAAGGAAGGCCCCTTCTTCTTGTTACCAATAACCCTAATCGCTTGTGAGAACTTTTGAGCTACTCGTAAAATGAAACCCTTGGGTTCTTTCCGTTAAAGATCCGTTACTTCCACTATAGATAAGAAAACTGCGCATACACTCTGGATCTATTGATGTGTGATAGAACTCAAGAGTTTTCAAAAGACGTTTTTGAAAGGTTGCACTAGATTTGATTTCGATGGGAACCAATAATCTCATTACTTCCGTAATTACATCTATCTCATTACCATGACTATCTCGATAAAAGTAAAGTTCAGGATTCTTTCCTTGGGCAGTTCTGAATTTAACTAATTCCATCAGAACCATATTTTCAAACAGATTTCCGTATAAAGGGTCTCTATCAACTTGCTCCGGGGATTCGATACCGAGTAAATAAGTTGCAAGTCCAATGTCGGTAAAATAGATTTTGGGCGTTTTAACTAGTCTTTTCCCGAAATTTTTGAAGTAGGGAGGTAGACGAAAAGCAATAAAGGAAGCTTCAAGAACCGAAATCCAATTCCGTATGGTCTTTGCTGTGACACCTACGTCATTTGCAAGTGAATCTAAATTTAGTAACTGACCTATTCGACCAGCAAGTAGCTTGAGAAATCTCTCAAAGACTAACTGTTCTTTCACCTGAATAAGTTGCCTTACATCTCTTTCCACATAGGTTTGGGCATAAGCTTGATAGGCCCTGGTGGGATTAAGGTCGGCACGATAAATTTCTGGCATAAATCCACGGTAGATCCAGTTGTGCGCTGCATTCTCTTTAAAAGACTCATCATGCGAAAGAACTTCCCTAAAACTCAATGGATAAAGTATGAGAATGCTTGTTCTGCCAGCAAGAGATTGAGCTATTTTTTCTCGCAAAAGAGGCTGATGGCTACCGGTTAGAATAAACTGACCTTTTTCATCAGGCTTCTCGTCCACGTGACCTTGAATATAGGACAAAAGATCTGGAACTCTTTGAACTTCATCGAGGATCGCTGGCGGGTGAAACCTCCGAAGAAAAGTTCTGGGATCATTTGTTGCCAACTCCCGCATCTCAGGTTCTTCTAAAGAAACATATTGGTGGTTTTTGAAAGTCATTTTAGCAAGAGTAGTCTTGCCGGCCTGCCTGGGGCCGAGAATGGTAACTATGCGGAAGGTCTTTGCATCCTGCTCAAGTCTTGTCTGTAACTCTCTATTTATTTCTGTCATTTACCACGCCTTGTGCTAATTAGTAGTTGATGTCCTGATTAGCACAAAGTAAGTGATGTAACGCTATTTGTCAACATGACGCTGAAAATATTTCATTATCTTTGATCTGATTCAGTTAAATTCTCCCCCACTGGGAAGCAAACATCAGAATGCGGTTGTGTGGATCAAGAACTCTGAAAATTCAGCACTCAAAGAATTCCCAGTAATTTGAAGAGTGGGTCGCAAATGATATATCCGTTTACGATTTTTCCGGCATCGAGATCACCCTGCCCACCCGACTGTTTGACGAGCGACTGGAACTGCAACTGGACGACATGCCAGGTCACCTGATCTATGTCGGTCCGGCACACACCTCCTCTGATATCAGCGATCTGAAGTTAAGTTAACAATCTCATCTCGTTTTCATCAATATTGATATCCGAAAACCGTGAAGTTAAATAGAGAGGCAGATTAAATATTGTTCTAGTCGAATCGCAGCCGAATTTATTAGCGGTTATTTTTACAGAGAATGCCGGTTGGTATTTTTGAATATATGCTTGAAGGCTTTTGGCTTTAGTGTTAATACCAGCTTTGACCTCAACCGGAATTATAAGACCGTTAACATCAAAAACAAATTCTATTTCCGACAACCTGCCGGACCATGTTGTTATATTTTGAAATCCTTGGCAGGCTAGTTCTTGAAGTACGTAGTTTTCTGCAAAAAATCCCTTGTAAGTTCCGTATTGGTATCGTTGGATATCTATTGGCCTCAAGCCGACAGCACTTCCAAGCAAACCGATATCAAAAAGAAAAAGTTTAAATGCATTTTCTTGTGTATAAGCTGACAATGGGATACGAGGTGTATCAATAAGGCTTACTTTCAATGCAAGATTCGCTTTGACCAACCAATTTATCGGATCTGCCAGCGATTCATAACTTCGATATCCTTTTGAAATGACGTCTTTGAATTTGAATTTGTGGGATTTTTGGTTCTGCGTTATAGAAAGTTGAGCCGGAATCGCTTGAAAGACACGTTCAATATGTCTTGCATTGGTACTGCCCGAATATTTGGAAAAATCCCGGGAATACTGAATCAGCAACTGTTGCTGTTCTTTTCTGGCTTGTTCAAAGGCTTTGATCGGTTTTTCCTTATATTCTAAGTAGGCGGTTATCACTCCAGGTAAACCGCCGACAACAAAATATGTTTTTAACAATTCAAACAGTCTTTTATGTATCAAATCATTGGTCTTACCTCCGGAAAATTCTTCAATGAACTCAAGGGCTAAAAGGTCACCGGTCCCTTGTAGATACTCCTTGAAACTCAATGGGAACATCTCAATAATATCTACTT
>Ga0233431_1001282_pt1 | contig 44572 bp, 41 predicted proteins | sample SI_118_April2016_FD_179867 | JGI IMG/M metagenome (GOLD analysis project Ga0233431, IMG submission 179867) | Seawater microbial communities from Saanich Inlet, British Columbia, Canada - SI_118_April2016_200_MG | ecosystem: Environmental > Aquatic > Marine > Inlet | place: Canada: British... | reverse complement strand
TCCTGATGATTCCGGAAATGATCTGAAAAGTGGTAAACTTTCCGCCGGAATGGGTGGCAGGTTTAGCCCGGAATTAGTGGCAGGTTTCAACCGGAATGGGTGGCAGGTTTGCGCCAGAATCTACACCGCGGGATATTATTTTCTCTTTCGATAATTTAGCAGCTTTATCTTCAGGTAAAACAGCCTTAGATGGTTTACGTTGAGTCAATACAATTTTTGTTAATTTACCTGTACATGCTGCAGTTATATTGTCCAGACAGCCAATTGCGCCGCTCGGCATAAATATCCGGCCCCTACTATTTGAAATAATTTTTTTTATATGTCGTTCAAATTTTTTTTCCGCAAAAGCAGCTACAGACAGCGGCATTAAATCGATCCCCTTTTTCAGTATTGGTTCAGCTATTTCTTTGAGAACATCAACACCTGCAGACTCAATTATTAAATTTGGCTTTAGCTTGATAAGGTCCTTTATATCGGATACCCATTCACATTTCCTGGGTCTTGATTTTGGTTGAACGATATCCATTATGCCGACTAAACAGAAATTGTTGAACTTCTTTTTGTTTAGAGCCCTATAAATTTCTTTGCCAATTGTTCCATAACCGACGATTGCGATATTCTCTTTCTTATGTTTCATTTTGTTCCTCTAAAATATTTCGCAAACTGGAAAAATGTGCCGACATTGCTTGGGCGGCTTTTTCAGGATTACGCTCGATAATCGCATCGAGAATCGGGCGATGTTCTTTCTGGAGGTTTGACCAGCTACTGAGTTCAAGCAGGTCTTTAAAATTTACTTTTCGAAAACGATTCATTAGATTGTAAATCAATTCTTCTAAAAGAGGATTCCCTGAGGCTTTTGCAATAGCCTGATGAATATCAAGGTTAAAATCTCCTTGTCTGTATTCTTCGTGGCTCATTTTTTCTATCAGGATTAACGGTCTTTCGATACCTTTTAATTGTTCTTCCGAAGCATTTTTTGCCGCAAGCATCGCTGTTCTAATTTCAAGCGCTTCCCTGGCTTCCCAGATCTGTAAAAGCGATAATCGGGTATTTTTGAGACGAGATATTTTAATTTCTCTTAAATCAGGAATATTTTCACTTCGAAGATAACGGCCACCACCGGGCCTTGATTCAACATATCCCTCCATCTCGAGAACCCTGAAAGCTTCACGCAATACCGGCCGGCTGACTTGTAGTTCTTTCTCGAGGGTTCGCTCAGTAGGAAAACGATCCCCATTTTTCAGGTGGCCATCTTTGACGATCTGGGAAATCTGTCTTATGATGGTTTCATAAAGTCTGATACTTTTGACAGGCGAGAAGGGTGATTCATTTTTTGTTAAAATTTTCTCGGCACTCTTTCTTTTTATCGACATTATTTTCACATTCATTATCATACTTTTGGCGAGCGTAATTATTTTACGCTCGCCAATTATGTATAATATGCAATTATTTTTTCATACCCAACTCAGTTAGAAGATCGCCTAAATCCTTATATTCCTGCAGCCAGACCGGCTCGAATTTTTCTCCGGGTGTAACCGCAATAATTTCGCCAAGACCTTTCATCAATTTTTTAAACGCTCTATCATTCTGAAGTTTAAGAAAAGCGGATTGTAAAATTTCGTACTTATCGCTTGGAAGGCTTTTACGCGCAAAAATTGCTTTCCAACCACGGCCTGAATAATTGATGCCGGACTCAATGAAGGTTGGCACATCAGGTAAAACGGGTTGACGTTTTTCAGCAGAAATTGCAAGAGGCGTAAGTTTTCCTGCCTTTACCGCTTCAAGTACCGCATTTGGATAACATACAACCGCATCAACATGTCCGCCGAGAGTCGCTGTGACGGCTTTTCCCGTTCCCTTGAATGGAACATGAGTTACTTTAATACCTGCTTTTTTTGCCGCTTGTTCCATTGCTAAATGGAAAATGTGACCCACCCCGGCGGAGGAATATTTGATTTTACCTGGATTTTTCTTCGCATAATCGATGAACTGACCAATTGTTTTATAGGGTCGGTCTGCGTTAATTGATAACAGATAGAAGGCTTCGTTTATTTGTGTAACTATTTTAAAATCCCCAGGCTGATAAGGCAGCTTGTTGGTTTGAGGTTTAATTGACATGGCCGCTGCGTCATTGATTAAAAGGGTATAACCATCAGCCTTCATTTTTTTGAATTCAGCGGTTCCCACTGTTCCGGTGGCACCAGGTTTATTCAGGATCACCATGGGTTGATCAAGATATTGCGGTATAACACCTGATATTATTCGAGCAATGGTATCGGTTCCGCCACCGGGCCCATATGGTACGACCAATTTCACCGGCTTTGAGGGAAAATCGGCAGCCCCTGAATTAATGGACAGAGAAAAAATCAGGGCTACGCTTAACAAACACACTGTAACGATTCTAGACATCTTATAACACATAAACACCTCCTGAGAATTAAGTAGGTTTATCGCATTGCTGTAAAAATCTACTCACCAATCAAAACCCAAGGGTTTTTAGCCGGTCCCTTTGCCTCTTTAGAAAATAGGCAGATAAAATTGCCAGAACCAAAAAAGCCACTGCAATTGGTCGGTGAATAAATATCGACAGCTCTCCATCGCCTATCAAAAGTGATTGTTTAAAGGCACTTTCCATTGTCGGTCCAAGCAAAAAAGCAATCACAAAAGCCGGTACTGAAAAGCCGCTCTTGCGCATTAAGTATCCGACGATGCCAAACAATGTCATTATTATAAGATCCAAACCTCTTGAATTATTGGCATATGTTCCTATGAAACAGAGAATAAATACAATTGGGAACAATATTGAACGGGATATTTGTACGGCCTTAATCGCGGTACGAATCGCAATAAAGCCAAATATGAAAACCAGGAAGCTGGCAAAAAGCATCCCAAAATAGAATGAATAAATTAAAGTCGCATTGTTTTCAAAAATCATGGGCCCGGGATTTATCCCGTGGATTAAAAGCGCACCGGCGATAACCGCCGCAATAGGGCTCCCAGGAATACCTAATGTTAAAACCGGTATTAACGAAGCACTACAGGTAGCATTATTAGCCGCATCCGGTGACGCGACACCCTCTATAGAACCGGTCCCAATTTTTTCAGGATTTTTTGAAAACTGACGTGTCAGGGCATAACTGACAAATGCAGATGTGGTTGCTCCCGGACCCGGAATCGCACCGATCAGAGCGCCGACGGCACAAGATCTGAAAATTGATGGTAGGCACGGCGCAAACTCTTCCCATTTCAATTTCGAATCTGCTTTCGTTTCTGAACTTACTTTATGGATTTGGATTCCTTCACCAATTTTTTGCTCCGTTTGGATAAATATTTCCGAGATCGCAAACATACCCATCAGCATTGGCAAAAATGGAATACCGCCTGATAATTCAAAAATTCCAAATGTAAAACGGCTCACACCAGTTACGACATCCATCCCGATTGAAGCGGCAAACAAACCTGCAATACCCGCAATCAGTCCCTTGCTGAAATTTGCACCGGACACAGCGCCAATAATCGTCAATGCAAAGAGGAGTAAGGCAAACATTTCGGGCGGCCCGACTTTAAGAGCTAATTTTGCAAGTTGGGCGGCTACGACTATTAATAAAATATCGCTGAACACATTGCCAATCAATGATGCGTAAATTGAAGCCCGCAGGGCCTTTCCGCCTTTACCTGCTTTGGTTAAATTATAGCCGTCCTGTGCTGTGGCAGCCGCTTCCGGAGCACCCGGTATGTTGAGTAGAATAGCCGGTATGCTACCTGCATATACACCGCCTTTATAGATACCAAGCAAAAGGCAGATGGCGGTATCAGGCTCCATGTAAAAAGTAAATGGCAGAACCAGCGCCACCCCGATTATTGCATTTAAACCCGGTATTGAACCAAAAATAATACCCAGGAAAACCCCAAGTGAGATAAAAGAGAGATTAAGTAAGTTAAAAAATAGTAAAAACCCTGGAACTAATTCAGAAAACATTCAATTTTTTCCTACGGTAGAAAAATTTTAAGTCCAAATCTTGTGGAAAAATAAAGAAAAACCGTTAGTGAGAATGGCAGCATTATAAGTGATACGGGTCGTCTTTCCCCCAAAGAGAATGCTAATATGAAAGTTGTAATTGTTGTTGTAATAAAGAAAGAAAAAACTTCAAAAAAGAAAGCATATGCGATGGCCACTGCAATGGTGAACATAACTCTGGGTGAAATGGGTTTAATATCAGATATGTAAGAGTTCGAAAAGATTGCGCTAAAAACCAGTGTTAAACCCAAAATTGCCATCACTACCAAAATAATTGAAGGAAAATATTCTGGCTTCATGAAACCGGGGCCGGTCCCACCTGCCCATTCTTGAAAAGATATGGCGATAAAATTTATGACGGCAAAAAGTGTTACCAGACAACCGATTATAATATCCCAACTTCGTTTCGACATATCGTTCCAAAATTTTATTCAAGATTAATATATGTGTTGACACTTATATAGCTTTAAGCTACTTGTCAATACTAAATAAACTGGGTAACCCAATTTATCAAGAAACATAACATTTTCTGTATTTTAATATCATTTGTCACATATGGGGGAAAATAATGACTTCGGAAAAATCGACTATCAAATATTTTGGTTGGTCCTGCTTTGAACTGGCTTTCGGTAATCAAAAACTCTATTTTGACCCCATGAGCCGCAAGTATTGCGGTGTCCAATGGACAAAACTCGAAGATTTCAAGGATACCAATGTAATATGTGTCACGCATGGACATCAAGAACATTATCAAGATGTGCCCGCTGTTGCCAAGTTTTCCGGGGCAACAGTTGTTTCATCCCCCACCGCCTGCAAACATTTGAATTCATTTTATGGCCTTGATAAGAAAAAGCTGATTACCATCGAACCTTATGAAGACAAAGAAGTGGAAGGCTTTAAAATAAGCGCCTTTCTCTGGAGGCATCGGGACGTTAGTCCAATAAAGGCTGTTTTTCGACCAAAAATTTGGAACGGGATTAAATGGGCTTGGAATGGACTTCTTAAATGTGCTTACAATGCCCCCTTTACCGGCTTCTTTATTGAAATGCCGGATGGTTTAAAAATCCTCAATTATAATGAAGGGTTTACCTATAATATGGAAATCGATGAAGTCCGTGAGGTTGCCGATCATTATAAGCCGGACATTCTGCTCGCTGGTGCACAGATGGATTTTGAAAATTATGTGGCCGCCGGTGCAGAAATTTTTGACCCCAAAATCGTGGTTCTCTACCACCCGCACAAGGCCTTATTTGAACAGATCAATGTGTCTTCCACAACGCCTGAGAAGTTTTCATCAACTGTACAAAGCAAGTTGCCTAACGCAGAAATCTTTTACGCCGAACCGGGCTGGACATATAATTAATTGTTTTATTCCCTAATGAACTACCCCGAAGCCCCGATGAGCGGGATTTTCGCCCTGTTGGGCCGTAGCTGCAAGCGAAGCCTAATTCGCTGCGACAAGCTTCGGGGAACTTGTCCGCCTTTGGCGGATTAAATGGAAGTTATCTTAACGCCTCAAGAGGCGGGGAACTTGTCCGCCTCAGGAGGGCTAAACCCTTGTCCGCCTTTGGCGGATTAAATCCTCCCGGGCCCGTATCGAGGAGGCGTTTGACCACCTTCTGCTGTCGCGTGTCAAGGGCAGCTTCAGAACATCGCTGCCGGAATCGCGCCTTCCGAACCGCAAGCTGCACTTCTTTTCGGAACGCTGGATCGCCCTGCCCTGGCATTTCATAAACCACAGGAGCCAATCGGTGAGGTGAGCAGTAGCATCGGCAAGCATTTCGACCAGCCCGTCCACATGTCTTTCTGCAGGCGGCAACCCTGCTTCCGGCAGTCCCATTCGCCTTGCCACAGACGATTTGATGGCTTGGCGATCGAGTTTTTCTCCTTCGATGGCAGCCGTGGTGAAAGCCTCTTCGGCTAGAACCGCTGCATGCATCTCAAGCCCGATATATTCCGCTTCGCTAAGAAGTCGCCCTGAGATTTCCGGGTTTGTCCAGGCGGTCTGAGCAGTGCGTCACTGTTCCATTTAAAATTCGGCCAGCTTCGAGACTGCCATACATAATGAACCATTTATTCCCCTTATTTGGGTCATATTCAAACCCAATAGCGAGTATTTTTCGGGTCAATATATGAGCCGATTATATCTCGCAATCGGCTCAATGTCTAGACTTATCCCCTATCGGATTTGTATGAAGTTGACACGCGTGCCTTGAATCTGGCCATTTCAAGGAACAAGGACCGCTTCCTGGTGATTTCATGTTTGAATTGACAAGAGAAGAGATTATGAGACAGAATCAGACCAGTATGTGGGTATTTGTCCGTTTTAAACACTTTTAATATAAAGGAAATAACAAAACTGTAAATATGTGGGGCGTCCCGCAAACTTGAAAACAGCGAAGAGGGTATCGGAATGACAAAAAAAGAACGGATCCGGGCGTTGATCAAAGGAAAAGAAACAGACGGGCAGCCATACCATTCCAACATGACGCGGAAAATCAGAAAAAAACTGGCCGATTTCTACGGTATCGAAACCGAGGCGGTTGAGCAGCATGTGGGCAACCACTTGTTGTACTTAAGTTTCACAACACCGGAAGGGTGGAACACAAAGAGCCGCGGTGTACATGTGGGCGGAAACTACAGCTTCGATCTCGAGCAGGCGGGTCCGGACACCTTTATCGATGAATTCGGTATCGTATGGGACCATCGAGAAGATGCATATGAAGCGGGTGATTGGTGCATGCTGGATAATCCGATCAAAAATATGAACCTTGGCGGCTATCGATTCCCAGACGGGAGCGCCCCGGGAAGGTTCCGCAATGTCGAGAAGGTCGTTGAAAACAATCCGGACCGGTTCAATGTGCTCTCGATGATCGGCCTTTTCGATACGGCCTGGCACCTAACCGGCCTGCAGGACCTGCTCATGGGCATGGCGATAGAAGACAAGGCCTTTGTAAATAAAATGCTCGATTGGGCCCTGGCGTTCAATATCGGCGTCATTGAACAGATGCCCGCATATATAGACGGTGTTCGGTTTATGGAAGACTGGGGGCAGCAGAAGGGTCTTATGATGGGGCTGGACAATTGGAAAACCTTTCTGAAACCGCGGTTGAAAGAAATGTATGCTGCAGTCAAGCACAGGGGCTGCGCGGTCATGTCGCACAGTTGCGGGGACATATCGGAATTGTTTCCGCATCTCATCGAACTCGGCGTCGACATATCGGATCCCCTCCAGCCGGAAGTTATGGATATCGCATCTATTAAAAACGAGTTCGGCCGGGATATCGTACTGTTCGGCGGGCTGGGATGCCAGAGCACCATTCCCAACGGAACACCCGAAGACGTTGTCAGAGAGGCAGAAGAGAGATTGGCCTTTCTCGGAGAAGGGGGGAAATATATTTTGGGGTCATCCGGATCGATTCCAACGGAAACGCCGGTAGAAAATGTGGCGGCCCTTTTTGAGTTCTGCAGGCGTCTCCCAGCGTAGCATAACTTTTTCAGAACGCTTCTCCGGACCCAAAGACTCTGGATCAGGTCTTCTCAGCCGGGTCAAACCGATTCCAGGGGATTTGTCCGCCGCTGGAAGGCGAACAGACGCAAACAGGGAAAGACACGTCAAACGGAGATTTGATTCCTTTTCATGCGGTCAAAAAGAGAGGTAAGTCATGAAAACTAAGACCGTTAAAATCGGTATCATGCCTTATAATGATTTTAAAAAATATACACTGGCTATTGCCTGTGGAAGATATAAGCCGAAAAGAAACGAACCTAAAATTTGGTTTGAATCGATTGAAACAATGAGCCAGGTCTTGAGTACAAGAAATGTTGAATTGTTGAAAATGATAGAAAGAGAAAAACCACAGTCGATAAAAGAACTGGCTGATATTTCCGGACGATATAAGAACAATCTGTCTAGAACAATGCCGAGATGCTCCACATGTATTGGGACATCGGCCGTATGGTTGCCGAGCGCCAGGGCTTAGTGGGTTGGGGCAAGGGCCTACTGCGGCGGTTGGCGGATGACCTTAAAAACGAACTCCCTGTGATTAAAGGTTTTTCCGAGCGAAATTTACAACTTATGATCCAATTCCAGAAGGAATATCCGGATCTTTTTTTTTATTCCGCAACGGCCCGCTGCGGAATTGCCCGACGCATCTGTATCAAAAAGAATTCGGCCACAGCTAGTGGCCAAAATTGATTCGACTGATCCGGCGCAACCAACTCAGGGCTCGGAGAAAATCCAAATTGTGCAACGGGTCGTTGCGCAATTGTCCTGGGCCCATAATGTCATCCTCATTCAGAAACTCAAAGATATGCCCACCCGCTTTTGGTATGCCCGACAGGTGATTTCCCAGGGTTGGAGCCGCGACACCCTATCCCTCATGATCAAATCCCATGCCCACAAACGCCAGGGCGCGGCGCTGACCAATTTCGACATGCAACTGCCGGAAGCGCATGCACAACTCGCCAGAGATACACTGAAAGATCCCTATATTTTTGATTTTCTGACCTTGGATAAACCGTTTCGCGAGCGAGAACTGGAAGCAAGTCTGGTCGAGCACCTTGAACAATTCCTGCTGGAACTCGGTGCCGGCTTTGCCTTTGTCGGACGACAGGTCCATCTCGATATCGCCGAAGAGGATTTCTATATCGATCTGTTGTTTTATCATCTCCAGCTCAGGTCTTTTGTCGTGGTGGATCTGAAAATCGGACCTTTTAAGCCGGAATACGCCGGTAAGATCAACTTTTACTGCAATGTGGTGGATGACCGTTTGAAACATGATACCGACCACCCGACCATCGGACTGATTCTCTGTCAGGATAAAAATAAAGTCGTAGCAGAATATGCCTTACGCGGTATGAGCAAACTGATCGGGGTATCAGAATACGAACTCACCCGAGCACTGCCGGAAAGTTTGAAATCCGTGCTGCCAACCATTGAGGAAATAGAGGCGGAGCTCGGGACAGATATTGAAAAAATGTTTGATGATTGAACTCCATATTACAATAAGAACAGAAATCCATGCATTAAGATCACAATTTGTGATCTCTATAGATTACCGCAGGAGATTCCCTTTGCGGGGAAAATAAACCATGCAATATCCAAAGGCCGTGCGAAAAGAGTTGAACACACTTGCTTCAACCGCCTATGAGCGGGAGCTGGACAGCGCCCTCGAGGTTCTTTACGAGAGTTTTAATAAATGGAAAGCCAAACAGATCGACGGCTTTGAATTGAATCAGCTGATCCACGAGTTTCACCAGAAAAAATCACGTGAACTCTGGAATATGTACAATGATAAGGACGAAGATTTCATCGTGACCCGGGCCGCGCGGCTCGGTGTATTGAAGCCGGGGGAAATATCGGTAGAAACCGCTGAAGCCATCCAGTTGGATCGGCAGATAACCGAAGACAGGACATGAGATAGATACAGAGCGGGATGTGCATATATGCCCGTTTTAAATAGTTTTAAATTAAAGGAAATAACAGAACTGCAAATATGTGGGGCACCCCGCAGATTCCACAATTCAACATTTAAAACTCAAAATTCAAAACTTTCTCAATCCCTTTACCTTCTGCTCTTCTTGTCATGAGCATGTCGAATGATGCGCTATCCCCTTTGTACGGGAAGCAGGCATCATATGGAAGAAAGTTGAAAGGAAAAAGAGTCAAACGGAGATTTGACCCCTTTTCTGATTGCGCTCATCAATGGACTGATTCGCCAGCAGGTCTATAAACTCGATGATTTTAGCGGTATCCGGAAAAGTGCCGTTTCGTTTTGCAGGTTCAGCCTGGTGAATCCGTGATGGGGAAATAGTTGTGGATGTCCTTAAGAAACCAATAATGCAATGGACGTTATATAAGGATTATAGAATGTCCCCGATTACTGCCTGTAATCAACTCGAACAGAGTTGTTTTTCCGGATCCGTCAGGTCCCATCATGCCCACAATGGCAGAGTTTTTGATAGTAAAATCGGCCTCCCGTCCAGCAGTTCAGACCATGCAGCATGATGTGTCAATCCACTCCTTGACTTATATACATAGTTTTGCCATTCTCAACTTTTTGGAAAGAAGACGCTTATTCTCAAGAGTTCTCAAACGCACAATGGTTCATTTACATTATTTCTATATGTGGCAGGAGAATGAAATGAAAATGGCACTGTCTACCCATGAGCCGGTTATCGATGAAGGAATGACTGATAGAGTCAGGCGGTTGCGGAAACAGATTGTTTTAAGTAAACCCACCGTGTGCAGCGAAAGAGCCAGGCTTATTACGGAAAGTTACCGAAAAACAGAAGCCGATCCCATGCTGATGCGTCGGGCCAAGGCCATTGATGCCATTTTATCCGGCATGACAATCCGAATTTATGATGATGAATTGATCGTCGGAAATCAAGCCGGCGCTCGGCGAAGTTCGCCTGTAAGTCCTGAAATGGGTATCGGCTGGTTGTCAGAGGAGATCGACACCACTCTGGAAACCAGGCCTCAGGACAAAATGGTTGTTTCCGATAAGGTGAAGAGGGAATTAAAAGATATATTTGGCTATTGGAAGGGGAGAACCATTCGGGAAGCCGTCTATAACATCCTTCCGGAAGAAGTCGCTCGGGCAAGACAGGCAAAACTTTTTACGCTGGATACTCATGAAGAAGGCGGGCTCGGACACATCATCCCGGACTATCCCATGATTTTACAGGAAGGCTTCGAAGGCATCAAAGATAGAATACGGAAACATCTGGATACCCTTGATTCAATCCATCCGGAGGATTTTCAAAGAGAGGTGTTTTATCGAGCCGAAACCATCGTTGCGGACGCCGCCATCAAATTTGGAAAGCGATTTGCCGACGAGGCGGAACGGCTGGCCCACATTGAAAAAAAACCTGAACGACGCAGCGAGCTGCTCAAAATTGCAGAGATATGCCGCCGGGTACCGGCGCATCCTCCTCGCAATTTCCATGAGGCGCTCCAGGCCGTCTGGTTTGTACACGTGATTCTACATATCGAAACCAACGGAACGGCCATATCACCAGGAAGAATGGATCAGTTTTTTTATCCATTCTACAGCCGCGATATCGACTCCGGTATTCTCAACCCAGAAGCCGCCCAGGAACTATTAGACTGCCTGTGGTTGAAATTCAACGAAATCATCAAACTCCGCAGCAGGGATGCCACCTATGTCCATGCTGGATTTCCGACGGTTCAAAATGTCACCATTGGCGGAGTGCTTTCGGACGGTTCTGACGGAACCAACGAACTAAGCTACAGGATGCTTATCTCCCATGCACACATTCGATTGCCCCACCCCCAGTTCAGTATGCGGGTTCATGACAAAACCCCTGAACCGCTTCTGCAAAAGGCGGCCGAGGTGCTTGCGCTGGGAGGTGGAATGCCCCAGATGATCGGGGATGAAATCCTTATCGAGTCTCTGGTAAGAAGAGGGATTTCCATCCATGTGGCCAGGGACTATGCGCCGATCGGTTGTGTAGAACTCGGGGTTATTGGGCTCTGGGGCCGCGGAAACGGGGGGTACTTCAATATTCCGAAAGTCGTGGAGCTGGTATTCAACAACGGGGTCAATCCTGAGAACGGGAAGCAAATCGGCGCAAAGACCGGTGATCCGCTTCAATTCGATACTTTCGAAGATGTTATATCCGCTTTTAAAGAACAGATGCACTATTGCACGCGCTTGCTGGCCATCGAAAACAACATTATCGATCAGATACATGCTGAAAGGATGCCGCATTTGTTCTACTCAATGGTTGTTCCGGATTGCATAGAAAAAGGAAAGGATGCCACGGCGGGGGGCGCACGGTATAACTGGACAGGTCCGATCGGTGTGGGCATAGCGAATGCCGGAGACGCTCTGACAGCTGTAAAGAAAGTGATTTTCGAGGGCCGGGAAGCGACGATGGGCCAGCTCCTCGAAGCGTTGAAGGCAAACTTTGAAGGGTACGGAGACTTGCATCAAAAGCTGCTGTCCGCACCAAAATACGGAGCAGACGATGAAAACGCAGACCAAATGGTTAAAGACGTGGTCGATACGTATTTGGATTCGCTGTTGACGTATCCAACCCCCAGGGGCGGGAACCAGGGACCGTCTGCATTGTTTTCACTATCGGTGAGTCTGCCTTTTGGGTGGGTTACCGGCGCCCTTCCTGACGGCCGCAAAGCAGGAGTGCCGCTTGCCGACGGAATATCACCTATCCACGGGCATGACTACAAGGGCCCGACGGCGGTGCTCAAATCTGCATCGAAAATTGATCACGTAAGAACCAGCGGCACAATCTTGAATCTGAAATTCCATCCGAGTGTCTTGGCCGGGCCGGCTCAAATCAGCAAGTTTGTAGATCTGGCGTCTACCTATCTTGTGGATCTAAAAGGTAGTCAAATGCAGTGCAATTTTGTAAGTGCCGAAACGCTTCGACATGCACAAATTCACCCGGAAGACTATCCGGATCTCATCGTCCGGGTTACCGGCTACAGCGCACGGTTCACTGAACTATGTAAAGAAATTCAAGACGATATCATCGACCGAACCGAACAGGTCATATAAAAGTATAAGAGATAAGCGTCCCAGGTATTTCGCATGAATACGGATAAAGGATATGTCTTTGACATTCAACGATACAGCATCCATGACGGACCTGGAATTCGCACAACCGTTTTCTTAAAAGGATGTCCCCTAACGTGCCCATGGTGTTCGAACCCTGAGTCCCAGAGTCAACATCCTGAAATTACACATTTCGAGAGTCGATGCACAGGCTGCGGTGAATGTGTGGCTGCCTGCACGCAATTGGCGATTTCAAAAATCCGATTTCAATCCGAAGACGAGAGCGAAAAGATACGGCCCAATATTGATAGAACTCTGTGCAACGTTTGCGGCGAGTGTGTTCGAGCATGCCGAAATAATGCCCTTCAGATTTGCGGAATGCATCTTTCCGTCGAAGAAATCCTTTCAGAGGTCGTAAAGGACCGGCCCTTCTATAAGCGGTCCGGAGGGGGAATGACCCTTTCCGGTGGGGAACCGTCATTTCAGATTGACTTTTCAAAAAAGTTGCTCACCGCCGCTAGGGATGAGGGCATCCATACGGCAATCGAAACCAGCGGTATTCAAAAGCCAGAAGTTTTTGAATACCTCTGCGACGGGGCCGATACCATTCTTTATGATATTAAAATTATAGACAGGGAAGAACATCGAAGGATTTTAGGCATCACCAACGACATCATCCTCTATAATCTGAAGAATTTGATACAGCGGGGTCGAACGGTTTTTGTTCGCATCCCAATAATTCCAGGTTATACCGATTCCAAAAGAAATATCCGCGCAATTGCGCGTTTTCTGTTAACTCTTTCCGGGCGAAAGGAAACTAGAAGGTCTTCAGTAGGAGGAGAGGGACATATTCAACGCGTGGATCTCATTGCCTATCATCGACTCGGTGCTTCGAAGTATCGGTCTCTCGGACAGATCTATACGCTTTCCGAAAAGATTCCACCTGATCAGAAACAAATGGAGAGTCTTATGGATATCGTATCGGAATTTGGATTTTCGGTACAAATCGGCGGTTGACGCTATATTTGCTATCCGGCAACAAGTAAAGAAGATTCTTCCGGCCCGAAAAATCATCCACCCATGACCACAAAAACTATCCGAGTACAATGTCGGTTGTGAGGGTAAGATCGCGCTGAGTAACAACAATGGATTTGTACAGGGATCGCGGAATAGATCCTTTCCAATCGTCTGCAAAGATTAAATGAACTACCCCGCAGCCCCGATGAGCGGGATTTCCGCCCTGTTGGGTCGTAGCTGCAAGCGAAGCCTAATCCGCTCCAACAAGCTACGGGGTATCTATCAGAAATTATCTCAACGCCCCAAGGGGCGGGGAATTCAACCCTTGTCCGCCTCTGGCGGATTAAAATGGTTAAGCTCCCGTTTTAATCAGTGTCTTAAACGAAGGGTAATCGGTGTTTTATCAATATCGGTGGGAACGTTTCGCTAAAGGACGATTGACATCATATCTGACCGAATGCCTTTCAACCGGGATCAAATCCGGAGAATTCCGGAAGATGTCCGTTACCGATACCGCCAATATTTTAATTGCGCTCATCAACGGGCTGGTTCGCCAGCAGGTCTATAAATACGATGATTTTAGTGGTATACGGAAAAGTACCGTTTCGTTTTGCAGGTTCAGCCTGGTGAATCTCTGATGGGGAAAATGGTAATGGATGTCCATAAGAAACCAATAACCAAATGGACATGCTCTATTATAACCAATAATATTCCAGAAGAAACTGGGGTTTCTTTGGTATGGTAAATAATGAATTGACGTTTGACCATCTTGTCGACTCTATCCGGCAGGTTCACACGCAGCTTGCATCCCAGGCAGGAAAAGCTGTTAATACTAGCCTCACGCTCAGAAACTGGATGATCGGCTATTATATCGAAGTGTATGAGTGAAATGGTACAGATCGAGCCCGTTACGGCGATAGGCTGATGGATGATTTGGCCGCTTCATTGGAGAAGCGAGGCCTATCCCGGTGCGATCGGCGGGAGCTTTACCGCTACAGGCAGTTTTTTTTGATTTACCCCCAGATTGTGGAGGCGGTGACTCCACAATTGGCACAACAGGTTACCCTTGAAAAAGTGGAATCGCCGACTCCAGAATTTAGGAGCCCCGGAAAAAGGCTTGTCGAAAAACTATCTTTCACTAACCTATCGGAGCTGATTCAAATCGATGATCCCCTGAAGCGAGTTTTCTACGAAATCGAGTGTATCCGTGGCAACTGGTCCGTAAGGGAACTCAAGCGGCAGATCGCCAGTTTGTATTATGAGAGATCCGGCTTGTCAGGGAACAAGGATAAATTGGCCGAGCTCGTCCAATCCGGTGCTGAACAGGCCGAGCCAAGGCTTGCCGTGCGTGACCCTTATGTTTTTGAGTTTTTGGGGTTAAAACCTCAAGAAGTTATGAGCGAATCTGACCTGGAAGATCAGCTGCTCGATAAATTGCAGGAGTTTCTACTGGAGATGGGCCATGGCTTCTGTTTCGAGGCCAGGCAGAAACGTATCCTGATCGGAAATACACATAACTTTGTCCATCTGGTTTTTTATCACCGGATTTTGAAATGCCATGTGCTGGTGGAGCTGAAAGTCGACAAATTCACCCATGAACACATCGGTCAGCTCAACACTTATGTGAGCTGGTATAAGAAAAACGAAATGACCGCAGGCGACAATCCGCCCATCGGCATTCTGCTCTGCACCCAAAAAGATGAGACCCTGGTGGAGTATGCCCTTGCCGGGATGGCCAATCAGATGTTTGTATCGAAATACCAGCTTGAGCTGCCGAAGAAAGAGGAGATGGAGCAATTCTTGGCAAAGCAAATGAGAGATATGGATACCGTGTCCAAAGGATCCGTTGTTGATTGAGATGAAAATCCAATTCCTTCATAACCTATACAATGAGATACGGACCAAATGAAATGGTGGTATTAGAAAATGATTAGAGCAGTCGGAAACGGAGAAATGGTCAAGCGGAGATTTGACCCCCATTTTTAAATTGGAAAAAAGGAAGAATTTTAGCATGGCTGATAAAAACAACGTCGTATCGGTGCCGAAAGATGTCTGCAGGGAGTCCGGATTTCGTCTTCCGCTTCCCACCCGTGATGAACTGGATGATTATGGGAAAAAAGTGCATGACCATTTAAGCAACCCGGAAAAACCATTGGTTGCAGGCCTGCGCGGACCAACAGGAATCCGGCTGCACAGCCCAAAGCTTGCCGAAATAACGTTTGCGCTGAGCAGCTATCTTCGGCATGAAACCGGATTCAGCGGTGCAATCCGAGAGCTGGCTATCCTGGTCACGGCCCGTGAGATGGACAGCCAGTTTGAATGGGCCGCACATGAACCTTTTGCAGTTAAGGAAGGGCTTTCAAAAAAGGCCATTGACGTCGTCAAATACCGAAAGAGTGCGGCGGAACTGCCTGAGGCGGAAGCGGTTATCGTGGAGCTCGGCCGCCAGGTGTTCGGTCAAAAGAAGGTGAATTCAGAGACTTTCGCGCACGCATTGGAGATTTATGGCCCGAAGGATCTTGTGGATCTGGTTTCCCTGATGGGCTATTATGCTTCGACTGCAGCACTGCTCACCGCCTTCGACATGCAGTTGGGCGAAAACCAGGAGGCGCTGCTTCCATGATATGACTGTCCGGGTTCAGAGGTTAAAACATACAACGGGGTGCAGGCCTATATAAAGGGGTCAAATCCGTTTAAATTTAACATCACTGGAAAGAAACTTTTAAAAACAAAAACAGAGCTGAAATTATGAATTATCGTGATCGATCGGAATGTGGGCTATTAAATTTATCTGATGTTGGACGGCAGGTCCATTTGTTTGGCTGGGTCGATTCTCTGCGCGATCATGGCGATGTGCTTTTTATTCATCTGCGTGATAGAAGCGGCATTGTTCAGGTCGTTTTCAGCCCTGAATATACAGATAAAGCAATTTGCAGCCTGGCCGCTGACCTTAAAAATGAATTTTGCATTAATGTATCAGGAAAAGTGGTTAAACGAGCCGAGGATACGGAAAATCCCTGTATAGAAACCGGGGGGCTGGAAATCATTACAACCCGCATGACGATTCTCAGTAGATCAAGAACCCTGCCGTTTTCCATCTCCGAAAAGGCCATGTTTGCAGGAACTGACAATCCTGTTTTTCAACCCGTATCAGAGGATTTAAAGCTTCAATACCGTTATCTTGATCTGCGCCGACCGACCATGCAGGCGTTTATAATCAAACGGCATAAAATCAACAAATGTATCCGGAAGTATCTCGACGACAAGGGGTTTGTCGACGTAGAAACACCAATGCTTACCAAGAGCACCCCCGAAGGTGCCCGGGATTATCTGGTCCCGAGCCGGCATTTCCCGAAACGGTTTTATGCCCTGCCCCAGTCACCCCAGCTGTTTAAACAGCTTTTAATGATCAGCGGTTTTGAAAAATATTACCAGATCACCCGCTGTTTTCGAGATGAAGACCTGCGCCCAAACCGCCAGCCCGAATTTACCCAGCTGGACATTGAGGTTTCTTTTATCGATGAGACTTTTATCTACGAGCTAATCGAAGATCTGCTTATACGGATTTTCAAAATCGGCGGCATAACACTTCCCAGCCCGTTCCCCCATATTACATGGCAGGAGGCCATGGAAAGCACCGGAACCGACAGGCCGGATTTGCGTTTTGGTTTAAGATTTGTTGAAGCCACTAATATTTTCACCAATACCGATTACTCTATTTTCAAACAGATTCTGCAGCGGGGCGGGCATATCAAAGGTATAAATGTAAAGGGCGCCTCAGAGCAGTTGAGCAAAAATATCCTTCAAAATGAATATGCAAAGGAAATTGTGCCTGGTTTCGGGGCCAAGGGAATGACATGGATGCGTATAACCGATGGAAAGCTGGACTCCAATATTGTGCAGTTTTTTACCGAAGATGAAAAAAGTCTGATCATAAAACGCTTTCGTGCTGAAGAGGGAGATGTTATTTTAATGATTGCCGATCCATCCCACAGCCTGGTGAATAACGTTTTAGGTCAGCTCCGGCTTCATGTGGCAAACCGTCTGGGGATGATTCCCCGGGACCGTTACTGCCCGGTCTGGGTTACGGACTTTCCGCTTTTTGATATGACTGAAAACGGTATTACTTCCAGTCATCATCCCTTTACAGCTCCGGATCGAACCGACTTTGATCCAAAAGATATGGAAACGCTTTTGTCTTTAAAGTCGCGCGCCTATGATATCGTTATCAATGGAGAGGAACTTGGAGGCGGCAGTATCCGTATTCATGAAAAAGAACTTCAACATAAGATTTTTCAGGCGCTGGCCCTTTCAGAGAAGGAGGTGGAGGAAAAATTCGGGTTCTTTTTAAATGCGTTTGATTACGGCCCCCCGCCCCATGGAGGACTCGCGCTCGGTATGGACAGAGTCATCGCCATGATCCTCAATACCCCGTCGATCCGTGAGGTCACGGCGTTTCCAAAAAATCGAAGTGCCTTCTGCCCGTTGACTCAGGCCCCTTCCAGTGTCGATTATGAGCAGTTAGCCGAATTGGGCCTGCTTGATATTAAAGGAAAAGAAGAACTTCCCGGAACCTCGGAACAAAAGGAACAGATAGACAATCTTTCCTGGTTGTCGCGTATCGGCATACTGAAAGGTGAACGTCCTGGAATCGAAGCTGCCGTTTCAGATGCAGTCGAGATGGCCGAACAGGTGAATAAAAAAGCAGGTTCAAACGAACCCATGTTTTCGGTTTTTGCCCTGAAAAACCGTTTCAGGAACAACAGATCTTCCAGCATCGACAAAAGGGTAGAAAACACGGATCTTTTTAAAAATGCACCTGCTGTAAAGGGCGATTTTTTCAAGGTGGACACCATTCTGGAATAAAAAGGGTCTGCCCTTTGTAAAGAGGAGTTTGCATGCAAGAAACAATTTTCAGTTATGTGGATACGGCGCCTCCCTGCGCGCCTGAAAACAGCACACTTAAGGGGCTGACCGTTGCAGTACAGCCGAACCTTTCTGTCCGGGGGTGGCCCACACGGGCCGGTTCCAGAGCCCTGGAAGGGTTTACTGCCATTGAAGATGCTACCGTTGTCGCGCGTCTTCGGCTGGCCGGGGCAACCATCAAGGGTGCTACACACATGAGCGAACTCGGTCTTGGTCTAACCGGCGGCACAGAAGCCGAGGTTCTTAAAAACGACGACGCGGATATTGTAATAATAACCGATACCATGGGTGAATCACGTGTTTCCGCATGTGCTGCCGGTGTTTTTGGATTCAAGCCCAGCTATGGAATCGTATCCCGCTTTGGTCTCATTGGCCTGATCCCGTCAATGGAAGGCTGTGGGGTTCTGGCAAAAAACCTTGCAGATATTTCCAGGGTCATCGGAGTTATCGCGGGAAATGACAACAGGGATTTGTCCATGCCTGAATTCGGGTCTGAGCTTGAACTGCCTGATTTTTCGCACGCGTTTGAAGCAAAAGAACCGGCCCGATCCTGCGGCGTTATCAGGCAATGCCTTGAAACCATGGAAAAGGATGAAAAAAGCGCGTTTGAAGCAGCAATATCAACGCTTGCCAAACGCGGCATTAAGCCAATTGAAGTCAGCCTTGAAGATTTTGATATGGTCCGGACAGTGCATAATATAATCGGCGCTGTTGAAGCGTCATCCAGCGCCGGAAAATATGACAGCGTACGCTATGGGCACCGGGCAACAGGCAGTAAAAACTGGAATGAGATGTATCTTAATTCACGCGCCGAATCTTTTGGTATGCCTGTCAAATCCTATCTTTTTCAGGGAGCATATTTCCAGCACGAAAACTACAATGCGTTTGTTGACGCGTCCCGTATTCGAAGACGTCTTTCAGCCGCAATGGAGCAGGCACTGGCAAATGCTGATTTTCTAATTCTTCCCACCCTGCGCAAGTCGATCGATCCCTTTAAGGCGGGCACGGTCAATGAAATTTATGACAGCTTTCCATGGACGCCAATCGCAAATATTACCGGACATCCGGCTATTACACTGCCCGGGATGATTACATGCGAGGATATTGATCTTGGAATGCAGCTCATCGGCCCGCGGTTTAAAGATGCAACCATGCTTTCCACAGCAGCCCAACTTAAGGAGAATACATAAGGAGAATACAGACTATGGCTTACGAAGCTGTCATAGGCCTTGAAATACATGCTCAACTCAATTGTACCAGCAAAATGTTTTGCGACTGTCCAAACAGACCCGGAGATGACCCGAATACGAATATCTGCCCGATATGCCTCTGGATGCCCGGCGCTGTGCCGATGTTCAGCATGGAAGTTCTTGAAAAGGCGATACTGGCCTGTCTGGGACTTAACTGCAAGGTTCAGCCGCAAAGCGCATTCGACCAGAAGGTTTATTACTATCCTGATCTGCCGAAAGGATTTCAGCTTTCCCAACACCACATGCCTCTGGCCAAAGGCGGCTATGTGGAAATTGTCGATGAAAATAAAAAACCCCTAAGACTTAGCCTGCATCACGTTCATATGGAAGAAGACGTTGCCAAGCTCGTCCATGAAACCGAAGGGCGAGTTCCAATCAGCCTGGTTGACTTTAACAGGGCAGGAACCCCTTTGATTGAAATTGTTACCGAACCGTGCATGCGAAATCCCCATGACGCCATGGAATTTTTAAAAACCCTGCGACGTGAAATTCGATATACCGGAAGTGCTGACTGCAGCATGGAACAAGGAACCATGCGATGTGACGCAAATATTTCCCTGCGGCCTGAAGGCAGCGACGCGCTTAATACCAAGGTCGAAATTAAAAACATGAATTCCATTCACCATGTCGGCGATGCCATCGCCTATGAGGTCAAACGTCAGACCGAGTCTCTTAATAAAGGGGAGCCGATTGTACTGCATACCCGGCTGTGGAATCCTGAAAAACGAATTACAACTGCGATGCGGGCAAAAGCTGAAGGACCCTGCGTGCCGGATCCGGTAGTTCCCCAAATTGTTGTAACCGACGAATGGCTGAAAAAAATCGCTGCCCGTTTGCCGGAAATGTCAAGCCGGAAAATCGCCCGATTTGTTACCCAGTATGGCCTGATGCATGATGAGGCCGTGCAGATGAGTTCGGAAATAGAGCTGTCCGAATATTTTGAAGCAGTGGTGAAAAATATCCCCTCCCCCCGAACAGCATCCAGTTGGATTTCAACCCAACTGAGCCCTGCCATGAAAGAACGGGGCTATGATTTTAAAGATTTACCGGTAACGCCGGCACAATTTAGCGGCCTGATTAACATGCTGGAAAAAAATGAAATTAATTCAAATTCAGCCAGGGCTGTGCTGACAAAACTTTTTGAAACCAGTCAGACACCGGAAGCAATTGTCGAGCAATTGGGTTTCAGGCAGGTTTCGGACACCGATGCTCTTGAGTCTATTGTAAAGCAGGTAATCGAAAAAAACCCCTCTGCGGTTGAAAACTATAAAAACGGGAACAAAAAATCCATGGGTTTTCTGATTGGTCAGTCTATGAATCTGTCCAAAGGCAAAGCCAATCCCAAACGTCTGCAGGAAATATTTAAAGAAAAGCTCATTTAATCCACGTACGACACCGTTTCTTTTCGACAGAACGCTGGAGGTGCCCTGAAAAAGAAGCACGCCATTATCAAGACCGCATGCCGTCTTTTTGCCGGTTTAGTTTGGTGTATCCGTGATTTAGATTGTCTCAATGAGCATTAGTCACAAATTGTGACCAGTTACAACAAAGGACAGTCCGTGGATGCAACGGTTCCCATCGAGAGAATATCCAGTAAAATATATTTGATCCGTGGTCAGAAAGTCATGCTTGATAGGGATTTAGCGAATCTGTATGAAGTTGAGACGCGTGCCTTGAATCAGGCCATTTCAAGGAATAAGGACCGCTTTCCTGGTGATTTCGTGTTTGAATTGACGAGAGAAGAGATTATGAGGATATCACAAATTGTGACATCCTCTAAAACGCGTTACAGCCTTTACGGAGCAAGGTGTGGCAATGCACTTTTCCCCTTACTCTCTGCTCCATGCTCTATGCCCTTTGTACGGGAAGCAGGCAGCTTACAGACGAAGGCGGAGAAAGGGTCAAACGTAAACTTAACCCTTTTTTCGGAACCTTATTTAGCGGGGAAAATATAACATGCAATATCCAAAGGCCGTGCGAAAGGAATTGAACACACTTGCTTCAATCGCTTACGAGCGGGAGCTGGACGATGCGCTCGGCGATCTGTACGAAAGTTTCACAAAATGGAAAGCCAAACAGATCGACGGCTTTGAATTGAATCAGCTGATCCACGAGTTTCACCAAATAAAATCACGTGAACTCTGGAATATGTATAATGATAAGGACGAGGATTTCATCGTGATCCGGGCGATGCGGCTCGGGATATTGAAGCCTGAGGAAATATCGTTAAAACCGTCGCGGCCATTCATCTGGATCGGAATATAAAAAGAGAAGGATGTTAAGACAAAGCCGGAGCAGTATGGATATAGGATTTCTGATATCTAAAATATTGATATATTGAGGAAATTATAGAAACTTTAAAGCTTACCTGTCGGGTCGGCTTGTGGGGTCGTAGCTCTAATAGCGAAGCCCTAAGCTGAAAGCGAAGCCTGAAGGGCGTCCCGCAAACCCGTCTGATCAAGGGTACTAATCATGGAAAAGGATATAGTGAAAATAAGCACGGAAAATATTGAGCTACTAATTTTTCTATTGAGAGGACAAAAGGTCATGTTGAGTCATCATTTAGCTGAGCTCTATGGTGTTGAGACGCGTGCCCTTGTCCAGGCGGTTAGACGCAACATTGATAGATTTCCTGAGGATTTTATGTTCCAGTTGGCGGATGAAGAATTTGCCAACTTGAAATCACAAATTGTGATTTCAAGTTGGGGTGGAAGCCTGGGGCCGCGGCATGCCGTTGATCCTCAAAAACGCCCCCGATGTCGTTTTTCGCGAAACCGGCAATCTGTTTATCGTTTCCTTCAACCGACCCTCTTCTCTGGAGCAAACGGGTGACGAGACTGTCCAAAGCGAACAAACCACTATCCATAAGACTATCCATAAAGAATTGCACCCGACCGAAAAAGCGGTGATCAAAATCATCGAGGCAAACCCGAGCATCACCCGCAAGGAGTTGGCCGCAAGGCTGGAACTGAGTGAAGCCGGTGTGCGCTACAATACGGATAAGCTGCAAGCAAAAGGCATTTTAAGACGTGTTGGTGGTAAGAAGGCAGGGAAGTGGAAGGTGATTGAAAACCGGTTGGATGTATCGGGGGATGGTGGTGATGAGTGATTGGAAAAACACAACCATTGGCGAACAGGTAACTCTCCAACGTGGAATCGACATAACCAAAGCAAAACAGCGTGATGGAGATTTGATCCCTTTTCTGGTGCGGAATTCAGTATGTGCAAATTTTGCACCTACTGCCGAATACGGAAAAACCTACCAGACATGATATTTCAACCCGGATGTGACCATCTCGGTGGGCTACCGCATCAAATCACAGCGCGGAATGTGTGTATATGCCCGTTTTGAATGCTTTTAAATTAAAGGAAATAACAAACCTGCAAATATGTGGGGCGTCCCGCAAGCCTCAACCCCTTCAAGGGCCTCCCTGATCTGCTCCAGACCGATGCTGCGCAGATACCGGGGGTTGTGTTCGGCATTTCTTATGCTGTCTGTCGAGACATCTCCTGATATGAGAACTCCCAGAACCCTGCATTGGCTTTAGCATGTTCAATCGTCATACTCACAATATTGCCCTGCTCATCAATGTCTATATAGATATTTTCACTTATCTCTTTCGTTTCATGGATACCTCTGTCTGTGAATTCGATATGACCGGTATCCGTATCAGAAAAATATTTCACTTTCATGACTTATTCCCCCTTGTATGACCTGTCGAAGAAGGCATTATGGACAGTTTCTCCATCTTCAAGCAAAATGACCCTTAAATACCTGCCAGCTTCTGATATCTTGGCCCATTTTCTAACCCTGCCGTCTGATTGAGTTTCTGTTTTCTCAGCATTTTCAATAACAAATTGAATCCAATCTTCTTTGATCTGAGCGCGATCAGGCCGTTTCCGCGTATAATTAAAATATTGTGTGGTTTTCATTTTTCAATTTCCGGGAACATTGAATCATATCTGCCGACTATTCATGGCCTTGTAATTTCCCAAAAACTCGATTTGAAACGAATTAAGGGTACCATAAATCATCAATATACGATACCTCAAATACATACCTGTCGATCCTGTCATGAGCCTGTCGAATGATGCCCTATGCATTCTTTAACCGGGAAGTGACCGCCAATTTTATCAAAATAATTCATAACAATACTATTGATAAACAAACTATAGTTTAAAAATAACAATAGTTGTTGACAAAACAAAACTATAGTTTTATTTTCGATGCGGGTAAAAACTGGAAAAACGGAGAATTGTTATGCGGCCAATTGTTTCTGAACAGGACCCTTTACGGTATCCATTGAATGAACTCCTGGGCACGCGAGCCCATGTGAGGCTGCTTAGAGTCATGGCGAATGAGGTTGATGGCTCTCTTACCGCTTCGGAGGTTGCCAAACGTGCTGGCCTGACTGTACCTGGTGCTCAAAAAGCATTAGGAAGACTCTTTAGGTCGGGTTTCATCTCCCGTGTGGGAGGCGGTCGAAAACACCAGTATGAAATTCGTTGTTCAGACAGGCTCATGCAGGTCACATTAGCGTTGTTTCAGGCGGAAAAGGATAGATACGAACAACTGCTCACCACGATCAAAAAAGAGATTAATACCCTTACACCGCATCCACACGCAGTATGGATTCAAGTGTTCCCGAAGGAAATCGGCGAGCCGCTCACATTAGGGTTGTTGCATGAAACCCGCCATCTGGCGAATTGCGTTCGCCAATTGCGGACAAAACTCAATTCGGTGGAAAGTGACTTCGATCTTACGATTGAACTTGAAGGCTATACAAAAGCGGATATTTTCGATCTGAAGATTGATGACTTTACCGCTTTGTACGGGGTGATGCCATCACCGGACAACCCTACCCGGCAGCAGACAACGAACCCGTTGACACACAGGGTAAAGGATCGACGGTTGCACGAACTATCTTGTAAGTTGGCCAAAGCCATCGAACAGGATACTTCTCTCTTACGGCGCGCAAAAGAGCATATCGATCGTTTGTTAAAGGAAGATCAAGGAATGGCGACCAGAGATTTAAGGGAGTGGCGTGACATTCTCGAGATGTATTCCATTCAACGTCTGTCCGGATTTTTGACCTCATCCAGCGAAAGAGCCAACCGCTTACGCCAGAGCAATCCTTTTTTTGCCATTTTAAACTTCGATGAACGGGCTCAATTGATAAATGACCTGGAGGATAAAAATGACACGTGATCAACTTGAACACGCAATCCGGGCAGCCTGTGATGTCTCAAAGGACACCGAGTTGTGGATATTCGGCTCTCAAGCGATTCTAGGAGAATTTCCAAATGCATCGGAAAGCCTTCGTGCATCAATCGAGGTTGATGTCCAGCCGAAGAATCGACCTGAAACCGTTGATGATGTCGATGGTGCTTTGGGTGAATTGTCCATGTTCCATCAAACACATGGTTTCTATGTCCATGGAATAGCCATTGAATCTGCAAAACTTCCTGATGGTTGGGAACAGAGAACCGTACCAGTCAATGATCCAATATCAACTCACGGTAAGACAGGGTTGTGTATTGAGGCGCACGATCTTGCGGCCGGCAAGCTTGCAGCCTATAGGGAAAAGGACAAAGAATTTGTTCGTTTGCTCCTTATCGAGAAAATGATTGATGTAAAAATCCTTACAAAAAGAATAAGATCACTAAATGTGAAAGAGCCGGTACGAGAGCGTCTTCTTCAGTGGATAAAAATTACCGCGGAGGAACTGGAAGGTCCGGAATAAAGTCGGCAAATATCTATTTGCACGGGTTGCGAGACGTCCCGCATAACTCCCCCGTGATGGAAACTCTCCGCCTAAGGCTGCGCGCGTCGTAATTCTATCCCGACCCACATAATTCCCATCACCCCAGTGAGGATTTAACCGTGCCCCCTTTTGCCAGCCGTTATAAGCTTCATCTGCCAACAGAAGCCGAGTTGCGTGCAGAAATAAGGGTGATGTGCCCATGATCATTGTTCGAGGTATTGAGAAATTTAACAGCGTCCCGGGTAACAATTCAACATTTAAAACGCAGAACTTGTCCGCCTCAGGCGGATTCAAAATTATCTCAACCCCTTTGCCCCATGCCCTATGCCCTATGCATTCTCTAACCGGGGCTTGACCCCTATTTTCTGGGAAAGAAAAAATTATCCCGTTTATCCTGTAATCCTGTCTAACCATTAATTGTGCTGATTAGATAAATAGTATTAATTATCAATAGCTTATAATACCACCCGATTCATATGACTGTTGACAAAACAGGATCTTGCCGGTAAGTTGACTTAGGGTTCACTTAAACCATCAAAGCCCCTATCCGATTTTGATGGCTGTAACCGTTCTTTTCATACAAAAAGGTCAGGTTGCTCTGTGAAAAAGAAATACGCCATTATCAAGACCGCATGCCGTCTTTTTGCCGACCAGGGATTTGAGGGGACCTCCACCCTCCAGATATCGCGGGAAGCCGGAGCCACCGAACCGCTTATCTTTTATCACTTCGCCGGTAAAGACGCCCTGTTTACCTTTATCCTGGAAACGTCTTTTGCCGAATATTTCATCCGGCTCGATGCCTTGCCTGAATCAACGGCAACCCAGTTTGAAAAGATTGAAAATATCATCTCGATGCATCTTGAATTTGTAAAGGAGATGCCCCACGAAACGAAACTAATCGTAAGCACGTGCCCGGCCAAACTGAAGGACCCGGATCACATCTGCGCCGATAATTTTGCTCGTCTTCGGGAGAGGATCATCTCATATCTGACCGAATGTCTCTCAATCGGGATCAAATCCGGAGAATTCCGGAAGATGCCCGTTTCCGATACCGCCAATATTCTTATCGCGCTCATCAACGGACTGGTCCGTCAGAAGGTTCACAAACTCTCTAATGTATGCGATGTCAGGGAAAGTGCCGTATCGTTTTGCAGGTTCAGCCTGGTGAATTCGTGATGAGGAAAATGCTAATGGATGTCCTTAAGGAACCAATAATACAATGAACGTCCCCGATTACGCATACTGGAGAAACAATGAATATTGCATATCAAAAAGCCCAAAAGGCTATTGTCACGTTGAAATCTGCTATATACGATGTTCTTTCGAATGCACCAGATAAAGGAATGAGTAATGCAGATATTGGTCGGACTCTCGGAATATATACAGGACATATTGGTCACGAAGGGCATATCCCCAGAACAATGCTTGCAATTATGGAGAGTGAAGGAGTTGTTGAACAGAACAAAAAAGATAAACTCTGGAAATTAAAGAAATACCATTAGAATATATTATTTCACAATCAGGACGAAACCTATTTATGACAACAGATAGTATCCCGGTAATTGATCTTTTTGCGGGACCAGGCGGCCTCGGGGAAGGATTTTCTGCATTCAGTTCTAAAGGAAACCAGTCCCCTTTCAGGATATGTCTTTCGGTTGAGAAAGACTTCTATGCGCATCAGACACTTAAATTGAGAAGTTTCTTTCGGAAGTTTTCCCCAGGAAATGCTCCAGTAGAATATTATAACTGTCTGAAAGGCGAATTGTCACAAGAAGAGCTTTTTGATTTATTTCCCGAAGAGTCTGCACAGGCTGAAAGGGAGGCATGGCATGCGGAACTCGGCACGGGTTCAAGTAGAGAGGTTGATAAGAGAATTAGAGAAGCGCTGAATACATCCAAAATTTGGGTGTTGATAGGCGGTCCTCCCTGTCAGGCTTATTCTATCGCAGGGAGATCTCGCATGTCCAAGGTATGGAAGGAAAAACCTGAACTTAAGGAATCTGACTCGCGACATTTCCTTTACAAAGAGTATTTAAGAATTCTGGCAAACCATAAACCTCCCGTTTTTGTCATGGAGAATGTAAGAGGCCTTCTTTCCGCCAAGGTTTCAAATGGGCCAATTTTCAAACAGATAATTAAAGACATAAGCAATCCTACTAGAGTTTACAGAAATTGTGCTTCGGGCGGAGTCCGGTACCGGTTGTATTCTTTTGTAAAAAAACCCCGCAATGATCTTTTTAATGATTGTGTGTTTCACCCAAATGATTTCCTTGTCAAATCGGAAAAATATGGTATTCCGCAACGTCGCCACAGGGTACTAATTCTCGGAATAAGATCAGATTTAAATTTAACACCTGATACAATTCCTGAACATGAGGCCGAAGTGCCCATCCGGGATGTTATCAAGGATCTTCTGCCACTCAGGAGCTGTTTCAGCAGAGGCAAGGATAGCAATGATATATGGCGGAGGCATATACGAGATATCTTACAGACAGATTGGACTGGAGTAAATCTGATTGAGCAATCCGTGTTAAGAAAAATGAAAAGTCAAACAAAAGATTTATCAGAAGAATTAGAATGCGGGGGCGAATTCATGTCCAGAAAGAATCAACCAACTGACCTTTATGAAAAGGCATGGTTTCTGGACGGTCGGTTAAGGGGATATTGTAATCACATTTCAAAAAGCCACATGCCTTTAGACATACATAGGTATTTCTTTTCAGCCTGTTATGCTTCGGTAAAAAGATCGACCCCAATGCTGCGAGATTTCCCCAAGGCACTTTGGCCAAAGCATAAGAATATCAAAAATGGTATCGAAAATGGAGCGTTTAATGACCGCTTCAGAGTTCAGGTAGAATCGTTGCCTGCCACAACAGTTACCTCTCACATCAGCAAGGATGGTCACTATTATATCCATCCTGACCCATCACAAGCAAGAAGTCTTACGGTCAGGGAGGCTGCACGAATCCAGACTTTCCCGGATAATTACTTTTTTTGTGGCCCCCGAACAGCACAATATAGTCAGGTTGGCAATGCGGTTCCACCGCTCCTCGCTAGAACACTGGCTGAAATCGTTTATTGCCTCATAAAAAGAGAATACGGAAATGGCAGCTGATAGAATAACAAAAGAGCATCGTAGCTGGAATATGTCGCGCATAAAGTGTAAAAATACAAAACCTGAACTTATTGTCAGATCGCTTCTGCATAGGCTTGGGTACAGATTTAGACTTTACAGTAAAGATCTGCCTGGAAACCCGGATATTGTTCTCAATAAATACAGAACCATCATTTTTGTGCATGGATGTTTCTGGCATCGGCATCAAGGTTGCAAATTTGCATATAATCCAAAATCCAGACAAGAATTCTGGAAAAGAAAATTCGAATCAAACATAAATCGAGACGTTTATGTAAGCAGCGAGCTGGAAAAACTTGGGTGGAATGTCGTTACTGTATGGGAGTGTGAACTTCGATTCGAAGGAAAACTTGCCGAGCGTATCAATTCGGAACTGTTAAAAGCCATAGCAAAGCGATGAAATCAAAAACTTTTATGAAAACAATTATATTGTTCGGTCCAACATAATTTCTGTGAATTTTCAATCTATAATTTGGTAAAATAGCATGACTGGTGATTATGATATAGCACCACCTGCGGCCGGTGCTATGATAGAGTCTCTTCGGGCATACGGCTATACTCTGGAAACTGCAATTGCCGATTTAATCGATAACAGCATTGCAGCTGGGGCAAAAAATGTATGGCTTAATCCGGAGTGGAATGGTGATGGTTCTTGGATTTCAATTCTGGATGACGGTATTGGTATGGATGAGCCCACCTTGGTTCAGGCCATGCGTCCGGGAAGCCAAAGTCCAAGGCAGGAGCGTGCCGCTGATGATTTGGGCCGATTTGGGCTGGGTCTCAAAACAGCCTCCTTTTCACAGTGTCGTTCACTAACTGTTGCAGCTAAAACAGTTGGTGCTCCGATCGCAATAAGACGATGGGACCTTGATTATGTCAGCAGAAAAGATGAGTGGCGCCTGCTTAAATCCTGCCGCCGGGGCTCTGAAGAAAAACTGGCTGTTCTGAACACAAAGAACCAAGGGACGCTGGTACTGTTAGAAAACTTGGATCGAATTGCCGGCAACACTACTGTGGACAATAAAAAAGATAAGAGTCGATTCTTTGAAAATATCGACCATCTACGTGCTCATCTTGCAATGGTGTTCCATCGGTATCTGGATGGAACTTCGCCCCGTGTGCGGATATTAATCGACGGAACTGATGAATCTTCCATGATAATACCTTGGTCTCCATTTGGCGCTAGACATCCTGCCACTCAACCTCAGCCGGAAGAGCACCTTACCATGCCTGATGGACATATCCCAGTGCAGGGCTTTATCCTCCCCCATAAAGACAGAATGACGGAGAAAGACTATGCCGCAATGGCAGGCCCGACTGGTTGGAATGAACAGCAAGGCTTTTATGTGTACCGTAACCGTAGACTTCTGGTGGCCGGAAGCTGGCTTGGACTCGGGCAGGCTGGACGCAGATGGACAAGAGAGGAGCACTACAAACTGGCTAGGATAAGGATTGATCTGCCAAACACAATGGATGAAGTCTTCCAGATTGATGTCCGCAAATCAAAAGCAATTCTGCCCTCGCAGATCAGAGGTGCATTAACAGAATATGCCGCCCAAGTCAGAGAAACCGCCAGAGGTATCTTCGCGCATCGAGGCCGTTATGGAAACAGAGGGCCTGCACCGGATATTGCCCGGGTATGGAAAACAGTGAGCCAGGGTGGTAGTCGGAAATATCTTATTGACCGTAGGCATCTTGCTCTACGAAGCTTGCTTGAGACACCCAGAATTACCAGAAAAAATGTCGAGACAGCCCTGAGGATCATTGAGGAATCTGTACCGGTCGAGCAAATATGGATCGATACCTCAGAGCATCCAGAGAATACTGGGGCACCCTTTTCTTCTGTTCCCGAAAATGATGTCATAGAATTAGCGGACACCGTTTTTAAACAATATCAAGACGGTGGCATGACCGAACATGATGCTGCAGAGGCAGTTTGTCGCATGGACGTTTTTCTCGATTTTCAGGAAATAATAAGAGCCTATCTCAATGCCGGAGGTGAGTGATGACATCCTTTGAAATTGCCAGGAACTTAGCGCATACAATGATATGCCAAGCGCGGGAAACTAACGGCGGAACCCTATTGTCGGTGCATATACCACAGGCAGTTGATCAGGTTCTTCCGCTTGTAGCTAGTACCGAAGTTGATCGGGAAGAACTTATTGCGGAACTTCAAAGATCTTTTGCGGTATGGATAGGTGAGGAAAGAACTATCACTGATGATGATGGGAACTGGGAGCCTTGGCTCGATAAACGTAAAGCCGATATTCATTGGCGTTACTGGAGCCGTTATCGGCAGTATCTTCTTCAGCAAGGGTGGGCGGATGCAGTGGTCAGCTCAGTTGATGCTTCTACGGATCGAACTTTAGGCCTTCTAAATAACCCTGGGCAGAGCGGTTGGTGGGACAGGCGGGGAATGGTGGTCGGCCATGTCCAGTCAGGTAAAACCGCTAATTATGCAGGGCTGATATGCAAAGCAGCAGATGCCGGATACCGGACAATTATTGTTCTTGCTGGTTTTCATAATAATCTTCGGACCCAGACCCAGATAAGGCTTGAAGAGAGTTTTCTCGGTTATGACAGGTCACGTGGCGAGCAGGATCAAGGTTTCCGACCTGTTGGAGTTGGTAGGATATTTCCTGTGCAACCAATCCCGAACACAGTGACAACTAGAACCGGAGATTTTAACAGACAGGTTGCTCAAAATTTTGCCGTTAATCTCCAAGGAAATGCTCCAATATTGTTTGTCATTAAGAAAAACGCTAGCGTTTTGAGAAATTTGATCAACTATCTTGAGTGGGCTGCCCAAGATAGCAGAGATGAAAATGGACGTCCCATCATAAATAACAGCCCTCTGTTGCTTATTGACGATGAGGCCGATCAGGGTTCTGTTGACACCCGGCGCATGGATGTCGAAAATGGTGTGCCAGACCAAGAACATGATCCGACCACCCTGAACCGGAGGATTCGGAGGATACTGATGCTGTTCAGTCAGTCTGCCTATATCGGATATACTGCCACGCCATTTGCAAATATCTTTATCCATTCTGAAGCTATGACAAATAATCTTGGAGATGATCTCTTTCCCAGAAGTTTCATAACAGTAATCCCTACCCCGGAAGAGTATGTGGGTCCGGTCAGGGTATTCGGTCTAGTATCTGATAATCCTGATGATGAAGATAACAGGGGGCTGCCAATAACCCGTTCAATAGATAGTATGACAGATTCAGATGGTTTTAACGAAGCATTCGGCTGGATGCCGCCCCGTCACAGGGTTGACCATATTCCTTTAGTAAATGGCGAAAACAGACTTCCGGATTCTCTTATGAATGCCATATACGCATTTATCCTCGGCTGCGCTATCCGACTGGCCAGAGGACAGGGAAATCAGCATTCATCTATGTTAATTCATGTTACCCGATTTACCCAAGTCCAAATGAGAGTCACCGGGCAAATCAACCAGACCCTAATAGATATCCAAAATGAATTTCGTTATGGTGGCCGAGGTGATTCAAATCAACTCGCTAATGAGATTTTCTATCCGCTTTGGGAGAAAGATTTTATCGTGACAGCCGAGGAAATAGATGACCCCGACTGTCTCGATGTTGCCTGGGATGCAGTAAGAACTCATCTTAGCTCAGCGGCCCAGTCAATTCAGGTTAGAGAGGTCAATGGCCGAGCCGGAGATATTCTAGACTACGAGACATACCGGGATACTGGTCTCAATGTTATAGCTATCGGTGGGGACAAACTTTCCCGAGGGCTTACCTTGGAAGGGCTTATTGTCAGCTATTTCATGAGAGCCAGTCGGATGTATGACACTCTTATGCAAATGGGGCGATGGTTCGGATATCGCAAAGGCTTTCTTGACATTTGTAGACTCTATGCTCCGGATGAGCTTATTGAATGGTTCGGTCATATCGCGGATGCCAGTGAAGAGCTACGTAGAGAATTTCGGTATATGTACGAAATTGGTGCAACACCAAAAACATACGGCCAGAGAGTTAGATCCCACCCGGTCCTGCTGGTGACCTCCCAGGTCAAGATGCGCCATGCCACAGAGTTGACCCTGACATACGACGGTGTATTGAGTCAGACTATAGTATTCAGCCGCGACCGGGAGGCGATGCAGAACAATTATGATGCCCTTTTCCTGATGATTAGAAAGGTGTCAGAGTATGGTCAATATTTTATGCGCCAATTACGGGCAACCAGTGATGATCCTATTGCCGGGAAACATTTTTGGACAAATGTTTCCGCCGAAGATGTACTTAATTTTATAGACTCCTATAAAACAACAAACCATGCACGGCGAGTAGATTGTACTAGGATTTCAGATTATATCAGAGCTCAGAATGATCGGGATATGTTGACAAATTGGAGTGTACTCATATCTGGAATTCAGTCAGGAAAGTTATTTGACCTTGCAGGGTTTGCTACAGGTATGGTGGAGCGCGGTGATAAAGAGAGCGGAAATATCTATACTGCGCCCTATCGAACAGGTGTACTAACCAGTCCCAAAGACGAGAACTGGGATCTAACAAACACACAATATAGAGAAGCTTTACGGAAAACCATAAATGGTTCAGACAAAGAAAATATCAGTCACCCCGGAGGACCAGAAATCAGAGGTGAGCGTCCTCCAGAAAGAGGGCTACTGATTGTTTATCCTTTGAATCCTCACAGAAAGACGATAGGTGGAGATCCGGAAATCCCGTTCGTGGGATTCGCACTAAGTTTTCCGGGAGATCGGTATGCGACGAGAATAACTTACACGGTGGCCAATAATTATGATGAACAGCACTACGAATAAATCAGCGTCCGACCTACTTAACATGTGGAAAAGCCTCTGCAGCCCCGCAGGTGACACTAGAGCAGGTCGTTCGGTGATAAGAGTGGATGAAAACTCTCCACTGACACTTTTACTGGCCAGATTCTTCCCAAGCAATGATTTTGCCTTCTTGGTTGATGAGATGGGTCCAGATGATATGCCGTCCGATTTCCAGATGCGCAGGAGTCGGGGATTAGTTATAAGGGTTGAAAAAAGCAATAGATCCGGACATAGAGGAGGGATGCTGGTTGTTGAGCTGCTTGAAAATGACTGTCTGGATATTTTTGCGAAACTGGTTGAAGATATCCTGTTAGAGCTCTTTCACTGCAACTCTCACAGACAGGCATTCCGCACTGTTTTTCTGGTTATTAACCGCTGGAGGAGATTTTTCAGTCTTGCCGGATCCGGTGAACTCACTGATAAGCAGCAGTTAGGACTTTTCGGAGAACTTTGGCTGCTTCGAGAACTTGCAAACCGGGGCTTATTGATAGACCGATTGATTTCGGGCTGGACTGGGCCTTCCGGTGGCAATCAGGATCTGAATCTTGGACCATCAGCTGTAGAGATAAAGGCGGTTAGTGCCAACCGGGATGATCTGGTAGAAATATCAAATTTACGTCAACTGGACACAACTGGCCTCAAACAACTTTTTCTTGCCCAGCTGGTTTTTGATTCAAGATCTGATGCCGGTGAATCATTACTCTCTATAATCGAGGTGATTCGTAATATTGTCGCTGATGACAACTCTGGTCTATCAATAGTTTTCTCTGAAAAACTAGAAGAAGCAGGTTACAACCCGACTCATGACGAGCTATATAACCGTATAGGCTACTCTCTCAGAAGCATGAGTTTTTTTCGTGTTGGTGATGGTTTTCCAAGGATTACCGAGGGGCGTGTATCCTCTGGCATCACAGAAGCATCCTACCAGATCAGCATTGATGCTTGCCGTCTGTTCGAAATTACTGTTGAAATACTTATCGTTGACCTTATGGAGAAAAATGGCTGAATCCTTTGAATTTGATGAGTACGTCCGCTGTCTGCGGGCAGAGATTGCTGATGTCAGCAGTGAACCTGAGAATGATGGATACCGTGTTAACCGTTTCACCAGAATAGCGCGGGATGTCCTTGCCGATTATGGTGTTATTGAAGACGCTGAGGTTTGCTACTTTCACTGGGAGGCTGGCCGCGGGCATGCAAAGTCAAATGCCTGGCATATTGACGAAACAGAGGGACGACTTGATCTTTTTACGACTGTTTTTCTTGATACTGACAGCCAAGAGTCCCCTAAGAAGACTGATATTGAAAGATCAATTCGTCAGGCCCTGCAAGTACACTTTTTGGCAATAAAGGGTGTTCATTCTGAAATGGAACCCTCCTCTGACAAATATGGCATGATGCGGTCGATTTACGAGGCCCGAAACGAGTACAGCCAAGTTCGAATATTCCTGATAACTGACGGTCTGCTTAAAAATACAAAAGACCAGCAGCTGGAGCGGGGTGATACCAGCGTTGATGTCTATTTCTGGGATGTGCAGCGTTTGTTTCGAGTCCAGACATCCGGTAGAAAATATGACGCTTTGGAGATAGATTTCCGAAAAAAATTTAACCGCACTATACCATGCCTTGAAGTGCCAGAAACAGGAAGAGAATATTCTGGCTACCTAGCCATCATCCAGGGTCAGCTACTCGCGGAAATGTATGAGGAATACGGCTCAAGACTGCTGGAGCTGAATGTTAGATCCTTCCTGCAGACGAGAGGAAAGGTAAATAAAGGTATCCGTAATACGATCATGAAGGAGCCGGGCCGTTTTCTGGCCTACAATAACGGGATCACCGCAACAGTTGAAAACCTTGATACCGAAATGACAAAAAAAGGCATGGTGATAACCAGAGTCTCTGGGCTGCAGGTGGTTAACGGTGGCCAGACTGTTGCTTCAATTCATCGGACCATGAAGGCCGATCGAGCAGATCTTTCCAAGATTGCCGTTCAAGCTAAAATAACAGTAGTGTTGCGTGATCTTATTGATGAACTTGTCCCGGCTATTTCCCGATACTCCAATACTCAAAACAAGGTAAATGAGGCAGATTTTGCCTCCAACGATCCCTTTCATGTTCGGATTGAACAACTTGCTGATACAATATGGACCCCGGGAGAGCAGACGAGATGGTTTTATGAACGGGCTAGGGGACAATATGAAGTGGCACGAAATCGCCGGGCCAAAACTCAAGCCCAGAAGCGTCAATACGACAGGCAGCAACCCCGCAAACAGAAATTTACTAAAACGGATCTTGCAAAATATTTTAACAGCTGGGAGCAGAATCCTCATATCGTTAGTTTAGGAACTCAAAAAAATTTCATTACATATATGGCTGGGCTGAAAAATACGCAGCCTGATTTTATACCAGATCCGGACTTCTACCGGCAATTGATCAGCAGAGCCATCCTCTTTAAGGAAGCAGAAAAAATTGCTAGGAGTCATAAATTTCCAGCTTTCAGAGCAAATGCTGTGACTTATACTATAGCCCTGATCTCTTTCAAAACTTTGGGCAGACTTTCCCTTGATTCTATATGGCAACAGCAGGAGGTTTCCGCAGGAGTAAGGACGACCTTGGAGGAATGGATGCCCATGGTCTGGGAAGAAATAAGGTCCACCGCAGGTGAACGCAATGTCACAGAATGGGCCAAGAAAAAGGAGTGCTGGGAACAACTTCAGCTGTTAGATGTTCCAATTAACAGTGAACTTGAGGGTGAGCTGTCGGAAGGAGATCCACTACCAACCGTAGGCAGGGCAGCCAGGAAAGGAAGAGTAAAGCTTAGTTCTATAGACAGGCATAATATTGCTCTCGTCATGCAGTGCGACAAGGTGATATGGCGTAAAATTAGTGACTGGGGCCAGGAAACTGGCCTCTTGGAACCTTGGGAATTCGGTATAGCCCTGACTCTTTCAGGTTACGCAGCCGGAAAGTGGAAATCAGTCCCATCTGTAAAGCAGGCTAAACATGGGGCGCAGATTCTGGAGAAAGCCGACAGCAACGGAATCTTGAACAATGGGGAGGACATGTGAAAAAGCGGGACATTCTAAAATCCTTAGGTCTGGGGTCATCCATTGAAGGTCTTGTCAAGAGAAAAGGCACCTCTCCCATAAGAATAGTTCGGGGGTCAAGTCTCCTCTTGACCTTTGTTTCGGGCCTGCGGTCAAACCTTGATCAGTGCTCTTAAAGGGGAGGGCAACGGGGTAGCTTTAAAAAGTAAATTCCAATTGACGGTTGCGAAAGGCATTTAATCCGCCAAAGGCGGATTAATTCTGGGGTCAAGAGAAGACTTGACCCTCGAATAGACGCATGGAGACCTCTTATGCATAAGGCTACGGAGTTTGATGCCTTCCAAAACAGTCTAAGTCTCACCCAGGCTAATGCCATCCGCGCTTGGCTAAATATAAAGAGCTTGGACATCAAGTCGTATCAACGACTTGGAGACGGCGTGTAGATAGCGGTTTTACGTAATGGCCGTACGAGCTTGGAAATTATTTAGGCCGCTGCTCACTGGCGGTCTTTAGGCAAAAAAATATTAACCCTTCGTGATGTTATTAAATCAATAAGGAAAATAAAATGGATGTATCTCCTGACAAACAAAATCTTGATCAAGTTTTTGCAAACACCACATATTATATTGATTTTTATCAACGTCAGTATAAATGGAATGATGTACCAGTTAAAAGGCTTTTGGATGATATTTTTTACAAATTTATTATCGAATACAAACAATATAAAGAAAATGAAATTGAATTAGAAAAACTGGTCGAAAAATACTCGTGGTATTATCTTAATACATATGTAACGAATGTCGTTGAGGGAAAACGGTTTGTTGTTGATGGCCAACAACGCTTAACAACACTCACTTTAATTCTGATAAAGCTACTTCATTTGGCTGATAGGTTTGATTCTGAGTTAAAAGATTGGGTTTCAAATAAAATAGCTGGGCAATCTGGATTCAAAAAAGAGTTTTGGATGAATCATGAGATTCATAAACTAACAATGCAGTCTCTTTTTGACAATTTCGAAGACAAGAAAAACATTGACACTTCATCAGGCGTAACCGCTGTGAACATGGTCAATAATTATGGTGTTATTTCCTCTTACCTTGATCGAGAACTTTCGGAAAAACATCAATATGAAAGTTTTGTATTCTATTTTCTAAAAAGACTTGTTCTTATAAATTTAAATGTTGAACAAACCGATGTACCAATGGTTTTTGAAGTAATTAATGACAGAGGAGTTAGACTCAAATCATATGAAATACTTAAAGGGAAACTCCTTGGTGTAATCGACAAAGAAGAACTCGATAGTCTGAAATTAAATGAACTTTGGGAGGACCAGGTCGCCAAGATTAATGAGCAGAAAGAAGATGAAATTGATAATTTCTTTATTTATTATTTACGTTCTCGTTTTGCAAACACTATAGGCGAAGCTCGTAATTATGACCGCGATTATCACAGAATCATATTTACGCCAGACATTAATAGGGTTTTAAAATTACTTCACAATCCAAAAGAGGTTAAAAGTTTTTTGCAAAATGAGTTTAAATACTTTACCGACCTATACAGCAATATCTATAAATATTCAAATGAACCTACAGATGAGTTCGTTCATGTTTATTATAATCGCCTCAACGAAATGGATAGTCAGTTTTTATTAATTTTATCTGCATGTACACTTAATGATGAACAGGAAAATGAAAAAATTAAATTAATTTCCTATAATGTTGACAGATTGTTTTCACTATTACAGTTACAGCGTAGTTACGACAGCAATGATTTTAATGTTGTAATTTATAAACTAAGCTCAGAAATTCGGGGTAAACAAACAGATGAAATAAGAGGTATATTTGACAAATATTTACTTCAACTACTTTCGGATGCTCGTGGAGTCCAGACTTCAAATGTTTATACGTACGGTATATTCAAGGATACAGGTATTGAGCTTAGCAAAAGATTTAAACGATATTTCTTTGCCCGAATTGAAAAATTTATTTCTATAAATACGAATCTCAACATGAAACATTCATTATATGACTTAGTAGCTAATACGGGTTCAGTTAATGGTTTTCATATAGAACATATATTGGCGCAGAATGAAGAAAGCAAAGATCATTTTAATGACGATGAAGAATTGTTCGAGAGAGAAAGAAACCGCCTTGGTGGCCTGTTATTGCTGAAAGGAAAGGATAATATATCCAGTAACAATGAGACGTATGAGAACAAACTCAAATCGTATGCAAATACTCTGTACTGGAATGAAACACTACGTGAAGATACATATAAATCAAAATTAGATTTTGCAAAAATGATGGATGATTATAAATTGGCTTTTAGGCCATTGAATACATTTGGCCCTGATGAACTTGAAGAAAGGCATAAACTTCTTTTTGATATGGCTAAAGAGATTTGGAAATAACATACAAAATTAATCGCATAACGAATAAGGATAGATTGTGAGAGCGAAGCGAACCACGATCTTATCCTGTAGTTGGACGAGCCCGTCGGGGCGTGGTCTTTATATATAGGCAAATATCTTTTTTTAATGCCAGGCGGCGGAATTTTTGATTGTAGGAGTTTTTTCTTTATTTAGGGCCTGGGGTCAAACCTTGATCAATGCTCTTAAGGGGGGCAACGGGGTAGTTTTAAAACATAAATTCCGAAAGTGAGCCACACAATGTTTGCAGATAAATTTATTGCGCAAGAAGAAATTGTTGATGGTCAGTATACGGTTTCTATCGATTTAAAGGGTTTTTTAAAACCAGCGGAAATAGACAGTTTCAAGTCTGATTTTAAGGAACTCCAGGAAACATGCAGCGAGGATCTAAACGATATTTACAAGTTGAAAGGGGATAAGATCAGATAATTTGGGGGTCAAGTCTCCTCTTGACCTTTGTTGCGGGCGCTATCAAAAATTTAGTTCGATCTGTAAAGGGAGGCGGGACGCTGTTGCGCCCGGGGTCTGACCATGACAATGTGACCGGGGTCGGTGACCGGGGGCGGACCAGGAAAACTGACTGATATAATGTTAACTAACCTCGAAAAACGATCTAAAGATGGTTCCTGGAGGAATACGCTTCACTCGCAATTTCAGGCGAATTGCCCAAGCAGGCAGAAACGTCAGGTCACGGATTCGGTCGTTGCTCCAGGCTTTCGAGGGGGGGGTGCTGGTGATGTTCCAGTGCCGAAACTGCGGAGCAGCCGCTGACCAACAAGCGCGGTGGCGGCTATCACAACCGATCCGCCAACCGTCATGGCAGTCGGCGCGTCAAATTCCTGGGCCAGGTAACCCATCAACAGTCCTCCGAGCGCAGACGCACCCCATGTGAACTGCTTGATGCTCATTACTCGGCCACGAAACTCTTCGTCTACAAAGGTCTGAATTACCGTGGTGTTCATCGTTGTGAGCACAACCTTGAATCCGCCTATGAACCCGGCCACAATCACTGCGAAGCTGAGCACTTCCATACGCGCAGATGAAGGGGGGGGCATCGACCAGGATGAGTTGTGGAATGCAGCGTATGCCTCAGGGCGGATGTCTGCACGGTGGACGCCATATACATGCCCGAGGAATCGCTGCAGTATCCCCGTTCCATCAGAAGGGAATTCAGTGATCCTGCCGTGCAGTATCCGACCCGGGCAGTGTAAAGTTTTCGGGCGGATTTCTCGGAAACCTCGATAGCCTGCTGTGCTATCAGCTTTTCAAAGCAGCAGGAGTCAAGAAGTATGATTATGTGCCGTTTGACGGCGGCGGCGAAGCTATGACGGCACTGCTTGGGGGCCACATTCAGGCGCTATTCGGTAATCCGTCCGAGGCTGAAACCTGCTCCCAAGGCGGATCAAACGGGTTCCTTTGCATATACCTGGAGTGCGGGGCGTTATGTCCAAAAGGGATTTGTTAAAGGCGGAGCATACAAGATCGAGGCAACAGATTCCGAGTATAACCCGCTTGCCTATGGTGTTGTATATTTCGCTGAATAGAAAGCGGACAGTAAATTGCCGGGCGTTTGGAAGGCTATCAAACGCTTACAAACCTCCGGCAACATCCAGGGGGACGTCCTTAAATAATCAAATAACTTTTAGGGGGACGTTCAGGAGGCGGGACGCTGTTAAAAAATTCAGTTCTGGGGTCAAGTCTCCTCTTGACCTTTGTTGCGGAGCCTGGGGGCAAACCTTGATCAGTGCTCTTAAAGGGGAGGGCAACGGGGTAGCTTTAAAAAATATATTCCAATTGACGGCTGCGAGAGGCATTTAATCCGCCAAAGGCGGATTAGTTCGGGAGTCAAGAGGAGACTTGACCCTCGAACAAGATATTCGATTTACAAAGCAACAAACTTACATACGAATCTGAGCAACTTATCCCGTCAAAAACCGATGAACGAACGCCGTTACTTTTAGTGTTGGGCAATCCGGCCAGCCACTCCGTCGAAGGAGGGATGTTTTTCGCCTTTGAAGGTGATGGGAAAGAGCACCGGTTCTGGAAAAATATCCTCAAACCGTCAGGCCTTCCCGAGTTGCCAGAGATTGACAATCTACCTGTCTTTGAGGACGTTGTTGACAAAAATTAATAACTCAAGAGGATGCCAAGTTTGCCGTTGACACTTGATATCTAAGGTGTGATTCTCTAAAGGAATTGGGTGGGCGTTTAAGGCCGAAAACTGTAGAGCAAGTAGTATTGTAGAAAGAATGAAAAAATCAAACACCACAAGGGGGCATCGCCTGTGCAAACTTCAGAGCAGATTCGGAAAGAAAACGACGTCGTTATTATCGGCAGCGGAATCATCGGCTCCGCCACTGCCTATTATCTTTCCAAGCGCGGGCTGCGTGTGAGCCTGTTTGAGAAGGGCCGCCTTGCCTGGGAGCAGTCCAGCCGGAACTGGGGCTTTGTCCGAAAGCAGAATCGCGGGTCGGTGGAGACCCCGATCGCCGTGATGGGGCAGCATTTGTGGCAAGAACTATCGGCGGAATTGGAGGCCGACACGGAGTGGGTGGAAGGCGGAGGCCTCTCCCTTGCACGCACTGAAGAGGAAATGGAGCCTTATGATGATGCTCGTGATATCGCCCGGCAGTATGGGGTTGATTCCCGTATTTTGAACCGCAAGGAGATCGAGGCGCTGGTGCCCGGAATTCAGGGGCGCATCGTGGGCGGTCTCTATACGGCCAGCGACGGTATGGCCCATCCCCTCAAGACCACCCTCGCCTTTTGCGAGGCGGCGCAGAGACTGGGTGCCCATTTGCACACCTATACCCCGGTGGAGGGGTTGATCGTGGAGGGCGAAAAAGTGGTGGGGGTGCGCACCCCCAAGGGCGAAGCTCGCGCAGCCTACACGGTGTGTGCCGCCGGAATTTTTTCACGCAAGCTGGCGCGAATGGTGGGGCTCAATCTACCGGTGCGGGCAATACGGGAATCCGTGGCCGCCACTGTCCCCATAGCGCCCCTCACAAATATCGCCATTTTCGGCCGAGATGCCTGTTTCCGGCAAATCAAGAATGGCCAGGTTTTTCTTTCGCGCACTAATCTGGGTTCGGCTGATTTTGATGTGACTCTGGAATCGTTTCGGAACATAAGGTATTTTCTTCCTATTTTTTGGAAGTACAAGGATATGTTTCGAATACATGTGGGCCGCCCGCTCTGGGAGGATATCCTCCGCGTCATGCCCTGGTCGGAAACGCGCTCCAGGCCGTTTGATTACACGGTGGATCTGGAGCCTGAGGTCAACCAGAAAACACTTGAGGCTTGCCACCGGGCCTTCATGGCACATTTTCCCGCCCTGGGAGATGTGGCTTTGCAGGAGACCTGGGCGGGAGTGATAGACAGCACCCCGGATTTGTTGCCGGTGGTGGGACCGCCTGAAAAGCTGCCCGGGATCTTCTTTGCCACCGGTTTCAGCGGCCATGGGTTTGGACTGGGTCCGCCGATGGGTTATCTGCTGGCAGAATGGCTCGCCGAAGGGAAGCCCTCCCTGGACTTGCGCAAACTGCGCTTTGAGCGGTTCGAGGAAAGAGATTTTGGAGAGAAGGGGAAAATCGGGTAGGCCGGGAAATTCGGGGGTCAAGTCTCCTCTGGTTGCGGGACGTACTTCAGATTATAAGTTGCGGAGTTGCGGGACTTCAGGAGGCACTTTGATTTGTGGTTGAGGGCTTCTCTAAATGCAAAATGATGAATGCGGCATGAAGAATGATGAAAAGCAGCCAAAGGGCTGAGAACGCTTAAATGATGAAGTGTTTAGTGGCGCCTGCCGGCGCAAACGAAAGGCTAAATGGTTTGGGAGGTTTGCATTGGCGTAACAGCTGGTCCAAATTGCTTTTTTGATAATTGGCTACCGTTTTTATTAAGGGCTACTAATTGGCTACTGAATGTGTTAACGTGCTCATATGAAGTGTCTTTCAATCAACCGGATCGAAAATTTAGACCTGCCCCCGGCTTTGGTGTGGTTGTTGGGTGAGTGCATGCGGGCCAAGGGTAAGCAGGAGTTGTGGACGCGGCAGCGGCCGGAGTTATTAGAAGCCTTGCGTGAACAAGCCGTGGTACAAAGTGTCGAGTCCTCCAATCGAATTGAAGGCGTGACCGTGGCCAGCGATCGTTTACGGCCGGTGGTTTTGGGTAAGGCCAGGCCGCGCGACCGGTCCGAGGAGGAACTGGCCGGATATCGCAAAGCCTTGGACTGGATCTTTTCACGCAAGCGGCGGGTGGCCTTCACCCCTGAAGTCGTTCTCAAGCTGCATGCGCTTGCTCAGGGCGGCATGGCCGGCGACGCCGGCCGCTGGAAATCCAAGAACAATGAAATCATTGAGATCCTACCTAGTGGTGAACGGCGGGTGCGATTCAAACCAACATCGGCCAAAGGTACACCGGCAGCCACGGATGCCTTGTGTAAAGCCTACCAACGTATCGGGGCGCACGAACAAATGCCCGTTTTATTGAACATCGCCACGGCGGTTTTCGACCTACTTTGCATCCATCCTTTTCGGGACGGCAATGGCCGGGTTTCACGGCTGGTCACCACCTTTTTGCTCGTTCAGGAAGGATTCAGCGTCGGCCGATTTGTGAGTTTGGAAAGAGTCGTGGAAGATCGAAAAGAAGAATACTATACTGTGCTGGAAAAGTGTTCCATAGGGTGGCACACAGGACAAAATGATATTGCCCCGTGGTTGAGTTTTTTTCTGTCAATTCTGCGAAATGTGTACGGGGAATTCGCCCAAAAGATCGAATCCAAATCAACTGCCGCGCCCAAGAGCGATATCATCCGCAGCATTGTTTCCGGACAAGTGGGGTCGTTTACACTTTCCGAGATTTCGGCACAGGCTCCCGCGTTAAGCCGCCACCTTATCAAAAAAGTTTTTTTGGCACTGAAAAAAGAGGGCATCATAGCAGTGTCCGGGCGTGGCAGGGGCGCTGTGTGGGAGGTCATTAAACGGCGATGAACGTGAGGGGGGACGTTGGTGCAGAAAGTGATTAATCCAGGGGGACGTCCTTAAATAATCAAATAACTTTTGGGGGGACGTTCAGGAGGCGGGACGCTGTTAAAAAATTCAGTTCGATCTCAAAATTGGCCTAAAGGCTCGGTCGCATTTTAATCCACCGGAGGCGGACGAAGGTTTAATCCTCCATAGGCGGACAGGTTCCCCGCCTCTTGAGGCGTTAAGATAACTTCCGATGAATACCCCGTAGCTTGTTGGAGCCGATTAGGCTTCGCTTGCAGCTACGACCCAACAGGGCGGAAATCCCGCTCATCGGGCCCTTAAAGGGACGTTGTTGACTAATTATACTTTAAGAGCCTTAAGACTTGATATCATTTATATTTTCGGCTTATTTATACACTGGCTGACTATGATCTGAACCTTCATTTATTATAGAGGTTCGTCATGATCAAAACCGATCTTCAACGATCCGCAGCCCTTCAGACTCCGATGCATGCCTTGGCTGATCTTTGACAGTTTGAATTTTACTTTACTGTAAAATCAAGACGTTATGGTAGTGTATATTTTTCTTGGCACTACCGATTCGTTTAGTGTCCATGATCAAACTTCCTTAACCGTGGGCGGTATGG
>Ga0233431_1001280_pt1 | contig 44690 bp, 35 predicted proteins | sample SI_118_April2016_FD_179867 | JGI IMG/M metagenome (GOLD analysis project Ga0233431, IMG submission 179867) | Seawater microbial communities from Saanich Inlet, British Columbia, Canada - SI_118_April2016_200_MG | ecosystem: Environmental > Aquatic > Marine > Inlet | place: Canada: British... | reverse complement strand
GCGACGGGAGCGATATCCCCGACATGTCCGGCTATCATATCCTGATCGTCAACAAGGATATCCAGTTGGTCAAACGTTTACGGAAAATCATGACCGAGGAGGGCGTTAAAAAAATTCAGGTTGCAAAAACAGGAGCGGCAGCCATTTCCCTGATGCGGAACGAACCCTTCGATCTGGTTTTTTATGACGTCAGCATCGTTGATCCATACTGGCATATGTTTCATGAACAGTTGAAACTGAAACGGTTGTCCCACAGCCATTTCATCATGTTGGTCACCGGCCGTGACAACCGGACAATGTCGCCGGACGAGGCCAATAGCGGCGCTCTCATCACCCTTTTGACTGAACCTTATTCCCCCGCCAGGGTTCGAGGGGCCTTGAAGTCATTTTACACCAGTAATGACAACGACAGGGACACCGGCGACTAAGTATTGCTTGAACGAAAACCCCCTTTTTCCACATTCTCTGTTAAAAAACTGAATTGAATCTGTTCAGCTGCTTAACTAGAGGGCTCGCCACAGTCATCAAGTTACATAGGGACCCGTCAGGGTCAATCTGTCATTGAACTCATTCTCGATGGCCATCTTCTGAGGGCGGTCACGAAAGCTTCCCTCCTGGAGCTTTTACCGCTCCCAACCCGCTCAATAACAGACAGGACATAATTTCTGTGCATTGGCCGAATATGTAGCTTATAAGCACCCGACAAAAAACATGTTGAATAGTTACGCTGAATTAAGAATATAGCCAACGCTGCGGAAATTGAGGGACGTGGTCTCGTTAAGCTGAATTGTTCGCGGTAGGAATACCGATTACTCGGTACCCCCCGCACAGATCCCAGCGAGCGGAATTACCGCACTGGGCTCCTACCTTGAGTCCTGACGTACAAACTCAGATCAGGATAGCGATGATAAATACGTGCTTTCGGCAACCATTTGGCTATCAACCGGTCCATGCGCTCCCAGGTAAGTCGGTTTCGCTGGCTTCGCCTTTTTAAAGAGCGATACCATAATACGCTTAAATGATACCTAAACGCATTCAGTCTGCGACTGTTACCTGCCAGGCCAAAGTAACGATAGTGACCCAGCAGTACCACTCGCAGCCATTCACCAACTTCGAGAACTGAGGCATGAAGTCGAACACGCAATTCTTCCTTGAGTTCAGCAAGTTTCGCTTTCAGTTTCTTGTGCCGGGTCAGCCGCTTTACGATGAATTTCCCCTTTTTGGTTTTACCGCATACATGCTTGAAACCCAGGAAGTCAAACGTATCGGGTTTACCCTCACCCTTGCGCTTCCGATTCTGGTCTGCGAAACGACCGAACTCAATCAGTCTTGTCTTGTTCTCGTTCAGCTCCAGGTTGAATTTACCAAAGCGCTCCTTGATGTCTCCAAAGAACTTGGTAGCTTCCTTCTCGTACTGGAAGCCTACAACAAAATCATCACAGAATCTAACAACGATGACATCGCCTCTGGCAAATTTCCTTCTCCACTGGTTGACCCACAGATCAAATACGTAATGGAGGTAGATATTAGCCAGCAAGGGACTAATACTGCTCCCTTGCGGCGTCCCCTCTTCACTACGAATCAGGGCACCGTCTTCCAGTACCCCGGCGTTAAGCCATTTTCTGATGTGCCGCAAAACACGCTTATCAGTGATGCTGTGCTCGGGAACTTTACCAGCCATTCGTGGTCGATGGCATCGAAATATCCTCGAATGTCTGCGTTCAACACCCAGCCTACCTTTTTCGTCATGATACCGGCATACAGTGCGCTAAGCGCATCGTGGGGGCTACGCCCCGGCCAAAAACCATAGGAAAAACCGAGAAAATCAGTTTCATATATCGCATTGAGTATATCAACCGTTGCTTTTTGAACAAGCTTGTCTTCCAGGGCGGTTACTCCCAGGGGACGTTGCCTGCCGTCGGCTTTCGGTATAAATATTCGGCGATCCGGTTTTGCTCGGTACGCTCCGCGTTTCAGTCGGGCAGACAGCTCTTCGAGATTCTCTTCAAGCTTTTCGCCATACTGAGCCCATGTTTGGCCATCAACTCCCGGAGAAGCCTTTCTCTTCATGGAGAGATAAGTCCGTCTCAGGTGATCGATATTATAAACATGGTGCCAGAGCGTGGTAAACCGACACTTGCGATCCCTGATCGCTGCTTGTCGTATCCGTTCTATCGCATTTGGCAAGTAAGATATTGGAACATAATATCCTTTTGTCCGGTTCTGTGCCCGGAACTTGTTTTGTTAGAAAAGATTGCTCTGGGTCAGACCCCTTCCCTCCACAACCTCCGCCGGAAGGAATCGCACCTTCTTTTACTCGGTTGCTTCTCCGGTACATATGGGTCTGTCAGACTTCCCACTTTCGTACATTGCTGTGGTGCTCCCTTGGGATTTTCAGCACGGACTCTGTTACCATCTTCTTAGAGTCAAAAGTGGGATCTCCCGGTTCCCGTGTAAAAGACTTCGATACATGCTCGGGGGTTACGACCACGCGGAGCCAAAACAGCCCTCGCAATAGCGGTCTGCTCTTTATTGCCTTCCGGTTGTCTCGACACCGTCGGCGCTCCGGGTTAACTGCGCTTACGCGGCTCAATACCCGGCCTGTATCTTCCCCTGTCAACGCTTCGCGAATAGCCTTACGACCACTTGCGCATGACTCGGGGTCATTATGATTCGCTAAACCTTTAATGTATGGAACTTACATCCACTATCCTTTACCGGTTTTGACCGGCGCACCGAGACTCACAGCAAGAACCCCGATTTCAGCAGACCCTGAACGAAAACAGGGGTTTTCATTTAAGCGTTAAGTACATCAAGCACGTAGTACCTCTCCCCAATACGGTCCTTTTGTTCAATATTGAACATTAATTGTTCTATTTTAGAACGTTTTCCCATCCGTGTTTCCTGCCTGAATCTTTCCACCATAGGTCACTTAACTACATAAATATTTGAAAAATTTGACTAAAAACCCATACTTCCCGATCAGATGGACATGGCATGTTAATTGCTGAAAACAAACCGAATCTAATTACTCCCCTACTTATCTAGCAATCTAATTCATTCAGGAGGAAAAGCAATGGGACGGAAAGGCCATTCAATTGCTGCAATGGCGACAGCGATTATACTAATAGCAGTCTTAACCAGTCATGTTGGATTATGCGATACAGGCAGTAAAAAAATCCAAAACCAGGTCATGGAAGCGACCGAATACGCAACTGTTTCAAACCCGCCGGTTGGAATCAAACCTATTCTGCAAAAAATAACTATGGCACCGCCGCTGGAGCATAAAAAACGAGTCTATGTAGACGAAAACAAAGCCATCTACTGGCCGATGGAGCAACCTGTATGGATCCGGCTGGCAACCGGACCTGATACGGAGGCGTCCAGCTTTCTCCTACAGACCCCGCATGACCAGCCTGATGAAAAGGCGGCGGAAAATCAGGAGGACGGAATTCGCCTTGAGATTCCCGGCCGTCAGTTTGTCCGCTGGGTAAACCACTTGACAAAAGAGGAAACACTCTATCGCTTTTATACTGACCGTCAGCCGCCTAACTGCAGTATTCGTCTGACCGGAGCACCTGTGTTCGCATCCCTTTCCAGACAGTACTATGGATCCGGCCTGAAAGGCAGCATCGTTGCGTCGGATGCATTGTCGGGAGTCAGAGCGTCTTATGTTTCCATCCACGGCGAAGCATTCAAACCGTATGAAGAGGTAATGAGCTTCGAATCTGAAAAAGACTATCATGTCCGTTACTACGCCGTGGACCAGGTTGGATACGCAGGCTCTCCGAAGACTGTGATGTTTACTGTGGATAAGACACCTCCCGAAAGCCTGCATAGGAAGCAGTTCAAATTCGTCAATGATACGCTCTCATCAAAGACGATCCTGACCCTTGCCGCTGCAGACAGTCTTTCGGGCGTTAAGCGGCTTTATTACAGGCTCAGTCAGGACAGTGATTTTAAAGTGTACCGGAATGATGGGATACGGATCGAAGATATGAAAGACGGCAAGCATACGCTAGAGTATTTTGGCGAGGATAATGTCAAGAATCTGGAAAAGATAAAAAAATATCCCTTTTACCTGGATCGAATCCCGCCGACATTGGACAGCAAATTTGACGGAGATTACCACCAGTCTGGAAAACAGGGTTATATTTCTAAAAGAACAAAAATCATCCTGACTGCAACCGACAGCAAGGTTAAAGTGAAAGGAATTCATTACAGCCTGGGAAATGAGACGAATAAAGAATATCAATCAGCATTTTATCCGCAGGTGAATTCCGGTCCGATTGTGGTCCGTTATGCCGCCTTCGATGAACTGGACAATCTCAGCCCGCAGAAAGAAATCACAGTAACCATGGATGGCAAAGCCCCGCAAACCGGTCACACCATTTCGGGACCGGCTCATAGTCAGGGTGGTGGCGCGTCTGTCTGGATCACGAATCAAACCCTCATTACACTGTCGGCATCCGATAACGCGTCCGGTGTCCGGAACATTATGTATCAGATCGCCAGTGACAAACCACAGCCCTACACCGCTCCCATCCAGCTTGAAAAGGAAGGAAAATATTTATTGCGTTACTGGGGAATCGATAATGTCAACAACCGGGAGGCAAGCACGTCTGTGCTGCTGATTGTGGACCGGGACGAACCGGGTATTATCATCGGTTTCGGATTGGATCCGATCGAAATCGCAAAAGAAGAAAAGGGTGAAGACATTCCCAAATATTTGGTAAACACACCCCTGATTCTGGCTGCATATGATAAATCGTCCGGACTTCAAAGCCTTGAGTATTCATTGAACGGTGCATCGCTGACGCCTTACCAGCAGCTTCTGGTTTTCCAGAAACCCGGGATACAGGAAGTCCGTATCCGGGCCAGAGACCATGTCGGCAATTCGTCTGAAAAAATCCTGAAATTCAATATTGTCAATCCGGCACTCTGAAATGCGGTGAAAAATCAGCTGCCAGTCACGCGGGGCAGCCTGACAAAAACGAATCAACCCAAAATCGAGGCAACCAAGTGGAAATAGCGAGAAAAGTCCGAATGATTCAACAAACTGATCCCGGCGGGACAGGAGGTGCTGTTGATCGTATTCGGAGAATGCGGAACAGCTTGTGTCACATTATCAGCGCGCCCAAAATACTGAAAATGAATTCTGCCCTGAGCCGGCAGGATATTCTGTTGCTTGACGCGATCGAGCGCTCAGGAACCGAAATTCTTAATATTGTTGAACAGTATGAAGAATCACTCAGCAATTGAAAGACCTGATGGGAGATCCCGAATGAATGAACCAGCAAGAATTTTGATTATTGATGACGAACAGCAGATATTGGATTCCTATAAGGCCATTCTTGATCCCGAGGATAATTCTGACCTTTCAAAGAAGGGTGCGGTTCTGTTCAAGGAGATGGTTGAAGAAGAGCTTGTTTTCGATGAGATGGATGAAGATGATCCTGTTTTCCGTCAGAACGGCTATAAACTGATCCTGTAAACCAACGGCGAAGACGGTGTCGATGCTGTAAGAGCCTCTGTCGAAAACGAGCAGCCGATCGCCACAGCTTTTATTGACATGAAAATGCCCGGGATTAACGGCGCCGAAACCGCCCGCCGCATATGGGATATCGATCCTGACATCCGCATCGTTTTTGTTACAGCGTTCAGCGAATACAGCCCTAACGACATTAATCATCACACGCAACGGGAGGACAGCTACTATTTGTACAAACCGTTCAATCCCAACGAAATCAAGCAATTTGCAAAGGCGTTGACCCGGGAATGGGAGGTCGACAAAATCTTCAGAAAAATTCTCTTGAGCTGAAGATAGTATTTAATAGTCATATCATTTTTGGTAGTTGCCCGACTTCAGAGTCGGTTGGAGAAAGCCCGATGTTGAAAGCAAATCTACAGATTTTTTCGTATTTCTGGCGGCAGTTGCACCCAGTGCTGGACACGTCCTTCAGAAAAGCGATTGAGCAGCTGAAAAAGGCGATCGCCTTTCCCGGATTGATGATTGAGATTACCATCAACCGGCGCCGGGCTCTGAAGTGCCTGGAAGAGGGATTCCGGCTGCTGAAAGGAAAACTCTATTCACGGGCAACGCTTGAGTTTCGGACGGCCATCTCCCTTTCCGAAGCCGTCTCCTTGAAAAGAATGTTAGCAAAATTCGGCGAATTCGAGTCTGACAACGATTCTGATCCGGCGTTAGCCATTGGCATGGCCATTCTTTCCAAGCAGACACAGGATTTCAGGCTGGCCAACAAACTCGGCAATCTCGCCCGTAAAACCGGCGACTACCAACAGGCCGGTCATCTCTATCGGATGGCACTACGAATCGATCGGTCATACGAACTCGCCAGGCTCAATCTCGCCGCCAGCCTGGGACGTGTCGAGCTCTATGATGACGAAATCCAGGAAACCATCAGCCGCCATGTCCCGGAAGAGGGCTTCGTACTGCCGCCATACGAAAACAGTCCTGAAATCGTTGACGACATTACCAATGCCATGTGTCACCGTAAAACCGTCTACAAAGCGGAAAAAATCAAACAGCTCAAGGAGAATCGAAAAAAGGCCGAAGAAGCCATCGAATCCTATGAGGTCCTGAAGCTGGGTGTCGCCATTAAAAAAACAGAAGAGATGCCGGTTGAGCCCACCTATGAAGAGATCAGAGACGAGCTTCAGAAACTGGCGAACCCTCAGGATGCAGACGGCTATCATCCCGAGGAAAACAAACGCCGGCTCGGCAACCTGTTCAATCTGGGACTGTTTGCCTTCCGGAACAATGATATGGATCTGTCAGCCGACTGCTTCATTCGATTGAGGCAGGAAAACGCCGGGATTGAACTGCTGGACCTGATGGAAACGCTTCTGCTTCAGGTGGAAGGCAAAACAGCAGAAGCGATCGATCGTTTTTTCCTGCTGCTTCGCGAAGACCGCTTCAACCGCTACCTCACCATCAACCTCGGATTGACGTTGCGGCAATCCGGCAATTGGCTTAACGGCACGCGCTACCTGATTGCGGCCGCTGACCTGCTGGATCGTTCCGAAGGGATATTCGGGACGGAGGAGATGCTGAATCTTGCAACTGACCGGGAGCGGATCGGGTCATACAAAAAAGCGTTGAAGGTTCTCAAAGTCGTCACAAATGAAAAGAACCTCAGGGACGCCTGGCTTCAGACAGGAAGGATCCTGCTTCGCATGCAGAAACAAACGGAGGCGATTACCGCCTACCAGAACGCGCTGAAACAGGACCCCGATTGTGAAGCGGCAAAAAAGAAGTTGAAGCAGATTCACGACTGGTTTGTCAAAAAATCCCTCGAAGCAGAAGCGGCTCACCGCAACGGGCAGGCGGCGGCATTGTGTGAAAAGGCTTTGAATGCGCTGCGTCTGCCGAAAACCATCGAAAGAGCCATTCTGCTTTACCAGAAGCTGAAAAAGGACGGAAAGGTCCAGAAATTGATCCGGGAACGGGATGAACTGATACAGCGGGAACGGGAAAAGGCCGAAGAGGAACAGCGCCAAGCCTACATCGAGCGCAGCAGGCTGATGCTGAACAGAAAGGCCTACCGCATGGCAGCGGACAACCTGGAAAAAGCGTTTCGCATGAAGGTGGATAAATCGGTCTATGCTTCCCTGGTCAAAATATACCGGGGTCTGGGTATGGGGCAAAATGTCAACAGCCTGATGTTGCGCTGGGAAAAAATGAAACAGATTGAATACAAGCTCCAGGAAAGCCGCAAATTAAGCGAGGATAAATCCCTTGATATGTTGCAGTGAAGGACCGACATCCCTGATAAAAAATCGGGAGTTTTCCAGGAAGAGGCCAAAAATGTTGGAGCCCCGAAATCGGCCTTTTCTGATTGAAATAGAAGTGCTGTTGCAGCCGATTGAGCCCGGTCTGAACATGTTCCGCCACAAAAAAAAAGAGACGATGATGAACCACAACATTCTTGTTATCGATGATGATCCGGAAATACACACTGTTTTTAAAAACATATTGCAGCCAGCCAGTGATGATATTGAGATCATTGGAAATAAGATATTTGAGATTGAAACTGCAGAAACAAAGAGGGCGTCGTACCGGGTGGATACCGTCTTCCAGGGGAAAGAGGGATACAAAAAGGTACAAAATTCGATCAAAGCGGGACTTCCTTATGCGGTTGCGTTTATAGACATGCGCATTCCGCCAGGGTGGGATGGCGCAACAACAGCTGCCAAGATCCGTGAAATTGCTCCGGATCTTCAGATCGTTTTCATCACAGCCTTTTCGGATAAGTCACTTGATGAAATATATGCCCAAATTGGCTGTTCCAGCCGGATTATCTTTCTGAATAAACCCTTTTCAGCGTCTGAGGTCCGCTCCATCACCGAGTCTCTGACCCAATCCTATTCGGTTCAGGAATCACTTGAACAAGTTATTGAAAATGAAAAATCGTGCAAGAAAAGGTTTTTGGCCAATATCCAGCACGAGTTGCGGACACCTCTTCATCATATCATCGGTTTTAGTGACCTTGGATACCGTAGCTCGCTGGAAATCGCGGAGCAATTCCCGCGTTCGGACGCTGCAGACTTATCTGAATACTTTTCATTGATCAAGTTTTCAGCATGGAATCTGTTTGGTTATATTTCAGACATTTCCGATCTTTCTTTACTTGAATCCAGTCAGATAGAACCGAAACTGGTGGAAAGCAATATCATCGAGTTGTTGAAAATGGCGGTTTACCAGCTACCCGATGGAATAAAAGAGAAGATCCATCAGCTGACCTTTGAAAAAAAAGAGGATGTCCTAGCACTGTCTTGCGACCCGAAATTGATGATCAATTGTTTCAGCAAGCTCATCACCAATGCGACGCAGTATTCCTCAGCCCACTGCGAAATTGAAATTTCTATCACTTCAGTCGAACTGATCATCAGGGGCCAAAAACAGCGCCAAATTAAGATTGTCATCTCCGATAACGGCGTCGGCATCCCCGAAGATGAACTTGAGCTGGTGTTTGACAGTTTCACCGAGAGCTCCCGGACAAAAGACAATTCAGGGGGGAGAGGGATCGGTCTTTCCGTCTGCAAGAGGATCGTGGACCTGCATCAGGGAGATATTTTCATCAAAAACAACCCGGACGCAGGGGTGGCAGTATCGGTTATCCTGCCTGAGCTACCGGATTTTGCAGCTCATTGAGACAGTAAAACGGAGTCAGCGGGACGGCTTGTGGCTGACAGTGAGTTTTTTGCTGTCTTGCTTCGTTTCGAAGATGCCATTCACAACGATGTTGCGGCCTCTTCCCTTAGCCTGATAAAGGTTTTCGTCGGCGATCTTGAAGAGGGTTTCAGGGTCGGTGCCCTCCAGAGGGAAAAACGCAGCCCCCATGCTCACGGTGATATAAAGCACGATATCCTTCCCGGGTACCACAAGTGGTGTACTTGCGATTTCCCGCCGGTGACGGTCTAGCACCGAAAAGGCATTCTGCGGATCCAGTCCCGGCATCAGGATCACGAATTCCTCTCCACCGAACCGGGCAACCGTATCGTTTCCCCTCAGGTTGTTTTTCAGCAGGGCCGCCAGTGACGTCAGCACGATGTCGCCCACATCGTGCCCGTAGGTATCGTTGACTTTTTTGAAAAAATCGATATCCAGAATCGTCAGCACCAGGGACTTGCCGTACATGTCCGCCATCTTCATATACTTCTCGAGGCTGCGTTCCAGATGGCGCCGGTTTCCCAGGCCGGTCAGTGGATCGATCATGATCTTGCTGAGATAGCTGCTGCGGCGACGCAGTTTGGCGACAATCTTCGAAATGAGCTCATCTGGATTGACCGGTTTGGCAATAAAGTCATCTGCTCCAAGGCTGTAGGCCTTCAAACGGTCGGCATCATCTGCCTTCGCAGAAATAAAGATGATTTCCGCCTCCCCGGTTTCAGGATTGCTGAGAATCTGTTCGCAGACACTGTAGCCGTCCATTCCCGGCATCATGATATCCAGCAGGACAATATGCGGTTTCAATGACTGGGCCAGCCGGATGGCTTCTTCACCGTTGCCGGCGTACTCGATCTGATAGGGAGAATCGAAGAACAGGCGCCGGTACGAGCGGATGATGTTCTGATCATCATCGACAATCAGCAGCCTTCCTTCATCTTCAAAATCCTGTGGGTCCATAGCGTTCCTGTTGTTAAACGGTATCCAGGCTTCTTAATTCAGTTCCTAGTGCTACAGCATTTCCTGGGTATACGTCCCGGAAATCATGCGGCGCCATTCCAGGGCCTTGTCAATGGTCTGTTGCAGTTCGAGATCATCCCAGGGTTTCACCAGGAATTTATAAATTCCGGCTTCGTTGATGGCGTCCAGAGCAGCGTTCATATCCGCATAGCCCGAGAGCATGATGCGGATGGCGGCCGGTTTCCTGATGCGGGCCTGGCTGAGGAATTCCACTCCGCTCATTTCCGGCATGCGCTGATCGGAAATAATCAGGTCTATTTCCTCGGAGTCTAGTATTTTGAGTGCTTCCTGCCCGCTTTCAGCTGCCAGGATTTTATAGGATTTGTCGAAGAGGGAGCGCCTGATGGCGCTCACCACAGACCGTTCATCATCTACCAGCAGGATGGCCGCGTTCTTGTCTGCATTGCCGTTGATTTCCTGCAGCCGAATCTCCTCGGGGTCCCTGTCCTTCATTACCCGTCTGAAAATGTCGACCAGATCCGGGTCGAACTGACTTCCGGCGTTTTCTGCCAGAATCGCCATTGCTTTTTCCTTGGGCATCCCGTTACGGTATGGCCGGTTGGAGGTCATGGCGTCAAAGGTATCGGCAATCGCGATAATCCGGGCACCTACGGGTGTCTCCTCCCCGGCCAGGCCGTCCGGATAGCCGTTTCCGTCCCAGCGTTCATGATGCTGACGAATGTATCGGCTGGCCGTTTTCAGCGTATCGATACGGCTGGTGATCTCGAATCCCAGCACGGCATGCCGTTCCATGAGCCTTCGCTGATCACCGTCAAGGGGCCCTTTGAACAGCAGAATGCTTTCACTGACACCAATTTTCCCGCAGTCGTGCAGGAGGCTGCCATACACCAGATGAAAGAAATCCTCCCGCGGCAGACCTCGCTCCCGGGCCGTGAGGATGGCGTAATCCCGCACCCGGCTGCAGTGCCCTTTGGTATAGGGATCCTTGAGCTCGATTGCTTCCGCCAGCGCCATAACGGTCTCCAGGCTGACCCGGTTGAGCTGTTTCTGGAAATCAAGCCGGGATACGGCCCGTCGACGTCGCAGGTCCATTCCGTCTTCGATGACACTCAGCAGATAATGGTCATCCCAGGGTTTGAAGACAAAACGGAACACTTCTCCCTTGTTGATTGCGTCCGCCAGGATCTCTTTATCAGAAAAACCGGAAAACATGATACGGATGATCTCCGGGTCCATGGCCCTGATTTCCTTCAGCAGGTCAACGCCGTTCATGCCCGGCATCTGATAGTCTGCAATCACAAGATCAACCGCATTCTGCCGAACCGTTTCAAGCGCCTGCCTGCCGGTTTCAGCCGTCAGAATCCGGTATTCCGAATCCTGCAGCAGTCTTTGCAGGGAATTCAGGATGCTGCTTTCATCATCAACGAGCAACAGTGTTTCTTCCATTGCGCACCTCTCCAACAGGTAATGTATTGAATACGGGTATCAGATTTCGCCTTCAACGGGCAACAGGATCCTGAACGTGGTTCCCTGGCCGACCGTGCTGGTAACAATTATCTCTCCTCCGTGCGCCTTGACGATATCATAAGCGATACTGAGGCCGAGTCCAGTGCCTTCACCGACCGGTTTCGTCGTGAAGAACGGATCGAACAACTTCTTCAGATTCTTTTGCTCGATGCCACAGCCGTTGTCGCGAATGATTACGCGGACCCACTCGTCATCCCTGCGCCGGCCGGCATTGACCTTCTCAGTCCGGATCTCGATTTCACCATCGCCGGCAATAGCCTGGATGGAATTGATCAAAAGGTTCATGAACACCTGGGACAGCTTCTGGGGAAAACACTTGATCTGCGATATCTCATTATAATTTTTAATTATCCGGATGCCGTACTTGGTTTCATTATAAATAATATTAAGCGTAGCGTCGATGATTTCGTGGATGTCTGCAAATTTATATTCAGCTTCGTCCACCCGTGAAAAGGTCCTCAGGTCCAAGACGATCTTTCTGATTCTCTCGGCACCCTCAAGCGATTCCTTTACCAGTTCGTTGATATCACCCAGAATGAAATCGATTTTCCGGGATTTCTTGAATTCAAGCAATTCCTGGATTCGACCTGTAATTTCTATTGTATCTCCCTTTTTAATCAGATCCTTCTCCAATGCGGAATAACGTTCGCAAAGCTCCGAAAGGCGTGCGCCATACTTGGCCATCGTGGCCAGGTTTCCATTGATGAAAGAGATGGGGTTGTTGATCTCATGTGCGACCCCTGCAGCCAGAATACCGATCGATGCCATTTTCTCCGACTGGATCAGCATGGCTGTCTGCTGATCGACACGTTCATTCAGGTTCTGGTTGAGCTCCTCCAGTGACGCATTTGCGATTTTCAGATTATAGGTCAGGATCTCCCTTTCCTTCTCTAGCGACCACTCATGGGTCAAGGCCCGAGCGAACTGCAGGATCTCTTCCGGATTGAAGGGCTTGCGCAGGTAGAAACAATCGTTACGGCCGGTGATGCGGACAATGTCTTCCGGTTCATATTCGCTGAAAGCTGTGACGATGACCACCTTGATGTCGGCATCGAGCTTCCAGATCCGTTTCGCCGTTTCTGCTCCGTCGATTCCGGGCATTTTCATATCAATGAAAGCAAGTGCAAACGGTTCCAGACGACTCACGGCATCCATCACCTCTTCGACTCCCTTTTCACCTCGATCAGCAAGCGTCAGTTCAAAGGCAGGGGTCTGATTGCCGTGCTTCCCTGTGTCATCGTTCGCTAGTTCTCCGAAGAGCGCAACCCCTTCCGCCAGGTAACCGTCCATGGAATCGGGAGTGAGAATATTACGGTATGTCTCCCGAATCCCTGAATCGTCATCAATCACAATGATTCTGTTGTTAAAGAATTCAGCACTTTCCTGATTCATGTTATCTTCTCCGAATGATGTTCCAACTCAGGAACTGTTTTGATCAGATGACTTCACCCAGGACCGTTTTTCCGTCCTGCAAATGACAAAGTCATCTGTTTTCCTGTTGAGCATTAATGACCCGATTTATTCATTTTTATTCATTCCCATCGCGATGCTGCGGTAATCTGGTTTCAAAGGTAAGGCGGACGGTTGCCCCCTTGCCCGGACCGTCACTGATGAAATCAAGCTTACCCATGTTGGCTTCGACAAACATGCTGCAGTAGTACAGGCCAAACCCCGACGACCCCTTGCCGGATTCTCCAAATTCGAAGATTCGGCCGATTCGCTCCGGTTCAACTCCAATACCGGAATCCCTGACCTCCAGTCCAACATGACCTGCGGTCGTAAAGGTCCTGACCGCCAGAAACGGGGCGTCTCCCTGCAATCCATCCATCGCTTCGTAGCTGTTCTTGATCAGGTTCACAACGACCTGCATCAGCTTGTTCCTATCGATGATCAAGGGCGGCAGACCCGGGGCCAAATCCTTGTCAACCCTTATTTTCCGCTTCTCTATGGCTGTCGACTGCATTTTCAGCGCATCTTCCATCAGCCGGTTCAGGTCCGTCATTTCCCTGTTTTCCCTCTTCCCTGCCGCATAGTTCTGCTGCAGCGAGATGATTTCCGAAACGTAGTTGACCGCCTCCGAGATTTTGTCCAGAGAATCGGACAACCCCTGCTGATGTTCCGACATGGAACGGATCAGCTTACCCATAAAAGCAAACACCTCTTTTCCACGCTCATCCTCGGTCACATAATCGGCCAGATGTTCCGCATGGGCGACGAGGTCTTCGTATGAGCGCCGCAGATACTCCGAAATCCGTTGTCCGGGATTATCCTGCTTCATCTCTGCCACGCGCACGCCGACGGGGGTCATGGCGTTCCCGATATTGTGCAGAATCATCGCAGACAGCTGCGCCCGTCCCGATTCGATAGCCAGGTTGATCAGCTCGTTCTGGGCCTCCTTCAGCTCCCGGGTTCGTTCCTCCACCATCTCTTCGAGCTGTTCCCGGTAACGCGTCAGTTCCATTTCGTTCAGCCTGCGGCTGGTGACATCGACGTGGGTTCCCAACATGCGCCTGGCTGTGCCGTCTTCTCCGCGCGAGACCACCCTGCCGGTATCCTGGATCCAGCGCCAGGCGCCGGATTTAGTCCGCAGGCGATGTACTGTCTGATAAATCGCGGTTTTGCCTTCGAGGTGCGCGTTTAATTCCTGCTGCACAACTTTGCTATCCTCCGGATGCAGAAGCTTCTCCCAGGAAGAGACATGATTCTCGATCTCATCCGGTTCATATCCGAGCATGGTTACCCAACGGTCGCTGAACACAACACTGCCGTCCATGATATTCCAGTCCCAGATACCGGCTTCAGATGCCTCTACGGCCATCTCAAGCCGTTGCCTGCCCTCCTCGATCACCATGGAATCATCTATAATCCGTTTTTCCCTCGTCATGATCGCCTCAATCATATGGTTAAACGCATCGATAAATTCGCCGATTTCATCAAATCGCTGCAATCCGATCCGATGGCTGAAATTGCCAGATTCAATTTCGTGGGCTGCCCGGGAGAGATGCTTGAAAGGAACAAAGATGAAACGATACAGCAGCGCAAGCATCAGCACGGTCAGCATCAGGAACAGCAGGATACTCTGCACGGTAATAGCCTGATTAAGATATGCGAAAACCAGATCCTCGTATTCCGTATTCAGGCGGGCCAGTACGACCCAGTTGATGTCGTTGCTGTTTTTCCGGATGTACCGGTTCCCTTTTACCGGTATGGCAATGTCGTATGAATCCTTTCCGATACTGATGAAATGAATTCGATTCATTTCGAAAACAGCAGCAGCGGCAGCGTGATGGTTCAACAGACCGATCTGACCCAGGGCGCTGGAAACAACTATCTTATAGTCAACATCCAGCACTGTGATTTCATGGATCAGCGGGATAGCGGCAATGTTTTCGGTCAAACGTTGGGCCGCTGCAATATCACCCTTTTGCAGAATGGGGGGGAGAGCAGCTCCCAGGGTGTTCGACACGAACAGGGCATCAGACTGTAGCCGTTTTTCAACTATCTCCCTGGAGATCCAGGATGAGATTGCCAAGGCTGTCATGATAGTCGTCAGGGTCGCCAGACTGAAACCAACAAGAATCTTAAAGATCAGTGAATTAATCCATCTTCTCTGTTTTCCCATAGAAGTTGCCCTTGTTCGAGATCGGATTACAAATCAGCTGTCAGCTCGCTGTTTATGACATCAGCAACCGTGGCCTTTTTTTTCTTCAGGCCGATGCTCAGGATGAATTCGTTGATTTCATCAAGTTTAATCTGCAACGCCTCATCCTTGAAAAGCGCCTTGTTTTCAGCCAGTGAAAAAAAGGTAAACCCACTGTAAAAGGGTCCGAATACCTCTGGCGGCATTTTCTCATTTTTCGCCATTAAAGCGAATGATTTTTCCGGGTTTTCCTTGATGTATTTCTGGGCTTGGTACCAGGCCTTGACAATGGTCTGGTAATCGCTTTTCCGGTTTTTGAGCGTGTTGGAGCGCGCCACTAAAACATCAATCATATATCCCGGAAAATCCTTTGTCGTCACCAGCACCCTACCCTCTCCCTCCTCAGCCGCCTGGCTCAGGTAGGGTTCGTAGGTAAAGCAGGCATCAACCTTTCCGGATACAAACGCCTCCTTCGCGCCGGCCGAAGTCGTCGGCACAACGATGACGTCATCGATGGTCAATCCGAATATGCCCAGCGCCTTATGCAACAGGAAATGCTCGTCAGTGCCCACCTCAACGGCTATTTTCCGGCCTTTCAGATCGGCCCCGGTTGCAATATCATTTTTAAGCGCCAGTCCGTCTCCGCCTTCAATGGTGTCGGAAATCAGAATGATTTCACCTGGTTCACCCCGGTCTGCAAAGTACAGCGCGTTAAAATAAGTGGCATGCGTCAGATCCGTTTTTCCGGCATAAAGTGATTGCATGTTATCGGTCCAGGCAGAAAACCGGACCAGCTCAACCCTTGTTTCACCCAAAAACCCCATTTCCTGAGCCACATACCATATTTCACATGGGGGCCAGGTATTGACACCAATTCGGATCGGGGATTTCGGAGAATCGCAGCCGACCAGAATTAGCCCGGCGATTAGCAGTACTACCATCATTTTGGTTATATTCATGACGTGCTCCATTTTCCTGTCTTTTCAAAGTCGATGTTAGGGATGCGATTGAGAACAATTGGTTTCTATATTCTCTTCATCAAGAACTGTTCCCGATCGTGCGGTTCCTGGAAAAAAATTTTATTATTTTTATATCAGAAATCACTAGTGTCCCGTTTAATAGTCAAATAAAGTCAGTTGCTTATTAGTATCTATGTTTGTACTTTTGTAATCTACTTTTTTAACTAATTGATAAATTGGAACTTTTTCAAATATTGTTACACTGAAGATCTGTAGAATATTGTACAAAGAATGTGGGATATCGAGCCGTTTTCTGAGTATAGCGACAACCACATAAACACAAATTCCAATCCAGATTTGGGTTTTTACAGCATTAAAGGAGGTTCCATAAAACTGCTTGATTCTCAAATGCTGTTTGATCCACTTGAAAAACAGTTCAACTTTCCATCTATTTTTGTATAGTTCAGCAACTAACGGGGCTGAGATGGTGAAATTGTTTGTTGGACGAAGCCGCTTCGCGGAGAAAAGAAAATACCCGAAATTTAGAGCAGCCTCATACAGTTTGGTCTGAACTTCAGATAAGCTGGTTTATCTATTACGGAAATTCCGATCCCCGGTTTTTCTGCCACTGATCGTTAATAAACCAAAAGAGGCAACGATGATTATTGAAACACCAAAAGACCCGAAGTTCAAGCGCATTTACGAAAAACATTGCAAGCTTCTAAAACTCAACGGGCTGCAACCGAAAACCATTGATGCTTATTCCAGAGCGATCCGCCGCATTGGTCAATATTTTGAACATGATTTGAACCACCTCTCCTTTGATCAGCTTACGGATTACTTCAGCGATCTTGTTGAGTCTCACTCGTGGAGTGCCGTAAAATTAGACCTGTATGGATTAAAATTCTTCTATACCCACGTGTTGAAAAAAGAGTGGGTGGATATTCCCATGGTTAAAGCCCCTAAAACGTCACGTATTCCTGATATTTTAACCATCAAGCAGCTGCAAAGCCTGTTTATGGCAACCAACCGTTTAAGTTACAGAGTCTTCTTTTTCGTAACTTATAGCATGGGATTGCGGTTGGGAGAAAGCCTTCTGTTGCAAGTCGGTGACATTGACACCGACAAAATGAAAGTTCATATTCGCGATGCAAAGGGAAACAAAGACCGCTTGGTTCCATTACCTCATAACGCCCTGAGTGTTTTACGAAATTTTTGGCGAGTTCACAGACACCCAACTTTCATTTTCCCCAATCGAAAACGAGGCTTAACAAATGCTCATCTGGCTGAGAAACCTATGGATCGAGGAGGTGTGCAAACGGCCATGAAATCGGTTGTCACTGAACTCGGAATAAAAAAAAGATCTCTTGCCATTCGCTGCGCCACAGCTTTGCAACCCATCTGCTAGAAGCCGGAGTCGACCTCTTAGAGCTGCAGAAAATCATGGGGCATGTCAGTATCCTGACCACAGCCAAATACACACATCTCACCGACACCAACGATCATAACTCCTATCAAAAAATCGATTCTCTGATGAGTGGTTTTCAGATCACTTGGGGAGGTGTCAAATGATCCTACTCTCAAGCATCATCAACCAATTCAAAGAGGCCTTGTTCCACAAGTACGAAACCCGTTTGTTACCCAGCCATAAAAAGGCTTTGATGAGAATGCAATTCTGCAGAACACAATTCAGCCCCCAGATGTTGGTGCGTTGCAGCAGCGATGATTGCTCCAATCAAAGTTATATTGCTCATTCCTGCGGTCATCGAAGTTGTCCCCATTGCCAGAACCATGAATCCCAACAATGGATCGAGAATCAGTTGAATAAACGGCTCCCGGCAAAATACTATCTTCTAACCTTCACCTTACCCAGACAATTCAGAGGGCTTGTATGGCAAAACCAAAGAGTGGTCTATCAGCTTCTGTTTTCAGTTATTAACGACGTGCTCATGACCTTTACCCAAAATGATAAAAAGTTAAAGGGACGCGCTGGATTCACAATGGTTCTGCACACACATGCCAGAAATCTGGACTATCATCCCCATATTCATATTGTCATGCCTGGTGCCGCCATTAACAAGCAAAACAGGTTGTGGCGGGTAAAATCGACAAAATATCTGTTCGACAAGAACGCACTGGCAATTGTTTTTAGAGCAAAATTTCTACAGGCCCTGGTCGATGCCCAACTGCCCCTACCCAAGTGTTACCCCAAAGAATGGGTTGCTGACTGCAGAGCGGTTGGGGATGGTACAAAAGCGATCATCTATTTAGGGAAGTATTTGTATAAAGGGGTGATTCAGGAAAAAGACATCCTAAGCTGTCAAAATGGTGAAGTCACCTTTCGATACAAAGCGTCCAAATCAAAAACCTATCAATTCAAAACGGTTAAAGGAGAAGACTTTTTATGGCTTTTGGTGCAACACGTCCTCCCCAAAGGTTTTCGCAAAGTGCGAAATGTCGGGTTCTTAAACGGATGCAGCAAACAACTGATCAAAACCCTTCAGGTGATCTTCAAGATAGATCCCCATCGTCTATTGAAAAAGCTAAAACAAAGACCAGAAATACGATGCCGCCGTTGTGGTGCTCCCATGAGAATTGTTCAAACGATGATACACGGACTGCCTTACGATACTCTGCCAAACCTGGCTTAAACCAGAAACATGGCCTATTGGGTTATGTGTAGTCCTTAGTTCATTGAAATATTGAGAGTAAAAAAACATTGAAGCAAGCAGGAAGGGATACGTGCGTCTAAAAATCGGTGACCCTATCCCTAATCTCTCAATATAAAATGAATAAGATCCAATTCAGCAAAGCAACCCACTATAAACGACCAAGTTTTCGATGAAATCCTGGTCGAATCCATCCAACTTCCAAATCGATATTTTCTAATAGTCGCAACCCAAGCTACGCAGAACGGGCTTGTCCAACAAACGGTTCAGATTGTGGTTCGCTGCACTCACACAATCTAACCTTATTCGTTAGAAATGTCAAATAGCTCTCTGTATCAGCATCGTAAATTTTGATCCGGCGAAGCTTTTCCGGATAGTTTTGTTTTGCATAGAAGCCCTCTAGAATACAAATTTGGTCGGCTCTGATTTTCGTCATCGGATCGATTGGGTTTGAGTATTGGCGCCTGAATTTCAGGTTCTTTTTTGCTCGAATAACAAAGTAGCAAAATCCCTTGTGGATGTTATAGAGCCTCTTGAAATCCAAGTAGCCACGATCCATCAGATAAAATGATCCGGGTTCTAAAGGAATATTATCCAAAATCCGGACTTCATGAACAGAGCCTTCTGTAATCTCAATGAAGGATGGAATAGAACCTTTCAGATCAAGAAGAGTATGCATCTTGATGGCTCCTTTTGTTTTTCTGAAAGTAGCCCACGGGAACATCGACAAACACAAATCTATCGTTGTTGCATCTAGAGCATAAACGGTACTATCCAATTCCTCTGAGATTGGGTCTTCATGTTGATATAGACCTCTGGCACGTTCGATGAGGACCTGAGCGAAATCATAGTAGATACGCCAATCTCTTTTTTGATTCGCTCTCGCAATATTGTTTCGGGATGGTTTCCCATTTATGCCCATATGGTAGAGCTTTTGAGGTTGGGCAAGAAGACATGCTTCTATATCCCTCAAGCTGCTACGATAGGTCAGTTGGGCGAATGTCATACAAAGAAACTGATCCCAGGTTTTGAAGTGCCGTATGTTAAAGTCTCCCTTGTATTTTTGAACCAGTTTATCGAAATGGTACTTTGGGTACAGATCTACAATTTGAGAAAAGACACTTTTTCCAGGATTCATTGTATTCTCAATGGCTAAATTGAAAACTACAAAGGATACTGGAAGAAAATTCAAATCGAAAAATAAAAAAAAGCTTCTAAAGTTCTTATATTAGGGCTTTTACAACGATTCACTGAGCAATCAGTGAGACACTAGTGATCAGAAATTTAAGTCTATAATCCCAAGGGTATTTCTCGCCAGTTAACCGACAAAGGTGCATTGTGTTCAATAATGAAACATGGATCTTTCCAATATTGATCAACTTCTCCCGGACTAGCTGCCTGGGTTCATCACGGTTTGTAATACAAAGCCCCCGTTTGCTATTGCGACAGACCTGCCATTATTTTACCAGAAGCCGGCATGAAACAGGCAGTGTTACCTCAACACGGGCTCCACTTCCCCTTCCCGGCGATGTAATCTGGATATCTCCCCCACAGAGCCTGATGTAATCAGCACAATCATGTAACCCAAATCCGGACCCACCTGTCTTGCTCGAATAGCCAAATTCAAAAATCCGTGTCAGTTCCGCTGGATCAAGGCCGATACCTGTATCTGTGAATACAACAGCCACTGAGTCACCTGCGATACGAAAAGCCTGAATATCGATTACCGCCTCGTTGTCCGGTTTGATGATTCGTTGTTCATCAATGGATTCCACCGCGTTTCTCAACAAGTTCAGGAATATCTGCACCAGCTTGTTCTTGGCTGAGGTCAAACGGGGCAGATCCGTCTCAATTCGTTGTCGGATTTCGATACTATTCAGGCTTAATGCCGGTCTTATCATCTCCACAATGTCATAAAGTACGCCAGACAAATGAAAGGTTTCATTCCGATCTCGAAAACCCACATACTTCTGCTGCAGTGAAATGATCTGTGATACCTGCTGCAGATGAGTTTCAACTGACCTCAGGTCGGACGCCGCCTTTGCGTCCCGTTGCTTCAATTCCTGAAGCAAGCGGCTGAAAAAGGGCAGCATCTGCCTGCCTTTCTCGTCTCCGCCCAGATAATCTTCCAGTTCCCGCTTCTCCAGCCTTTCGCTGAATGTTCGGTATATCCAATCCAAGTAATCGACAATTGAAGTGCCGGGGTTGGTTGTGATCAGCTGGTCGATTGTCGTAACGGCAGGCGTTATTGCATTGCCGATATGATGCAGCATGCTGACGGCGTTCTCCGCCATTCCAGCCATGTACGCCTGCTGCAGTTGTTCACTGACCCGTTTTCGGCCGAGCACCGCACGAAAAAGTTCTCCTGCCACAGCAAGCATGACCGTATCCTCCGGTTCAAACTCATCAACGGAATCAGAGGGTGAAAAAGCGATAACTCCCGTAAAATGAGACCCTTTCAGCAGTGGGACGCTGATGAAGGAATCGGCTGATTCATCCTCGGCGGGAACCACAAATGCAGTGGCGGGATCCACAACCAGGTCGGAATATCCTTCAATTACATTTTCCGATAGACGGTTATAGGCGGCCCGGATATCACGCCACCGCTTTCTGATAGTTTCCAGACCGGACGGGTTTCCGTCCCTGCGCCAACTGGTCAAGGTGCTGACCGGGTTGTCAGTATCAGACTGGATGCAGAGGCAGCACTGTTCGTACCCATAAAAGGATGCCAGCTTCTCCATGGCAAGTTCCACAGTCTCCTCGATACGGCTGGTATCAATATCAATGAAAAGTGCCGATATCGCGGATATCAGTTTTTCCAGTTCTACCCGGTGAATCAGTCGCCGGTTAACAATTTCGTACTGCCTGGCCTTATGGGTTGTAACGGATAGTTTTTCCGTTAAAATCATGGCGAAGATCCGGTACAGCATATTCTGGTAGTCAGCGGCATCAGTATCCGTATATTTACCTATTTCTGCGGCTTGAATGCTGAAAAGACGAGCGGGTGTCTCCGCAATCACGGTGGCCGAGGTGAGTTTCTCGCCGATGATGCTCATCTCCCCGACGACATCTCCCTTGCGGCTGAGTCTCAGGATAAATTCGCCGCCCGCATGAACCGTCAGGCTTCCCCGGATCAGGAAAAAAATCCGGTTGTTCGCCTCACCCTCCCGGATGATTTCATCGCCAGGCGCATAATCAATAAAATCTGAATATGATGACAACCGCTCCAGCTGTGTATCAGGCATGTGGCTGAAAAGCCGGGATTTCTTCAGGTAAGAGATAATCTCCTCGTTTTCAGCTGTAAACGTCAGATCGGTCTTTTTTTCCATGTTAAACAAGTCTCCTGTGAAACCAGACAACCGCGACGATTCCAGTCAGCGTTCAGCCGAGCGGGGCTTTGGCTTGATGTTCTGCTTGAGCGTGTCGGGTGCCGGCTTACCTTTTTCACTGGAGTAATCGTATCATGTCCGATCCGATCCTTCCAGAATCTTTTCAGTTATCGAGCGGATTTTCTCAATTCGCTTTGATACTCTGAATCTGTCCGCCCATTGCCTTGCCTGTGAGCCCAGCTTTCTGCGAAGCTGATCGTGCGACAGCAGCAGGTGGATTTTCTGGAAGGTCATTTTCGGATCCGTTGTGTCAATGAGAAATCCGGTCAACCCATCCTGGATCATCTCAACATTGCTCCCCGATGCATCTCCCAGTGCCGGTTTTAACATGGCCGCACCAGCCAGGATCAGCCATTCAGCTGACCTGTCTGCCTGCCCTGACGTGGTCACGGTTATCACATCGGCAAATGCCATCAGGGTAACCAGTTCATCCCATTCCGGTTCAACAGAAACCCTGAAGCAGTCCTCCGTCCTGAAACGTCTGGTCTGTTCATCAATGACTGGCCATGTTTCCGTAGAACTGATCATGATACAGCACAGGCCCGGAAATTCTGCTGACAGACGCAATGTGGCATCAATGATCGGAAAGCAGCTTTTCGAGGACGCCTTCAGCCCGATGCTGAGGATGATTGGTGACGTTTCCAGGCGATACTTTGATCGTACCAGCTGATCTAAATTCCGTTGCTGAAAAAGGGAATCCGGCACCAGGGGGCCCGCAATCAAGGTTCGCAGATGTGGAATACCAAATATGTCCAAAACGGATTTTGTTTCAGCATAATCAACAATTACCGCATCTGCTTCCTGACAAAGCTTTTGCAGGGTCGTTACCGTGTGCCGTCTGCTGCCCCAGCGGTATAAATCGGATCTGAACAGGTAGTAAACGAACGGAATTCCCAGCGACTGCCTGGCCGCCAGGCAGATTTCCGCCCCGCAGCGAAGACTGGATACATGGATCAGGTGCGGGCCCAATTCCTCCAAATACTCAAGATAGGTCTGCAGCCGATGCCGCCGGTTGACACGCTTGATTGTTTTCCTGTCGTTTTCAGATTCCGACAGGATTGTCAATGGAATCTCCCGCCCGGCAATCGCATTAATCAGATGGTATCGCTGCGGATCATCAGATTGTGACAAATCATCACAGATGAATAGCTGAGTCTTTGACATAAATTTTCTCTTCTGCCGACCCATGCCTGATGTTTTCCAGGAAATAAACAACCGCACCCAGAGGGCACGGTATTAGGTATAACCCCTAGAAGGGGATAAAATGCTTTGCCCCTGAAAGGGACAAAGAGAGCTGCTCCCATTCTTCGAATTGGTTATTGATTGGATTCTGTTCGTTTTTCTTTTGTCTCTTGATGTTTTACATATTTGCGAATCATTTCAGCATCTATCCCAACTGTATCAACACAGTAGCCTTCCGCCCAAAAATGATTCCCCCAATATGTTTTTTTTTAAGATCTCTAAATTTATTGAAAACACGAATTGCCGTTCTTCCTTTCACAGTACCCATGTAACTGGATATTGACACTTTTGGTGGAACAAGAACCAGCAAGTGCACATGATCTAATTGAATATTTAATTCAACGACTTCACACTTTAATTGTTCTGAGAATGCTCTTATGCATTTTGCCACTTCTGTGGCAACCTTACCTGTGAGAATTCTCAACCGGTATTTTGGAACCCAAACGATGTGGTATTGGCAATGCCATATAGTGTGTGATAATTTTCTAAAGCGACTCATGATGTTTCTCCTTTGTTGATGTTGCGGGAACAACTCAACACAAGGAAATATCATTGAGTCGTCCAAATGGCAAAGCCTTTGGACTCTGACCCCGCCCAGAGGACGGGGTTTTCAATGTTAGAATAAATGACGACTTTGATGACAAAGTCCTGTTTCGTCGATTGTTGTGTTTTCCCTTGGATCGGATTCTAATTATTCCTTCAGATTGTGTGCCAGATATCCCGCTTTATCAAAAATCAGTTGAAACCATTTATATAACAGAACAATAGAATAAACACCGATAAAGTAAAAAGCAATGAAAAGGTTATGCCCTGAAGATGAACTTTTCAAATATGAACAGATATGTCCTTTATTCAGCATTAAACCAGAAAACCGGCCTGAATTTTCGACCCTGGATGAACTCAACGTATCATGAGGACCTGTTATGAGTATCAAGAAGATAATCGTGCTGATCTGGTCATTTCAACTCTCGACTGCCCTCTTGTTAGATTCGATAATATAAAAATGTACCGGCTAGAGCAGTAACGATCACGACATTTTTATATTTTGACAGACTCGGATTTTTCAAGATTTGAAAATTCATAGGCACACGTTTTATGTTTTTGCTCTTGACAATGTTGCAAATACATGCTTTTTATATAGGCATGTATATTCGAACAATCAAACGAAAAAACAAAGACGGATCCACCGTCGAATATGTCCAGCTGGCCCATAACGTCTGGAACAAGGAAAAGGGCTTTGCCCAGGCTCAGGTGATACATTCCTTCGGTCGCCGCGAAGATCTGAATATCGATGGCCTGCGGCGGCTGGTTAAAAGCCTCAGTCGCTTTTTAGACCCCGAGGATGTCATCGGGATCGAGTATCAGTATGACGATCTGAAGTTTACCAGCAGCAAAGCAGCTGGTGGCGCCTATCTTATGCGTGCCCTTTGGAAAAAGCTAAACATCGATCAGTGCCTCGATAAGATGTTGTCCGAACGGTCGTTTGAAGCACCGGTCAAAGAAGCGATCTTCGCCATGATTGCAAACAGGGCTCTATCTCCCTCTTCAAAGCTGGCTATCGAACAGTGGGCCGCAGAAGATGTCTGGCTGGGCAATGAAGAGCCCCTTCAGGTACAGCATTTCTATCGGGCCATGGACTTTCTTTTAGAACATGTCGAACAGATCCAGGAAACAGTATTCTGGTCGACTGCCAATCTGTTGAATCTGACGGTAGACCTGATTTTCTTTGATACCACCAATACCTATTTCGAAACCGATGAATCAGGTACCTCGGAATTGAAAGCATACGGTAAATCCAAGCACAAACGGGAAGACCTGCCCCAGGTAACCATCGGACTGGCTGTCACCCGTGAAGGTATCCCGGTTCGCTGTTGGGTACTGCCCGGCAATCAGCATGACTCCCAATGTGTTGATCAGGTGCAAAAAGACCTGAACGACTGGAATCTGGGCCGGGTTGTCTGGGCCATGGACCGCGGCATGACCAGTGAGGCCAACAAGCGTGTCCTGCAGCGTGCCGGTGGTCAGTACATCCTGGGCGAAAAACTGACAGGCAATCACCTTAATGAAAAAGCGTTGTCACAGCCGGGACGATTCAAAGTCGTCACCGACAACCTTCATATCAAAGAGGTCTTCGCCGGTGAAGGTACTGGAAAAACCCGTTATGTCATAGCCTGCAACCCGGAAGAAGCCAAACTTGATCGAATCAACCGGGAACGGACACTTGAACGGCTGGAATGCGAACTCAATATTCTCAACGGCAAAGGCAAAACCAAGTCCCAGTGTAAGGTGCTGTTGCACCAGTCCATGGGTCGCTATGTCAAAGAACTCAAGAGTGGCAAGCTCAAAATCGACCTGGCCAAGGTCAAACAGCAAGAGAAACTGGACGGCAAGTACCTGCTGTCCACCAGTGACAGCCACCTAACGGCTGAAGACATTGCCCTGGGCTATAAACAGCTGATGGAAGTGGAACGCGCCTTCAGGACCATGAAATCTACTCTCAGCCTGAGACCTGTCTATCATGCCAAAGATGACCGTATTCGCTCTCATGTACTTCTATGCTGGCTGGCACTTCTCATGATTCGCATTGCCGAGGTTGAAATCGGTACTACCTGGCCGAGAATCCGAAGCGAAATGCAGCGCCTGCATTTGATAGATTTTTTTGACAAAAACGGGCGTATTCTACAGCATACCGAGACCACGCCCAATCAGCGCAAAATTCTGAAAAAACTAAGTATTAAACCACCGAAACGGGTACTGAAAGTCGAATTATCGGCCTAAAACCATAGGCACAACGCCAATTATGGCAAAACCAGCAATTATCTGATTTTTAGTTATATTCGACGATTTGTTTGTCTATGACTGTCGAACACAGGTTGTAGACACACGCCGAAATTCGGCTAATTGCGCTAAGCCATAACAGGCCTGCGCTCACGGAGATTCGTTGACTTACTCACCACAAACCCAAGATTGAACGGATTGGGAGTGATTAAACGAATCCAGGACGGCGAAGTCAACGACCGTCCTCGGAGGCAGGTATGTATACCTGCCGACAATGAGTTCAATGGTTGACTGATCATTCCCGAGACTATTTGGTGCACCCCTGGCAACGCCATTCTTGACGAATCTAAACACAAGGGATACTTTGCATTTTAAAACTGAAACGACTGCCCTTGCCTGGAGAACTGGACACTTTGATTTCACTGCCGAATCTGCGAACAATTTCCTGCGATATGCTTAATCCCAGTCCGTATCCCCGCGTCAATGAGGATGTGCTGCGGCACCTGTAGAATCTTTTGAAAATCTTGTCCTGCTCTTCCGGCGTTATCCCGCATCCAGTATCTTCAACTGCAATTTCCACACTGCCGTCAACCTCGAGGAGATACAGCCGAATGCTTCCATTTTCAGTATATTTAATGGCGTTAACGGTCAGGTTCACCAGAACCTGCATCAGTTTGTCCGTATCGGCAAGCACACAGTTGGTCTCAACTTCACTTTGTAATATCAAATTGATCCCCTTCTTTTCAGCATCGGCAGACAATAGTTCAACAACTTTTCGACACAGGAGGTCGACATTCACCTTCTCAAACCGCTGCTGATCGTTTGAAGAATCCATTTGGTTGATGTCCTTGAGGTTTTCAAGCAACCGCATCAACCGCTGTGTTTCTTGATTGATATAATTAATGAATTTATCACGCTGTGTACTGCTAGGCTGATGTGATAAGAGCGCGTTGCAGGCGTTGCTAATGATATGGATCGGCTGCCTGACTTCGTGAGACATATTTCGGATAAACTGCTCTTTTTCGTATTCCAGTAATTCACGCTCACGTTCGGTTTCCCAGCGTAGGGCAAGGGTCTCTGCCATCTGCATGATCTCCTGGACATCGAACGGCTTTTTCAGAATGAAAAAACGAGATTTGCCGATGAAACGACCGATTTCTTCGAGGGTGTAGTCAGAATACGCCGTGACAAAAACCAGTTCAATGCGACTGTCGATCGCCAGAATGTGATGTGCTGTTTCCAATCCGTCCATACCGCCAGGCATCCGCATGTCGATAAATGCTACCGAAAATGGGAATCCGTCCTTTATTGACTCCTTAACTACCTTTATGCCCTCTTCACCTTCTTCTGCGGTATGGAGAACCACCTGAAACCGATCGACGGATTCATCACAGCCAGCCGATTGAACGCCGAACAACGCATCCGCATCGGATTTCAGCTCCTGTTCCACAAGACTCCGCCCATTCATCTGCTTGAAAACAGAACGATACGCATCTCGAACGGACTCTTCATCATCAACAATAAGTATTTTTATATTTTTCATAGTTTTTTTCGAATATTCTTCCGATGAGTCTGAATTGTATCAATGGACAATCCCATCTTTTCGGCTATTTCTTTGGTCGAATAGCCGTCTTTTATATTCTGGCAAACCCTCAATTCGGAGGGCGTCGGTTTGTACAGATGAATATTACCACTTTCGTCGGACGATTCTCCACATATTCGCACCAATTGTTCCTTAATGCTATTAAGATAGCTGCTACGGACCTTCAGATTAGACTCGTTTTCTATCTTGTCCAATGTAGGTAGAATTGAGGTTTTAACTTTATCTGACATCTCCTCGCTTTGTTCGAAATTCTCATCCTTGATACTACCCAACACATTACGCAAAGTAATGTTCATTTCCTGGGCCTGATTTCTTTCGTGAATCAAATTGTTTTCAAGGTCTTTTCGTTTCGAAATGTCCTTCACCAAAATCATAAATACCGGCCCTGTTTCGAGCTCAATTCGACTGGTGGTTATTACCATTGGGAAACTGGTCTCATCACTTCGCTTGCCGGTTAGTTCCCCTTCCCAATTCTGGCCTGTTTCCAGGTTTTTTACAGACTGCTTGAATTCTTCCAGCCTGTCGTCATCGCATAAATCGAAAAAACTGGTGCTGATTATTCTTTCATATGGAAAATCGAATATCTTACTGGAACGCTGATTTGATTCCACCACTACAAATTTTTCGTTAACCAGTAAAATGCTTTCTGCAGCGTTCTGAAACAGGGTCATAAACTGTTTCTCGGAATCAGCCAATGCCGTCGTATATTCCGTTACTTCTTTTTTGAGGGACTCTCTCTGCCCGGTTAGCATGCTGATATCTGATAGTAAAACCATATATCCTCTTGAAGTCAGGCTGACTGTTTGCGAGGGGATGATACGAAGTGAATAGGTGGTTAGCCCTTTGTTGAGACTGATCTCGTGATGTTGGTTTACCTGGTAGAAATCCAAAATGGACTCAATAGATTGATCGTCAAGCTCAAGTAGTTTGCCTAAAGGCTGACCAATAATATTTATATCCTTTTTTAAAATCACTTTGGCTGCAGAATTCGCTTCAGTTATATCTCCGTTGGGATCTGTCACCAGGACAAGGTCGGAAGTCGCTTCAAGAATGTTCTCATATTTGTTTTTCTCTAAAGTCAATTCTCTATTCGTCTCAGCCAGCCTGGTGATGGCCTCGAACTGGCCCATTACGGTCCAATCCGAAATAGTCTGGATACTCATCCCATCCGACCATCTTCTTAACATGTTTATTGCAGCCAGTTTTTCTTCTGCTGTTTCGTCCATATTGAGAATCAGTTCTTCAAGAGAATGGATCAAAGCTTTATAATTGCCAAGAGAATCCCCCAGGCTGATTCCCCTGGATCGGTGCCTGCGAGCAAATTCGTTGAGGGTCACTGTCCATTTTTCTTAACCTGTAATGAACTTATCAAAAGGAGGCAAATTCTTGTTACTCTTTAAATAATCCAGTATAGGAGTTAATACGCCCCAGAATGAACGAATGCAATCTTCACGTTTAGCTGTTGTGTATTTGTAATATCCAGCTTCTCGTGTCCGTCGCGCCCAGATATCCAGAAATAATTCAATATGCTCAGGTAGTTTTTGTATCAAACTGCTAATTTCCATTTCAAATCCAGAAAAGAATTGGACGAACGAATTCGTTATACCTCAAAGGGTTGAGCTGTTAAATCTTTTGAATTACAAGTGAGTAAGGGTTTTATAAGATCGTGAATACTGCTAATGCCAGGATAGATATAGATAGGCAGTTAATAAGATGTTTTTTGGATGATAATAAATATCGGGAAGATATAAAGTCAATTCTATATATGCAGGAGGGTACTGACTATGCTGTTATTACAGGTGTTTCAACCTTCGAATGATTTCTTCTGCTCGCAGGGGAGATTTCGATATGGTGCGGAAGTGAAGCGGTAATGGAGCACTCACTCCGCTAGCCACGATCATTGATTGGCGTATGCTTTAAACCCGATTTTCAGTTTGTATCCGAATTTTCCCAAGATCTCAAGCAGTTTTCTTAGTTGATTCAATTGGTTTTTTAAATTACATCGATTCCAGCAAAAATACAATCCAATCTCACTTCAAAATCCGTAGGGACAAGGTGAGCGCTCTGAAAGTGGAGTACCCCGCTTATCAGCCGACTATCCAACGCGACGACAATTCCCTCTGTGCAGTTAAAGGCCGACCCGGAGTTAAGTGATCGTCATCTGGCCAATTCATTTGTTCAAATCAGCCTAAGACTATAATATGGTGTCTACCTGATGCTATGTGGACACCTCAAATGGATCGGTCACGCGGACGGAAAAATGGCAAGTCAGATACTGCTGGCCAGAAATATGATGAGCGATAAACACGGGATGATGCCTTGATAAATAAACGGCTTTGACGTATATTTCGATTATGGAATTTATCGAAACCAGCATTTTTCCATGTATAGTATACGAATATTTTACTGAAGAAGAATATAGAGAGTTTCAGGAGCACTTAAACGAACATCCGGATTCCGGAAGTATTATCCGAAAGATGGTGGTGTTCGAAAAGTTCGATGGGCTACGGAGACTGGCAAAGGGAAAAGTGGTGGTTCAAGGGTTATCTACTATTTTCATTCCGGTGAAAATGAAATCTTGCTTTTCACTATTTATCGGAAGAGCGAAATGATCGATCTGCCGGAGAAGGCGTTAAAAGCTATAAAAGAACAGATAAAGCAATGGAAAAAAGAGACATCGGAGCAGAAATTCTTGAAGGACTAAACGAAATAAAGTCTTTCAAAAAAGGTAAGGTTCAGTTGGTTACTAGAAAACTAAAGGACCCTCCCAATGCGAAAGATATAAGAGATAAACTTTCCTTATCACAGGAAAATTTTTCTGCGCTGTTAGGTGTACGCAAAAGAACCCTGCAGGAATGGGAGCAAGGTAGGAGAAAACCGAACGGTCCTGCACGAGCCTTACTTCGTGTAGCTAACGATCACCCCAAAGTATTTTTATCTTTGGAGAGATAGAAATCCAAATTATTTTTTGTAGTCGATCTTCTTCAAACCGATCCTACCTTGATCTAAGAGTAATCCTTAAAAGGGGTGAAAGGGGAATTTATAAAAAATCCAATCTGGCCCAACCCCCACCCGCCAGGCCCAGTAAACATAGAAAAAGGATTTAATCCACCATTCGACTCCGTATCCCTTTCATATCACCGGTTTTTCTTGCTGTAAGCTCATAAAATCATTGCTATTCCTCTATCTATTAGAATTTTTGTTTGAAGATACGTGTGTCCCGGAGGTTACTGGTAGTGCTTTTTATATCCCTATAAAATGGGCTGTGCGTTTTGGAAAAATTTTGGTTATTCACGCCTGGAAAACAGATTTGAATTCTATTATCAAGACCCCATTTTTGGTCTGGTTGATGAGGTTGTATGAGATGCTGTGTGGCTTATAGACCACAACTACTCAAGGTGCTGGCGTGCAGTATTTCAGAGGACTGTAGGGCCTTATTGCTCTGCATTCCTTTCACCGGCATTCGATCAGAATCTTGATCTGCATAATATAGGTTCGCAATAAATTCCAAACGTTGATGGTGCCGTGCAACGAAAAGTCATTAATTCGCAACCCACCGCAATTGCCGAACATTAGATTACTCAACTTTCCCAGTTGATGTTGAGACTCGATAAATCAACAAAGCAAGGGCTGACGTGGCCCCAAGTTAAAGTATCGAATCGTAGATGACATAATAATATCGAAAATACTACCAATGATGCTTTCAGAAAGCTGTTTCGATTTCCGGATCTGCTCAATAGCAGACATTAGTATTCGGGACAATGCATCGATGAAGCTCAGGTTTGCCAGTTCATCGAAGAATTCTCTGAAAACATCGCTATACGATCTGAGATCGACATTCATGCGCCGTTCATACGAGAGCAGGTTGTATCGCATCATGACAACCGTTGTATGAGCGATTAAACCGTCAAAATTACGGAGTTGGACCTCTTTTACCAGTTTGAGATGCTGCTTGCACATTTTAAAGAAGACCTCGATATCCCAGCGTTTTCCATATAGCCTGATGATTTCAGTTTCTTCAAGTAGCAGATCCGTACTGAGCAAAGCCAACCAGCCACGGGCATTGTCGGCTTTGACGAATACGAGCCTGACAGGATCACCGTATTTCGTCTCGACAATGACCGATGCTTTAACAACCGCCCTGCCTCGGCGTTTCAATAAGGCATTGTACAATTGAGAAAGTCTGTATTGCCTCCCATTGTACCGGTAATAGACATTGGCATGATTTTTCACCATGCAGATCACATCAATGTGATCCAGTAATTCGTTGATAACTTTAGGGTAGCTGAACCAGCTATCCAGCAGCAGTCGTTTCGCCCGAACCCTGGTAAGAGTCAGAGCACGATTAACCATTTGAGGAAGCAGCTCAGTGGCTTTCTGGACAGCTTCTTTTCTGCGGATACCGCCGCAGGATCGTTTGTCGATACAGCCATCAGCTTCGCAGTAGCGATTTTCGGTCTGACTCGATGACAGCAAGGCAAAGTCCAACCCCAGAAAGCTATTGCCATCTGACCAACCCAGGGTAAGGCAACGAAACCCTTTGATGAACGTATTGGAGTTGTGATCAAACACTTTGGCTAGCAGTTCAACAAATTTTGAACGGCTTCGGTCGTACGTTGAATCATCGACGATTAGTACCTCTTCATCTGGATTCGATGTTAGATCTCTAAAAGCCTGATATATACGGATCGAAAACAGAAAAAGGAGTTTTCGCCAATTGAAGAACGGGTTATTCAGAAAACCGTAAATATGTCGTTTGTTGAGTCTGATGGCCTTATTTCTGATGACGCCTTCAAAAAGGTTTTTGCCCGTAAAACACAGATTGAAAACGATGGAAAAAATCTCCAAAGGGCTGGCACCTTTGGTCTGATTGATGTTAGATAGATTGAGTAAGCTGCCTATCTTGAATTCCTTGAATAACCGGGAAATCGTCCCTAAAGCTTCTCTGGCTCTGACATCGTCACGATCCATGGGGGTCTCCTTTTTTGGGGTTTTTGAATATTCGGTATATCCAAAATACACCATCGAGGGAGGCCCTTCAATCTATATTTAATTATTTCAATGAACTAAACTTGCTTTTTCAGTAATTCTTTGCTGGGAAAGTTGAGTTAGATTATTTGTGCTAATATTAATCAGCAGACAATTTAGCGGCATCAGCATTGTTTTGTCTGTGAAAGATCCAATGGTTTACGATTTCTCCTTTTCGGTAATGCTATTAAATGGAGAAATAGTCGATGCAGGATAAATCGTTCGCACAAATAGTTTTTTTTTGCCTGAGTGTCAACAACCCTCAGTCTTTGTCTCGGATTTTTACTGAAAAACGAGGCAGAAAGACCTGTGTTTGTTGGATGCTTGTGGTTCAGTGTTATTCATTCCTGACAATTAGATGCTTTTCGGGCATTGATGAAGGAGAAAAAGATGAAAAAAGTTTTGACCATTATGATCAGCTTGGCATTCGTTTTCATCGCTTCCAACGGAGCATTTGCCAAGAATTTCAACCTGAAATATGCAACCATGTCGTCCGAAAAAGACCCCTGGGGACAGCAAATACTCCGGATATCAAAGGCGATTGAGAAAAACACGAATGGAAGTGTCAAGGTTACGCCCTATATGAGTTCGAAACTGGGAGCTGAACTGGACGTGATCAAGCAGGTCGCCAGGGGACGTATTGATATGGGTGGATTTGCCCTGGCCGGTGCTTCATCCATAATTCCTGAGCTGGCACTTCTGGGAACCCCTTTTTTGTTTGAGAGTAATAATCAATATGACTGTGTTCTGGATAACCATCTGGCGCCACTCTTCGAAGAAATGTTCCGGAAGAAAGGCTTAAAATTGATCGCCTACAGCGAAACAGGAACCTACAGTACCTTTTCCACTAAGCCCATCAGGACACCTGCTGACGCCAAAGACTGGAAACTTCGTATCAACCAGTCAAAATTTTCAGTACTCATGTGGCAAGCGGTTGGCGCAAATCCGGTGCCTCTCCCATTTTCGGAGTTTCACGCGGCAATACAGACAGGTATGGTCAACGGGGGAGATTTAACTCCGACTTTTTATGTATTCATGGGGTTACCGAAGTTGGCGCCTTACCTGACACTGACCGAGCACAGCAGGCAACCGGGTTTCATGCTGATGAGTTTAAAAGCCTGGAACCGGTTCACCTCAGAACAGCAGAAACAGTTCATGGACTCTCAGGAACCCATTAGCGGGTTCAGAAAGCAGATTCGAGGCCTGGATACAATGATGGCGGCAAAGTATGAGAAGGCAGGCGGCCCGGTTCATCACCTGACTCCGGAAGAACTGCAGCAATGGCTGGATGCAGTTGTACCCCAGCAACAGAAAATTGTTGACATGGTGGGTGGTCAGTCGGAGCGTGTCTGGGCTATGATCCAGGACGGCAAAGCTTCTTGCAAAAAGTAGGGGAATGCATATGAGTGGTGCAGGATCTTTTTTGAAGCGGCTGTATCAGCTGGAGGCTTTTGTGGCGGCTTTCGCATATGGAGTGCTGGCCGTTACCGTACTAGCCGATGTGGTTTTCCGGGAGATATTCAGTTCTCCGGTGTTGGGAACCCAGCGATTCGCCGTATACATGTCCATCATTGCCGGATTTCTGGGCGTTGGACTGGCTGCTGCTGCAGGTTCACATATGCGGCCGCGGGTGGCTGACAACTGGTTCCCTGCTGCATGGAATCCCGGCATCAACCGAGTCTCTAACCTGGTAACCAGCGCCATATTTGCGGGGGCCGGATATTATGCTGTTTTGTTCTGGCACACCGGCTTCGTGATGGGCGACACCGCTCCGGTGCTGGATTGGGCGCTCTGGCCTATTCAGATTGTTATACCATACGCATTTTTTTCAACAACCTTGCGCTATCTGCTGTTTGCCCTTTTTCCCAATCTGAGCCCAGCTAATGAGGAGGAAAAATGAGCTTACTGCTGCTGTCCGCAATTATAGTTCTGTTGCTGGTTCTACGCCAGAACCTTGTTGCCATTCTTATGGTGGTGGCAGCGTATATCCATCTTGTTTATGGCGATGGCGTGCTGGAGTATATCATCGAGGACATGTATATTGCCGCGGACAAAGAGGTCTTTCTGGCATTGCCGCTGTTTATCCTCTGCGGGAGCGTTATGACCCGGGGGGCCATTGCGGAACGTCTGATTGAGGTGATCAAATCGTTGACCTCCCCGCTGCCCGGGGGGCTGGCGGTCACAACCATTTTGTCATGTGCGGTCTTTGCAGCCATCTCCGGGTCTTCACCTGTGACCCTGTTGGCCATCGGAACGATCATGTATCCAGCTCTGCTCAAGGAGGGATATTCAAAAAAGTTCGCTCTTGGTGCCGTCACATCCGGCGGGACACTGGGAATTGTCATCCCGCCATCCATTCCCATGATTCTTTATGGTATTGTGACTGAGACGTCGGTGGTGGAGCTGTTTATCGCCGGGGTTATTCCAGGGATTCTACTGACCATTGTGCTGAGTGGTTATTCCTTGTTCGCCAATCGCCGCCTGCCGAGTAAGCCCTGGGATCTTGTGCGAATCAAGTCCGCATTTAGATCCGGCATCTGGTCCATGCTGATGCCGATTATCCTGCTGGGTGGGATCTATTCCGGATTTTTTACGCCGACGGAAGCAGCAGCGGTCGCTCTTTTCTATTCAATCGTGATTGAGCTTTTTGTGCACAAGGAAGTGACGCTCAAAGACCTCTACGATACGGCCGTTTCGACGACCCAGATGTTTGGGACCCTATTTCCCCTGGTGGCTATTGCCATGAGCCTTAACATCCTGTTGGCCACCCAGCAGGTTCCGGACATGGTGGCTAACTGGATGACCTCCGTGGTTGATAACCGGATCATGTTTATCCTGGGCTTGAATATTCTGTTGTTAATAGTTGGTTGTTTCATGGATATTATCTCTGCCATCTTGATCCTGGCTCCTGTGCTGTTGCCTGCAGCAGTGGCTTATGGGATCGAACCGGTGCATCTGGGGGTAATCATGGTGTTGAACCTGGAGATCGGATTTTTGACCCCGCCCGTAGGCTTTAACATTATTGTCGCCATGACCGCCTTCAAGGAGAAATTCTGGTTGATTGCAAGGGGGGTGCTGCCATTTATTGCCCTGATGCTGGCCGTATTGGTTTTTGTGTCATTGGTACCATCCGTTTCCATGTTTCTGGTGCGGTGAACGTCATAGCAAAAAATAAAAAAAAGGGGCAGTCTGCATCGTCAGTAAATGACATTGAATTATGTATCGGTATTCAGGAGAAAAAATGCCAGTTTCAGGATTAGCAAAAAACGTCGGGATTCTGTTGGAGGAGGCTACAGCCAGATATGGCAGCAAGACAGCCATTCATTTTATTGAGGAAGACCTCTCCTTCACCTATGCGGAGCTTAACCGGCAGATCAACCGCTATGCGAATATGCTGCAGGGCAAGGGTATCAGGCAGGGTGATCATGTCGCATTAATGCTGCCGAATTGTCCCGATTATCCGTTAACCTGGCTGGCGCTGGCAAAGCTGGGAGCCGTGGCGGTCCCGCTAAATATAGCGTATCAGGCTCAAGACATGGAATATGTGCTGGACAATTCCGATGCCTGCGCCCTGGTGATTCATTCAGATTATTTACCGGTCTTCAATAAAATTGCTGAAAAAACACCTGCTATCCGGAATGTTTTTCTCTCGGGCGAGCCGGGCGCATCTGAAGGTCAACTATTGTCGAAACTGGCGAAAACGGCTTCCGACGATTTTACCCCACTTGAAGTGGCACTGGATGATATCCTGAACATTCAGTATACATCCGGCACTACAGGGTTTCCCAAGGGCTGCCTGCTGACTCATGAATATTGGCTGATCTTTGGCCAGTCTGCCGCCAAACAGATGACCATGACCGAAGCGGACGTTTTTTTGGGTGTTGCCCCCTTTTATTACATCGATACCCAGTGGGAATTGATGATGTGTATCTCCGCCGGCGGCGCCATGGTAGTTGGAAAGAAATACAGTGCCTCCAACTTTATGAAATGGATTCGTAAGTACGGCGTGACCATCTGCTTTGCCACCATGGCAGCCTGGACCTTCAAACAACCTGAATCCCCCCTTGACCGGCAGCATAAACTGAAATTTATGATGTTCGGGCAATTTCCACACGAACTTCAGCGGCTGTTTGAAGAACGATTCAAGGTTCCTCTGCGTGCCGGGTATGGTATGACAGAATCGGGTCCGGCAACCGCCATTTCCATTGAGGATGCCAAAATGTCGGGGTCGGGGAGTGTGGGGCAACTGTCTGAACTCCGGGAGGCACGGATCGTGGACGACATGGGCAACGACGTCCCCCAGGGAGAAATAGGCGAACTGTTGCTCAAGGGCCCCGGTATGATGACCGGTTACTATAAGAATCCGAAAGCCACTGCCGAGACCCTGGTCGATGGCTGGCTGTATACCGGCGATCTCTTTCGGGTCGATGAAGGCGGTTACTACTATATCGTCGGCCGGAAAAAGGAAATGATCAAGCGGAGTGGCGAAAACATTTCGGCCAACGAAGTCGAAAATATCCTTAAAAGCCACCCCAAAGTTGCAAACGCTGCCGTCGTAGCGGTGCCGGATGAAAGCCGGAATGAAGAGGTTAAGGCCTATATCGTTCCGCTGGAAGGTGAAACACCTGAAACGATTACGCCAGAGGAGATTATCGAATTCTGCAAAGGAAAAATCGCTGAATTCAAAATCCCGCGTTACATCAAGTACCGAAAGACCTTTCCGCTAACCTCGGTGGGCAAAGTGATCAAGAGAGAACTGACAACCGATCAGGATAACCTGACTGGCAACTGCTACGATCGCATGAAGGTTATATGAAAAATCGAGAACTGATATGACAGACGAACTACTCAATTATGACGCGCTGGGCCTGGCAGAACTGGTCCGCAAAGGCGAGGTAACGCCCCGGGAGCTGGTTGAAGTGACAGCCCGTCGCATCGAGGCGCTGGACGGCACCATCAATGCCATGACGACCCTCACCATTGAGCGGGCCCTGGAAAAGGCGGACCGAATCTCCGTTGATAGTGTTTTCGCCGGAGTTCCCACCATGTTGAAGGACTTCATCGATTGCGCCGGAGTTCGGCGAACCGACGGTTCAGTCTCTAATTTGACTAACGTTTGCCAGACTTCCGCTGACTATGTCCAGGCTATGGAAGATGCTGGTTTGAATCTTGTCGGGATGACAAACCTGCCGGAGTTTGCGTCAACGGTTGTGACCGATAACCAGGCCTTTGGTCCGACACGAAACCCCTGGGATGTGACCCGCACACCCGGAGGATCCAGCGGTGGTTCAGCGGCAGCGGTCGCTGCCGGATACACGCCGCTTGTTCATGGTACAGATGGGGGCGGATCCAATCGAATGCCGTCTTCCTGGTGTGGTACCCTTGGGATGAAGCCCAGTCGATATCGGATGGTCAGCGGTGAACCGGAAGGTGTAGATCATTTTTTCGCACCCATCAGACGATTGGCAGAAGCGTGAGAGACAGTGCCGCACTCTTTGCTGTAACCGAAGACCGTTCTCAGAAGGCTTTTTATCCGGTTGTGGGGCGAATCGAGGGGCCATCCAGCCGCCGCCTGCGAATCGGATTGACCACAAGAAACATCTTTGGTAGTGAGCCGGCAGGAGATATCAAGGCAGCCACAGAGGATGTCGCTTCCCTTTGCGAGGCCCTCGGGCACACGGTTATTCCTGTTGAAAATCCAGTACATGGAGAGGCGTATTTCAGAGCCTATGCCATTCTGTTCAGCGCCAAGTTCAAGGGCGCCCTGAAGCCCTTTGAAAGGTTGACCGGAAAACCGGCCGAAGACTCGGGTTTATTGACCTATAGTAGCGTCTCGCTCATTCGGGAAGCGGAAAAATATACGGATGCAGATCGTCAAAAAGCAGAGGTATATGTAGAAGAACTGTCAGTCAGAATGGCAGAATTCCATAAACGGTTTGATGTCTGGCTGACGCCGGTAACGCCGGAAGGACCCCCGAAGATCGGCGTTATCTCTCCGGATCGGTCATACCATGACAACCGCGAGGCAATGGAAACGATAATGAGCTATACACCGATGGCGAATATGCTGGGAGCGCCTGCCATGTCGGTGCCGCTTTCCTGGTCGAAAACGACTGGCCTGCCCATCGGCAGCCATTTTTCTGCCAAACCCGGGGATGATAGAACCCTTTATGAACTGGCCTATGAACTGGAAGAAGCACGCCCCTGGTTTGACAGATGGGCACCATTTTCTGCCAGGCATGTGACCTATTGAGGGGTTAATATATTTTATATTTTGTGGTCGTTGAATACCTTGTTGTTTAACGGTTTCGTTGAAATAACGATGGATACTGGATTGAGCCTGGCATAACTGGACACCGGGCTGTTTTTACTAATTTGTAAACGATATAAAAGAACTGTAATCGGTTGAATTGTTAACCTCGTCGTTTACAACGGCAATCAAAATGTTTAAGAGGGCTTTACCGTGGAACAAGTGATTGATTTACGCCTTCCTTTTCCGTCTTCACGAAAAGACGCGGTCGACAAACTGAAAATGATGTTTGCCAGTTCCAGCAGCAACGGGATTGCCAACTATCGGAACATATACGGTCCCCGATTGGCCGGTAACCTGGGGATGAGTCTGGAAGAGCTTCAGTTGAAAACGGAAACATTAATCCAAAGGGGGGCCGAAGACGAATTGGCTGAAATCGCCGAACCGCTGTCCATAAGCCTGGAGGACTATTTTAATCAGTTGGATGAAGCTGACGTCGAAAGCGGATTGATCCTGTCGCAAGACACGCAACGTACAGCGAATCTGATAGCCAGATACCCCGATCGGCTGAAAGGGTTAATCATTATTGATCCTAACGAGGGAGACCCGGCTAAGAATGTGGAGCACGCGATCAAAGAACTTGGTTTTTCCGCCGTGTATGCCTCCGCCTTGCATTTAAACATGGAAGCAGATGATCCTCGGTTCTTCCCCATCTATGCCAAAACGCAAGAATTACAGATTCCAGTGGTTATCTACACGTCAATGAATTTCAACACGGATATGCGCTGGGATATCGGGCATCCAAGGTACATCGATGCTGTCGCCAGGGCGTTTCCCCATCTAAAGATCATCGCCACCTGCGGCGGCTGGCCCTGGGTTAATGAGATGGTCGCTTTGGCGCGCCGTCACCAGAACCTTTACATCGATACCTGTTCTCACCGTCCCAAACATCTTGCGACACCGGGTTCCGGATGGGAAATGCTGCTGCAATTCGCCAACACCCTACTGCAAGACCGGATGGTGTTCAGCTCCGGTGTCGGAGACATTGGTCTGCCCCTTTCACAAATCGTCCAGGAAGTGAGAGACCTTCCGCTGAAAGAAGACGTCAAGCGAAAATGGCTCTATTCCAATGCTGCCGAATTGTTTGGCTAGAAACTGGCAAAATTTACACGTGGTCTAAATGACTAGGAATAACTTCCTCATCCCGGCCGTTCAATATAAAGTCTGATAGTGAAATATTCACTCTCTATCACAGCGGTGGTTTGATTTGAATCGCCCCCCGGCCCATGCTGCAGCTTACCACTGTGTTTTCAAAGCTCCGGTCCTGTTTAATATGGAACAGAATGCCTTGTTTATTAAGGAAGAGGACCTCAGGTTGCCGGTCGTGTCTGCCAATCCCTATGAGATCCGCTTCAAAGCGGATCTCAGCTATTAAAAATGATTGATTTTGTATTTAGATACCGAATCAAATCAACCATATTTTTGAAAACGAAAAGATATTAATCAGGAGAACAACATGCCAGGAAGAAAATACACAGAAAAACAACGAATCGAAAGATCGAATGCAATTAATGAAATTAAACCTTGGAAATACACCACAGGTCCAAAGTCAATCACCGGTAAAGGTCGATCCAAGATGAACGCCATGACGCACGGTTTCAATACAAAAATGCTACAAGATTTCAGAAGATTGAGTAGGAGAAAGGAAGTACGTGAGTTTGAGGATTTATGCCGGGAGTTGCAGAAACTTGCTAAAAACGGGAATGCAGAAAAAATGCAGCTTGTTTCTGATAAATTGGAAGAAAAATTCCAGAAATTACTTGAATATTATGACAAAGCTACCTTGACACCAGAACTGCAAAGAGAAGCATTACATACTAATATGATGATGCTGAAAACGATGACGTTTGCAATCCAGAAGGAATCCATGAAAATGTGTGATATGGTTTTTTGACCGGTAAAAAATCTGCTAACTCTGAAAATTCTCACCGAATCTAGTGGTGGTCAAAAAACCACCACCTCCACCAATCTTCGGAAGCATAACATATCAACATCGGGCGCCAGCCCATATTTTTAAAGCCCTTAAACACAAGGCATTCAGGTTTTCTCGACATACCTTATCTTCTTTTGTTTTCTCTTTTTTGCTGTTGTTTTACCTTCGTTGGAACTTTTTGGAACCCTGTTTGGAACCCTAAAATTTACAGATGTAGGCTTTGAAATAGCAGTGTGACAGGGGATCTGCGAAAGATAATTTTTGATACCAAAAGAGGAGGTTTTTGACTTCCAGCCCCTACCACCCGAAAAGATCGGGTAACCTGGCACAGAGATCTAATTGAGCCAAGAATATCTTTAAAAACAGGCTCTAATGGTGTTTCCATTGAAAACCTAATCGAAGAAGAAGTGCTTCATAAGTCACTCAACAGGTACTCAAAAGGCACAGTTCGGTCACAATTTGGTCACAGAAATATTACCCTAGATTTTATATTTTTCAATGTGTAGTTTTTAATGCGGTACAATGAAGCTACAAATAAGCAGATTCATTATACTATCCATATTCCAAAATTTCGTCATCATCTTTCCCCTGGGAAGCTTTGATACTTTCAATTCGACTAAGGGAAAACACAATGCGGATACCTACAGTCACATGATTGATACAATTGTCATGGATCTCGAAAAAAGCACTTTTGATATCATGGAACCTGATAGGTTCACCCCATCCGCCAGGGGCATCATTGAACCACCGTTTATTAAAATGGGAAGTGGGGGGTATCTGAAATGTATTCAAAACCCAACCAACGGCGATAAAAAATGCGGCGTATATATGCCACGCCTTACACTATTCAAAAATATAAGGCAGACCGGATATTCAATTTTTTTAAGGGTTGAGTTTTCAGCCCCTAAAATGCTCTTCAACAATAATTTTGACGAACTTCATGATAATGATTTTGATGAACTGATATATGTTATCTGCAAAAGACTTCATGACATGGGAGTCATGGTTGAGACTAGAAGCTTAAGATCGGCCAATATTTCATCAATCCATTTCTCAAAAAATGTCGCTTTCACTGATTACACAACATCATCAATGATCATAAATGAATTACAGAAAATTGATCTCAATAAAAGGCTTGATCTTAGTCGCACTGTTTTCAGAAATAATGGTCACGCATTAAGCTTTCACTGTAATTCCTACGAAGTTGTATTCTATGATAAATTGAGAGATATCAAGCAAGCCAAAAAAAGTGAAAAAAGGGCTATTGAAACCGACAATTACCCACAGCTGAACATATTAGCTAGCGAGCCACTACCAAAGCAATTCGAGCTTCTGCGGTTAGAGGTTAGGCTGAACACAAAGAAAAAAATCAAGTCCATATTGGATAGCATCGGGATTGAACCTTCACTCAAATTATCAGACCTGTTTAATAAAGAGGTATCTAAAAGTGTTGTTCATCATTTTTGGGAAAAAATATTCGCTGAGATTGAGCTCCTTTCTCTGAATCAAATTGACCATGAATATCTCTTTAACCTCATTCGAATGAACAACCCAGATATGGGGGATCAAAAAATACTTCAACTTATTGGGACAATTGTTCTGATTGATCAAATTGGTATCAGGGGATTGAGAAGCTTGTTAAGGGATAAATCAGGTCAAAAATGGAGAGCTATGAAAAAGAGTCTTGATCGTATTGGCCTCCCTAAAAACGGTAAAATACGTTTAATAACAAGCTATGCGAGGGCCCTGGAAAGCTTCTCGACTTTTAAATTAGACGATATGAATCCAAATATTATTTGCTCATGATTGAGTTTCTTTAAACACTTGAACATCTCTAAGGAGGATAGATCAATGAAGGCTGTTATATTGGCAAGGGTTTCAACAAAAGAACAGGAAGAACAAGGACAATCACTACCGTCACAAGTGCGTAAGTTACGAGAATATGCACAGCATAAAGGTTTTGACGTTGAAAAGGAGTTTGTTTTTGCTGAAAGCGCAGGGCCAAAAATCAGATTGAGATTTGAGGAAATGCTTAACTATATCAGGAAGAGAAAAGGGAATGTTGTCTTGCTTTGTCAAAACGTCGATAGATTGACTCGAAATTTCAGGGACGCGGTCGACATTGATGAATTGAGATTGAGGGGAAAACTGGAAGTTCATTTTTTAGCAGATGGCTTTATCTTATCGAAAGAGTCGGCAGGGAATGTCGTATTTCAATGGGATATGAGAGTTATGCTGGCTAAACAGTACCTGAGTACACTTGTTGAAAACGGTAACCGAACCCTCAGGAATAAAGTGGAAAATGGTGAGTGGATAGCGAGGGCGCCGTTAGGCTATATCAATTCAAAGGATAATGATGGAAGAAGCACAATAGAAAGGGATAAAAGCCGGGCGATGTTCATCAGGAGGCTTTTTGTTGAATACTCAAGCGGACTATATTCTTTGAGCGAAATGCAAATAAAGATGAACGGGTGGGGGATGACAAACAAGACCCCTAAGAGGTCACCTGTTTCAAAAAAACAGGTCCATGAGATAATCAGAAACCCTTTTTACTTTGGGGTTATGCGCGTGAATGGCGAACTGTACCCCCATAAATACGAGCCGATTATTGATAAGGAATTGTTTGATACCTGTGAAGCGATACGATTGGGCAGAAACAGAAACTCTACCAATTATTCGTCAAAGCCATTCTTATTCCGGGGATTGATCCATTGCGCTTATTGTGGTTGTGCTATATCAAGCGATATTAAAAAGAACAAGTATATCTATCTCCGGTGCACGAAACATAAAGGTGAATGCGGCGCAAAGAGAGTGCGTGAAGAGTTATTAGCAGAACAAATCAAGAAATATTTCCGAAAGATAAAGATCCCGGCGGAAGTTTTAGAAACAATCAAAGATGATTTGAAAACGTCCATTGATGCGAAAAAAGAATATCATGAACAAGCCATTGACCATTTACAGTCTGAATATAAGCAAATTCAGCAAAAGATTGATCGTGCACTTGATGTTCGCCTTGAAGGGAGTATTACTAAAGAAGAATACGATAGAAAGGTAATGTCTTTAAAGCTGGATCAGCAGGATCTCTCCTCAAAACTGAGTCAGTATACAAGAGCCGACGATGAATACCATATTACCGTCAATCTGTTGCTGGATTTGACTTCCAGGTTGAGTGAGCTGTTTGAGAGTTCGAAACTGGACCAAAAGAGGCGATTGTTGAAACTTCTCTTTTCGAACTTAAAATTGGATGGGGAAAAGCTTTTGTTTACAGTCAATAAGCCCTTTGACTTACTGATGTCGATGCCAAGTAGTGCAGTATGGCATCCCCAAGGGGATTCGAACCCCTGTCGCCGCCGTGAAAGGGCGGTGTCCTAGGCCGTCTAGACGATGGGGACACCTATAAGATCTGGTGAGCCGGACGGGGGTCGAACCCATGACCACCTG